>JAEEGL010417064.1_pt1 | contig 10348 bp, 8 predicted proteins | sample 9134231 | NCBI WGS metagenome assembly JAEEGL01 (sample SAMN16246548, study PRJNA631951) | gut metagenome | biome: gut microbiome; feature: rumen; material: fiber-attached | host: Bos | place: Iran: Karaj | collected 2018-10
GCATAACTGGTGCGGATTGTACCGATGTCAACACCTATAACGCGCTTTTTGATGCTACCTTGCTCCATATCACTTTTTTTAGTTAAGACAATTACAGATTTGGTGGCAAAGATACAAAAATAAATCGACTTTTTGCATTTTCAAACTAAAAAAATCCATGAAAGTATTGCTTCATTTTAATATTATTGGTTCTACAGGATTTAGTGTGAGTTTAACGAACAAAACTGAGCGGTGTGACAACAATCACACCGTTTTTAATACCATGCAATGACAATAAAAAGACACCTTATTCGTTATTAATAAGGTGAACCGATGGTTATTATCGATAGCATTAGTCCTTTGTGCCTTGGTGGTAAGGGCACAACAGGACGTGGCCTTTGCCCATTATTGGGCGATGGAACCCTCGTTTAACCCCGCCTCTGTGGGTAAAGTTAAGAAACTGAATGTCACGGTCGCCTATGCCTTGCAGCTGGCGGGCTTCGAACATAACCCGAAGACGATGTATGCCGCTGCCGACATGCCTTTCTATGCCATCGGCTCCTATCACGGTGTGGGTGTACAGCTGATAAACGACGATATCGGACTCTTTTCCCACAAGCGTCTTGGACTGCAGTACGCACTTAAGAAGACACTCTTCGGTGGCACGCTGAGTGCCGGCGTTCAGGCGACACTGCTCAGCGAGTCGTTCAAAGGTTCGGAGGTGGATGTCATCGATACCAACGACCCGGTTTTCTCCACGTCGGACGTCACGGGAACAGGCGTTGACTTCAGTGCCGGACTGTATTACCAGCACCGCGACTGGTACGTGGGTGCATCGGCCCTGCATGTGAACGCTCCTCGGGTGGAATTGGGCGAAAAAAACGAATTGAGCATCTCTTCGACGTATTATTTGACCGGAGGATACAATATTCGGCTAAGAAATCCGTTTTTAACAATACATACCTCTGCATTGGGACGTACGGACGGCGTGGCCTGGAGGGCAGACATTACGGGCCGGCTGAAGTACACCCACGAGAAGAGGATGATGTACGCGGGCGTGTCGGTCAGTCCCACCAATTCAGTGACAGTGATGATAGGCGGCGACTTCCACGGCATCCATCTGGGATACAGCTACGAGGTGTATACCTCGGCCATCAGCCTCGGCAATGGCAGCCATGAGTTGTTTGTGGGGTATCAGACAGATCTGAACATCGGCAAGAAAGGCCGTAACCTGCATAAGAGCGTGAGAATACTGTAAAAAGTGAAGAGTGAATAGTGAAAAGTGAATAGTGAACAATGAAAAGTGAACTTTATCTTTTGGCCTTCTCCCTGTTGCTGACCAGTTGTTTTGGCAGCAAGCTGGCCTCGTCGGGTGGTGGAGAGGTGACTGGGACCGGTGGCAAGGCCTTCTCGGAGCCCACACCTTACGGAATGACCCTCGTTAAGCGGGGACATCTGAAAATGGGTATCGAGAAGCCGGACACCCTCTGGGGAAAGCAGACACCTGTGCGTGATATCTCCGTCGACGGCTTCTGGATGGACGAGACAGAGGTGACAAACTCGAAATACCGTCAGTTCGTGAACTACGTGAGAGACTCCATCCTCCGCGAGCGTCTGGCAGAAGTCGACGAGACCTATCGCGTGGTGAAGACCGACAAGGACGGCGAGGAAATCGGTACTCAGATAAACTGGAAGAAGGCGTTACCGCGCCGTCCAAGTGAGGATGAGCAGGAGATCATCGACGGACTCTATGTCACCAATCCCGTTACCGGTGAAAAGATGCTCGACTATACCCAGATGAACTACCGCTACGAGGTGTACGACTATACCTCTGCCGCCCTCCGCCGTAACCGTATCAACCCCGCAGAGCGCAATCTGAATACGGACATCACCGTAGATCCCAGCGAGGAGGTGTGGATATCGAAGGATACGGCCTACGTTGACGACGAGGGAAAGATCGTCCGCGAGACCATCAACCGCCAGTTGACCGGACCGTGGGACTTCCTTAATACCTATATTGTAAATATCTATCCCGACACCACCTGTTGGGTAAACGACTTCCCCAATGCCGACAATGAGATCTACATGCGCTATTACTTCTCTAATCCCGCCTACAACGACTATCCGGTGGTGGGCGTGACCTGGGAGCAGGCCAATGCCTTCTGCGCCTGGCGTACGGAGTATCTGCTGAAAGGTCTTGGACCGGCCGCGAGGTACGTGCAGCGTTACCGTCTGCCGACAGAGGCGGAGTGGGAGTATGCCGCCCGTGGCAAGGACCAGAACGAGTTCCCGTGGGACAATGAGGACGTGGCAAGCGGCAAGGGTTGCTTCTATGCGAACTTCAAGCCCGACAACGGCAACTATACCAAGGACGGCAACCTGATTACCAGTCGTGTGGGCATCTATGCCGCCAACAGCAACGGTCTCTTCGACATGGCCGGCAATGTGGCAGAGTGGACATCGACCATCTATACTGAGGCCGGTGTGGAGGCGATGAACGACATCAACCCGCAGCTGAAGTACAATGCCGCCATCGAGGACCCCTATCGTCTGAAGAAGAAGAGCGTGCGCGGCGGCTCGTGGAAAGACCCTGAGTCGTATATCCGCTCGGCATGGCGCAGCTCTGAATACCAGAACCAGCCGCGGTCGTACATCGGGTTCCGTTGTGTGCGAAGCCTGGCGAACAGCACTACGGAGAAGGCTAAGGAAAGCCGGAAGAAGTAGGGGAGATAGCAATTATAGTGATTATAGTAAATATAGTAATTATAGAAATATAGTCGATAGAAGCTCATGACAACATACAGTAAATACAATATCGTCTATCGTCTGCAGAAGTGGATGGACAGTGTGCCGGGGCAGACATTCCTGAACTATGCCTATAGCTGGGGAGCATCGATTGTGATCCTGGGTACGCTTTTTAAGCTGACCCACCTGCCGGGAGCGGATTTCTTCCTGTTCCTTGGTATGGGTACAGAGGTGTTCGTGTTCTTTATCTCAGCCTTCGACCGTCCGTTTGACAAGACGACCGATGGCATGGAACTCGATACGCATGTAATGACTGCCGAAGACATTGTGGAGCCGTCGAGGGTTTCCGGTGGTGGCAATGCCACTGTCATCGGTGGCAACGGCGGTACAATCATCATCGGCGGAACGCCTGGCACTTCCTCACAGAGCGGTGAAAAGCCCGGTATGCCTAAGCAGACCACCGTCGACAGCGAGGCCATCGCTGCTGTCTCTTCATCGGTGAATACCATGGCCGGCGGCCCTGCTGCCGTCCTGCCTCAGGTGAATCCAGAGCTCGAGGAGGCCACAGCTAACTATGTCGATGAGCTAAAGCGCCTGACAGAGATGCTCTCGAAGGTGTCTGCCCAGAGCGAGCGTCTGGCCCACGACTCCGAGGAAATGGAGAACCTGAACCGTACGCTCACGGGTATCTGTAAAGTCTATGAGATGCAGCTGAAGAGTGCCAGCTCGCAGATCGGCACCATCGACGACATCAACGAGCAGACTAAGAAGATGGCCGCTCAGATAGCAGAGCTCAACAGTATCTACGCCCGAATGATCGAGGCGATGTCTGCCCGGGCGATGGGTTAGTAATCAATAGTAAATAGTCAATTGTCAAATAGTGAAATAACGTGGCAATCAAGAAAAGACCTATCTCTCCACGCCAGAAGATGATCAACCTGATGTATGTCGTCTTGATGGCAATGCTCGCGCTGAATGTCTCTAACGAGGTACTCAACGGTTTCTCTATCGTGGAGGAGAGTCTGAACCGCACCACCAGCAACGCGTCGCAGGAGAACCTGGCGATCTACGACACCTTCGAACAGCAGATGAAGGCCAATCCGCAGAAGACCAAGGCTTGGTACGACAAGGCTCAGCAGGTGCGCCAGATGAGTGACTCGCTCTATAACCTCGCCGCCAGCCTGAAGCAGGCCATCGTGGTGGAGGCCGACGGCGAAGACGGTGACGTGACCGATATCCGCAACAAGGAAGACCAAGAACCCGCCAGTTTCGTGATGCTCTCGCCCACCAACGGTCAGGGACAAAAACTCTGCGATGCCATCAACTCTTTCCGTGAACGGATGCTGAAGATGGTGACCGACGAGAAGCAGAAACAGCTGATAGCCAGCAACCTTACCACCGAGGTTCCCAAGAGGGCCATGGGCAAGAACTGGCAGGAGTATATGTTTGAATCGATGCCCGCTGCCGCTGCCGTGACACTGCTCTCCAAGCTCCAGAGCGACGTACGCTATGCCGAGGGCGAGGTGCTGCACACGCTGGTACAGAACATCGACGTAAAGGATATCCGTGTGAATGCCCTCGAGGCTTTCGTCATCCCCAATTCGCAGACCATCGTCAGGGGCGACAAGTTCTCTGCGCATATCGTGATGGCCGCTGTCGATACCACTCAGGTGCCGGATATCTATATCGGTGGTCAGAAGGTCACCCTCCGCGACAACGTCTATGAGCGCATCTGCGGTGCTACGGGCGACTTCACCTTGGCAGGCTATATGGAGACCTTCAACGGCAACGGTGACAAGATACGTCGTGACTTCTCACAGAAATACACCGTTGTGGACCCCAGTGCCACGGTGAGTGCCGACCTGATGAACGTGCTCTATGCCGGCTACAACAACCCTATCAGCATCAGTGTGCCGGGCGTGCCTCTGAACAAGGTGTCTGCCTCGATGACCAACGGTACGCTGCAGCCAGTGGGTCCCGGTCGTTATATCGCCCGTCCGTCGAAAGTGGGACAGGACGTGGTGTTCACGGTATCATCGACCAACACAGGCCGCACGCAGCAGATGGGACAGTTTAAGTTCCGTGTGCGCAAGCTGCCCGATCCGACGCCGTACATCACCATGAACGACGAGCATGGCAACCCGACGCGCTACAAGGGTGGCGGTCTTGCCAAGGCGCAGCTGATCGGTGCCAACGCCATCGGTGCCGCCATCGACGACGGTATCCTCGACATCGCCTTCAGGGTACAGAGCTTCGAGACGGTGTTCTTCGACAATATGGGTAATGCCGTGCCGATGGCCTCGGAGGGTGCATCGTTCTCCGCCCGCCAGAAGGATACATTCAGGAAGTTGACGCGTAACCGTCGGTTCTATATCTCGCGGGTCACCGTGGTAGGTCCCGACGGCCTGACGCGAACACTCCAGAATCCGATGGAAGTCATTGTTAAGTGAATATAATAGTGAATAGTTATGAAGACGAATATGAAGTATATTGGCAGTATAAGTAATGTGTGTATGGTGAGAGTGGTATTAATACTCCTTACGCTTCACTTTTCACTATCGACTGTTTCAGCACAGCCAAAGGCACGTCGTGTCCAACAGCAGAAGGCGGCGCAGCAGCAGAAGAAGCAGAGTCCCTCGTCGGCCATGACGAAGCGTGCACAGATATCGTTCCCTACGGCGCTCGAAGTGCCGGAGGATGTGGTGTGGCGCCGTGACATCTATCGTGAGGTCAACCTCGAACAGGATGCCAACGCCGGACTCTATTACCCCGTAGAGCCGCAGGGGAAGCAGCTGAACCTGTTTACCTATATCTTCAAACTGGCACAGAACGGCTATATTCCCATCTACGAATATCCCACCGACGGCAGCGATGTCTTTGAGGAAGCCTCGAAGACCACGATGAAGACCATCCTCGACAACTACCATATCTACTATGAGGAGAAGGACGGCAAGCTGAAGGTTGACAACAGCGATATCCCCTCTGCCGAAGTCAGGAAATACTATCTGAAGGAGAGCGCCTACTACGACCAGGCCAACTCTTCGTTCCACATCAAGGTGCTCGCCCTCTGTCCTATCATGTTGCGTGACGATGACTTCGGTGGTGAGGCGACACAATATCCGCTCTTTTGGGTGAAGTACAGCGACTTGGAGCCCTTCCTTAACCGACAGACGGTGATGACGTCGAGTCTGAACAACGCCGCCACGATGTCGATGGACGACTATTTCACGCTGAACATGTATCGCGGAAAGATCTACAAGACCACCAACATGCTCGGCAAGACGCTTGCGCAGTACTGTCCCGACGAGGCCTCGCTGACCGCCGAGCAGAAGCGCATCGAGGAAGAGCTGGAGGCCTTCCGCAAGAACATCTTCGGTGACCCGGCAAAGCGCGACTCGCTCGACAGCATCGCCAATGCCAACCCGCAGAACGTGAAGGCTGCGAAGAAGGCGAAGGCAAAGCGTGCACGCCAGAACAGCACCCGCCGTACGAAGGTGAGCGGGGTGAAGACCAAGAGTGCTTCAGGCTCAGGAGCGGCGTCATCGAGTGGGGCCCGCGTTTCAGTTCGTCGTCAGCGGCATTAACGGTTAAATGGAAAAATAATCCGATAAAAGAGCGTTCATTCGCTCTTTTTTTGTATCTTTGCAGCGTCATACATTTAAAATGATTCAATTATGAGAAAGTTTTTTGCTTTGATCGTGTTATTTTCGGCGATGACGTTGACGACCTCGGCACAGAGCGGCCTGAAGTTCGGTTTCAAGGGCGGTCTCGACGTGCAGAAGCTGAAGTTCGACTCGTCTGTCTTCGACACAGAGAACAAGGCCGGCTGGTTCTTGGGTCCTACACTCCAGGTGTCGTTGCCCATCGGTGGCCTGGGCGTGGATATCTCGGCCTTCTATAATCAGAAGAAGACAAAGGTAAACGATGAGAGTATTACGCAGAAGGCGATACTCGTGCCGGTGAACGCCCGTCTGAAGCTCGGGTTGGGAAGTGCGGCAGGCTTGTATGTGGCAGCCGGACCGCAGCTCTCGTTTAATGTCGGCGACGATGAGTTCTCGTGGACCAAGAACGGTGTCGAGAACACGTTCCAGTTGAAGAAGTCATCCTTCAGCGTCAACCTCGGTGCCGGTGTCTATCTCTCAAAGCATCTTGAGGTAGGCTTCACCTATAACATCGCCCTCGGTTCTACCGCCGATGCCACATGGAAGGACACGACCCATGCCGTCTTCCATGAGGACGATTCGAAGGCTAAGTCCTGGCAGATCTCTGCCGCTTATTTCTTCTAAGTTGCAGGTCCCTTGTACGTAGACGTTATCCTGCCTCTGCCGCTCGACGGCCTCTTTACCTATTCTGTGCCTGCGGAACAGTTGCAGAGGGTGAAGATAGGGTGTCGTGTGTCGGTGCCCTTCGGCAGGAACAAGACCTACGTGGGCATCATTGCCAAGACCCATACCGACGCGCTCCCCGAGGGTTTCCGTATCAAGGACATCCTCCAGGTGCTCGACCCCGCGCCGATACTGCTCGACAGTCAGTTGCGGCTGTGGAAATGGATTGCCGACTATTACATGTCGCCCATCGGTGAGGTCTACAAGGCGGCGCTCCCCTCAGGTCTGAAGGCCGAGGACGGCTACAAACCCAAGACCGAGACCTACATCCGCCTGACATCTCGTTTCCGCAATGAGCAGAGCCTGCATATCGCCATCGACATGCTGCAGCGCGCGTCGAAGCAGCAGGCGGCATTCATCGACTTTCTTGCTATCTCCGGCTGGACCGACGGGGCACCGTTTGAGATCACCCGCGACGAACTGCTGAACCAGGGGCACTCGCTGCCGATTGTCACTGCCCTGCAGAAACGCGGACTGCTGGAGACCTACGAGAAGGAAGTGGGGCGGCTGAACAATTCCATAGCGCCCCATCTGGAGCGGATAAAGCCGCTGAGCGAGGGGCAGCAGGATGCCTACAACCAGATACAGTTCTCGTTTCTTAAGAAGAACGTGACGCTGCTCCACGGTGTCACCTCCAGCGGAAAGACGGAGATCTATATTCATCTCATCCGCCAGGCGATGGAGCAGAAACAGCAGGTGCTCTACCTTTTGCCCGAGATTGCCCTGACGGTGCAGATCATGGAGCGCTTGAAACGCGTGTTCGGCGACCGTCTGGGCATCTACCATTCCAAATATTCCGATGCCGAGCGTGTGGAGATATGGCAGAAGCAGCTGTCGGCCGATCCGTATGACGTCATTCTCGGCGCCCGCAGTGCGGTGCTGTTGCCTCTCCAGAGACTCGGACTTGTCATCGTCGACGAGGAACATGAGACATCGTACAAACAGCAGGACCCCGCGCCCCGCTACCATGCCCGCAGCGCAGCCGTCATGCTCGCGCAGATGACCGGTGCGAAGGTGTTGCTCGGCACGGCGACACCATCGTTAGAGACTTATCATAACGCCAAGACCGGTAAATACGGTCTCGTGGAACTCTTCCAGCGGTATAAGGGCATTGAACTGCCGGAGATACAGGTCGTCGACATCAAGGACCTGCAGCACCGCAAGATGATGAACGGGCCGTTCTCACCGCTGCTGTTGGCGAGGGTGCGTGAAGCCCTGGAGCGCGGTGAACAGGCAATCCTCTTCCAGAACCGTCGCGGCTATGCCCCGATGATCGAGTGCAAGCAGTGCGGCTGGGTGCCCCACTGTCAGCATTGCGACGTGTCGCTGACGCTGCACCGTAACCTCAACCAGCTGACGTGCCATTACTGCGGTGCCGTCTATCAGGTGCCCACGGAGTGCCCTAACTGCGGCTGCACACAGTTGCAGACACGCGGCTATGGCACGGAGAAGATCGAGGATCAGTTGCGCGACATCTTCCCCGAGGCACGCATCGCCCGTATGGACCTTGACACGACGCGCACCCGTCAGGCCTACGAGCGCATCATCGACGATTTCTCTGCCGGCCGCACCAATCTGCTCATCGGCACCCAGATGATTTCCAAGGGACTCGACTTCGACAAGGTCAGCGTCGTAGGCATCCTCAATGCCGACACGATGCTCAACTACCCCGACTTCCGTGCCTACGAGCATGCCTTCACGATGATGGCGCAGGTCAGCGGCAGGGCAGGGCGCAAGGGGCGTCGCGGACTGGTGCTGCTGCAGACAAAGAGCCCAGAGCTGCCGGTCATCCAGCAGGTGGTGCACAACGACTACGCCGCCTTCTACCAATTGCTCATCGCCGAGCGTCAGCAGTTCCGTTATCCGCCTTATTACCGGCTCGTCTATGTGTATGTCAAGCATAAGCAGGAGCCGATGGCAGAGTCGGCAGGGAGGGAGATCGGCAGCGTGCTGCGGCAGTGGTTCGGCGGACGTGTTCTCGGCCCCGACAAACCGGCGATAGCAAAGGTCAAGTCGCTTGCCATCCGTAAGCTTGTGCTGAAGTTCGAGTTGGGACTGAACATGGCCGATGTGCGCAAATACTTAGCGCTTGCCCAGCAGCAGATTCTACAGGACAAGCGCTATGCCTCGCTTCAGGTCTACTTCGACGTAGATCCTTTATAAAGTTCTTTTGGCGATCCTCGCTTTCTTGTTCACATTGATCCCTCTGTTACACCCTGCTTCTACAGCTTTTTGATCGTTATGCCAAAGACGTAGATGCAGGGGCTGAAGCGGAATGTAGCAGTCTTTAGGAAGTCCTTGTCGAACTCAAGGACATCGCAATTGCGGCAGATTTTGTCTTCCGGGTCGTACCACGACGAACTGTAGGTAGCAATGGGAATCACCTCGCTTTCCGTCCATTCGGGCTGGATGGCAAACGGGCGCCACTGGTAGTTGTTGTCATACGAACCGTCGTCTTCATTCTTGACGGACGGCTTGGCCAGGCTCATGGTAAAGCCGCACACATCGTCGAACTGGTAATTGCACACGAACAGCGTGTCTGCCTTTGGCATGAGGCCGACAGTCACCTTGGGCGCACTGTTTGTGTAGGCCAGGCCGAAGTCCTCCAGCATATTCTGTTCCAGCTTGCCCTCCGACCAGATTTGGATCACGGGCGACAGCAGGTATTTGTCTTTCTCCAGTTTCGACAAGTCAAGGGCAAAGACATGATATCCTTGCTTGTTGAGCAACTTGATGTAGTCGGCAACTGTCGTCTCAGCCTTGCCGATTTCTTGCGCCTGACCCGCTATTGCGACGAGCGCGAGGAGGATGGTGATGATCTTTTTCATATTCTGGTTGCAAAGATACGAAATAAAAGTCATAATGCCAGAATTTCGGGCGAAAAGATTGAGGATATTCGCCGTGTTCGGAGCATCATCGATAGGGATATCCGCCAAAAGGCCGACTCTGTCAGACTCTCGAAAAAGGGCCATTGCGCATAGTTACTTTATTCGTATAAGCAGTTGATGGACTGTATGACGGTAGCCGAAGCGCCTGTCGAACCCGTGTGCTGAAGATGGATGCCACCAAAGTTGTTGGGGTGTTCAATGGTTGCCGATAGATGTTGTTGCTGACCTCCCCATTCTACTTGAGCAGTGAGTACACTGCCCTTTGCAGAGAGCGTTACGCGACAACCCTTCTTAAAAAGCACACACTTCTGTGGAGCACATATAGCACTGACATTGCCATCCTTGTATGCC
>JAEEGL010656285.1_pt1 | contig 10348 bp, 9 predicted proteins | sample 9134231 | NCBI WGS metagenome assembly JAEEGL01 (sample SAMN16246548, study PRJNA631951) | gut metagenome | biome: gut microbiome; feature: rumen; material: fiber-attached | host: Bos | place: Iran: Karaj | collected 2018-10
AAACCGATTCTAAACCATCTTAAAGGAGATATATAAATGGAAGTCGATGTAATGAAGAAAGTTCCCGTAAGAGAGCAGGAGCCTCAGGTAAGAGCCAAGAATTTCGAAGAGGTCTGCTACGGATATACTCTTGAAGAAGCACAGGCTGAAGCTTCAAGATGTTTAAATTGTAAAAATGCTCAGTGTATGAAGGGATGTCCCGTATCCATCAACATTCCCGGATTCATTCAGCAGATCAAAGAAGGAAATATTGAAGAGGCATACAATATCATTTCCCAGTCCTCAGCACTTCCCGCAGTTTGCGGAAGAGTCTGCCCTCAGGAGACTCAGTGCGAAGGAAAGTGCATCAGAGGAATCAAGGGAGAAGCTGTTGCAATCGGAAAGCTCGAGAGATTCGTAGCTGACTATGCTATGGAGCATGGACTCAAGCCCAAGAAAGAGAAGGAGTCTAACGGAATCAAGGTTGCCGTTATCGGTTCAGGCCCCAGCGGACTTACCTGTGCGGGAGACCTTGCAAAGCTCGGATATGACGTTACCATTTTTGAGGCTCTTCACCAGGCAGGAGGAGTTCTCGTATACGGTATTCCCGAGTTCAGACTTCCCAAAGAGAGAGTTGTTGCCAAGGAGATTGAGAACGTTAAAGCACTCGGTGTTAAGATCGAGACCAACGTTGTAGTAGGACGTAGCGTCACCATCGATGAGCTTATGGAAAAAGAAGGATTCCGCGCAGTATTCATCGGATCCGGCGCAGGACTTCCCAGATTCATGAACATTCCCGGTGAGACTCTTAACGGAGTATTCTCCGCAAATGAGTACCTTACCAGAAGCAACCTTATGAAATCCTTCCGTGAGGATTCCACCACTCCCATCATGAAGAGTAAGAAGGTTGCCGTTGTCGGCGGCGGAAACGTTGCAATGGACGCTGCAAGAACCGCACTCAGACTCGGTGCTGAAGTACATATCGTATACAGAAGAGGCGAAGAGGAACTTCCCGCAAGAGTAGAGGAAGTACATCACGCTAAGGAAGAGGGCATCATTTTTGACCTTCTCACCAATCCCGTTGAGATCATCGGCGATGAGAACGGATGGGTTAAGGCAATCAAGTGTGTAAAGATGGAACTTGGTGAGCCCGACGAATCCGGCAGAAGAAGTCCCGTTGAGGTTAAGGGTTCCGAGTTCGAAATCGATGTTGATACCGTAATCATGTCTCTCGGAACTTCACCCAATCCTCTTATCTCCATGACCACAAAGGGTCTTGAGACCAATAAGAGAAAGTGCATCGTAGCAGAGGAGAATACCGGTAAGACTTCAAGAGAAGGCGTATATGCCGGCGGTGATGCCGTAACAGGCGCAGCTACCGTAATCCTTGCAATGGGCGCAGGTAAAGAAGCTGCCAAGGCTATCGATGAATTCATAAACGGATGATTTTTTAGAGGATAAATATGTCCGGATCTGAAAAAGAAAACAGTGAAAACTACGGATATGACGAGGAGGCGCCCTTAGCGCCTCCCGTTTCCGAAGTTAAGGATGAAGGTGAAGATGCTATTTCACCCGGATTCAAAGCTCCGTATGTAAAAAATAATGACAGGGCATCCGACTATAAATCCACGGGATTGTTACTTACCGTATTCGGAGGCGTCGGTATTTTGTTCGTGCTTTTAACCGTGATAGGTATCATTCCCGAATTTTTGGGTAATCCATACCTTTCGTATGGTGTGCTTTTTGCGGTGTTCGTTCTCTTTTTCGTGATGGGAATTATCTCCATCAGAAGTGCGGGCATTTTCGAAAAGAAAGCAAAATCCGATCATACACTTGAGAAAAGGATCCTGGATTTTGTCCGCAATGAGCTTAATTCTTCCGAAGTCGATGCTCAGGCGGATATATCCGAATCGGATGAACCTGAGGTGTTGTTTTTTAAACGTACGGATTGTCTGAAGAAGATTATCACTAATAAGTTTGTAAATATCGATCCCGATTTTCTCGATAATCTGATCGATGAAGAACTGTATGACAAGATCTTTTCAGATGATAACAATGAAGCCGAAGACAGCGAGACATCCGAAGAGTAGAACATGAACATAAGTATTATTTGTGTCGGTAAGATAAAAGAATCATTCTACCGGGATGCCATCGCAGAATATGCCAAGCGTCTTTCCGCATACTGCACTTTTAAAGTGATCGAAGCAGAAGATGAACCCGATACAGGTTCCTCGGATGCGGCGATAGAAAATGCCAAAGAGCGTGAGGCTGAGAGAATACTGAAAAACATCAAGCCAGGAATGCATGTGATAACTCTTGAGATAAAGGGTAAGAAGTATTCATCGGAAAGTTTTTCGCAGTATTTATCCGACCTGTTCGTATCGGGTAAAAGTGATATTGCATTTGTTATAGGCGGATCAAACGGTCTTGCTAAATGCGTATCCGACAGGGCAGATGCCAAGCTTTCCTTTTCCGATATGACCTTTCCTCATCAGCTTATGAGAGTGATCTTATCGGAGCAGATATACAGGGCATTCAGGATAATGCGCGGTGAGCCTTATCATAAGTGAGGCATGTGGGATATATGAGAAAAAAGGAACTGGCCTCGGAAGTTATCGAAAGGCTTAAAAATGAATATCCCGATTCCGTGTGTACGCTGGATGTGTCGGATGCATGGCAGCTTTTGGTCAGCGTAAGACTTGCCGCTCAGTGTACCGATAAAAGGGTCAACGAAACCGTTCCTGCATTATTTAAAAAGTACCCCTCACCTAAAAAGCTTGCGTCTGCAAAGATTTCAGATATTGAAGATCTGATCCGTCCCTGCGGACTGTTTAAAACAAAGGCAAGGGATATCAAGGCCTGCATGACAGATCTTTGCGAGAAGTTTGACGGTAAGGTTCCGGATAATATGAAAGATCTTCTGTCACTTCCCGGAGTAGGCAGAAAGAGTGCAAATCTTATCCTGGGAGATATATTCGGTCAGGAAAGCTATGTATGCGATACTCATTGCATCAGACTTTCCGGAAGAATAGGTCTTTCGGACGGAAGCAAGGATCCTGTTAAAGTCGAGATGCAGCTTCGTAAAATAGTGCCACCCGAAGAATCCGGCGCACTTTGCCACAGACTTGTGGACCATGGAAGAGCTGTATGTAAAGCACAGTCGCCCCGGTGCGAAGAATGTGTTTTGCAGGATATTTGTAAGAAGAAAATGTGATCCGGTTACGAAAGGAGCGTATCTTTATGAGAATGGTAGACATCATAATCTCCAAGAGAAACGGTAATGAACTTACGGATGAGGAGATAGCTTTTTTCGTAAACGGATATACAAAGGGAGAGATTCCCGATTATCAGGTCTCAGCTCTTATGATGGCCATATACTTCAAAGGGATGAGTAAAAGAGAAACTCTTACCTTAACCAAGCTTATGGCTAATTCGGGAGATCTCCTGGATCTTTCCAAGATCGAAGGCATCAAAGTAGATAAGCATTCTACCGGTGGCGTGGGAGATAAGACATCTCTTGCACTTACACCCATTGTCTCGGCATGCGGAGTTCCCATTGCCAAAATGAGCGGAAGAGGTCTTGGACATACCGGCGGAACCATAGATAAACTCGAAAGTTTTGACGGATTTAATGTCTCCATCCCTACTGACCGCTTTATTGATAATGTTAATACTAATGGTATTTCCATTATGGGACAGACTGCGGATCTTGCTCCCGCAGATAAGAAACTCTATGCACTTAGAGACGTTACCGGAACCGTTGAAAATATGTCTCTTATAGCAAGTTCCATTATGAGCAAGAAACTTGCGGCCGGTGCGGATGCCATTGTTCTTGATGTTAAGACCGGAAGCGGTGCTTTCATGAAGACTCTTGAAGATTCCACCGCTCTTGCCAAGGAAATGGTAGAGATCGGAAACGGAGCAGGCAGAAAGACTGTTGCTATTATCAGTGATATGGATCAGCCTCTCGGTCTTGCAGTCGGAAATGCCATTGAAGTAAGAGAAGCGATAGATACATTAAACGGACACGGTCCCGAAGATTTTACCGAACTTGTTTATACACTTGCAACTTACATGATCATGCTGGGAGGCAAAGCTTCTTCCGAAGAGGAAGCCCTTTCCATGATCAAAGAAGCCGTATCAAGCGGTAAGGCTCTTGATAAACTTGCAGCATTCATCGGAAGTCAGGGCGGAAATACCGAGCAGGTATATCATCCCGAACTTCTTAAAGTCTCAGATAAAACCGTTACGGTCAAAGCAGAAAAAGACGGATATGTGGATCATATCGTCTGTGACAGAGTCGGTGTAGCCTGCATGATGCTTGGCGGCGGAAGAGCATCCAAAGAAGATGTTATCGATCTGAGCGTAGGTATAAGACTTGTCAAAAAAGTCGGTGACGAAGTTAAGAAAGGCGACGATCTTGCCATAGTTTATTACAGCAGGGAAGAAGGCCTTGAAAGCGCTCTTGAAAAGCTTCGCAGTTCATACGTCATTTCCGGTGTGAAGCCTGAAAAACAGCCGCTTATCAAAAACATCATCAAATAACAAAGGAACTTAAACTTAATGGATGAATTTTCGCTTAAAGCAGAACTGTCAAGCGATGAGATGAGAAACATATTCGGAATGAGGGATGCCTTTATAAAGAAGGTGGAATCCTCTATGAATGTCCGTGTTGTTTCGAGAAACGGCTTCTTATATGTCTACGGAAGTGAGGAAAACGCCAATAAGGCGATGTCTGTTATCATGGATCTTAAAGACTATTCGGAAAAAGGAAATGTGATCGAAGAGCAGAGTGTGAATTATGCCATTGATATGATGGAAGATTCCCACGAGGGTGCTCTGGGTGAAGCAAGCGCGGATGTTATCTGTCATACCGCTCAGGGTAAGCCGGTCAAGCCTAAGACTCTCGGTCAGAAATCATATGTAAAAAGCATCTCCGATAAAATGATCACTTTCGGTATCGGACCTGCCGGAACCGGTAAAACATATCTTGCAATGGCTATGGCCATCACTGCATTTAAGAATGAAGAAGTGGGACGAATAATCCTCACAAGACCTGCCATTGAAGCAGGTGAGAAACTGGGATTTTTACCCGGTGATCTTCAGAGCAAAGTAGACCCGTATCTTCGTCCTTTGTATGATGCTTTATTCCAGATAATGGGTCCCGAGAAATTCGCCCTCAATATGGAAAAAGGACTTATCGAAGTTGCACCTCTTGCTTATATGAGAGGAAGAACTCTCGACAATGCCTTTATCATCCTGGATGAAGCACAAAATACTACACCTGCTCAGATGAAAATGTTCCTTACCAGAATCGGTTTCGGATCCAAAGTAGTCGTAACAGGTGATGCAACTCAGAAAGACCTTGCTCCCGGTACAGTATCGGGATTGGATGTTGCACTTAAGGTTCTCGGTTCCATGGATGAGATAGGATTCTGTATGCTCACCAGCAAAGACGTAGTAAGACATCCTCTTGTTCAGAAGATAGTCAAGAGATATGAGGACTATGAGAACAAGCATAAAAACACCGAGAGAAAACACAGATAAAGAGGCTGATACAGATTGAAGACTGCGCAGGTAAAATCAGGAAGTAAGATCCCCGGAATCATCTTCACGATCATTTATGCCATGCTTCTTACCGGAGTAGGATATGTCGGAGGTAAAGATACCGCCGAGATTATTCAGTATGGGGTTTTCAGTTTGATACTTGGCGGACTAGTTTCTCTTTGTATCAGAAAATTTTTCCCTATATCCGTTACCGATCCTGATATTTCCGAAGGTGCCGAATCCAGGTTTTGGATAATAGTATATATCTGTATGCTTTTATCCGTTCTATTTTCCTATTTTCCCAATACAATGTGGGTATTTGTTCCTGTATTCGTGATCCTGTCTCTTTTCTCCTCACCGCTTGTAGGCATAACCATCGCTTCGGTATTGCTTGCCGGAACGGCTATCATCTCAGGATGCGGAGCACTTGTATTTTTCCTGTATTTTGTCAGCGGTGTATTTTCGGTGATGGTATATCTGCCTCTTACCGAAGAGATGAAATTCGGCATGCCCGCATTTTTATCTTCCATGTGTCTTCTCGTATGTGAGATGTGCGGAATAATCCTTACCATCAATTCAGCCTTTGATATTCAGCTTCTCATACTTCCATGTGCGAACTGTCTTATCGGTCTTATGGTCATATATTCCGCCTTCAGGGGATATTCTTCTCTGATTATGTTTAAGTATTATGATCTGTACCAGACTCTTTGCGATACGGAGAATGAAAAGCTTCTTGAACTTAAGAGTGATTCTCCCAAAGAGTATATGCTCAGTATTCATACCGCATATTTCTGTGACAGGGTATCCTCATCTCTGGGACTTGATGCGGACATTGTTAAGTGTGCAGGTTATTATCATGAACTCACTCCCGATAATGCCGAAGACAGGGAAGATTTTTATGACGAGATGAAATTTACGGAAGGTCTAAAATGTATTCTTGATGAGTACAAGGATTATATTTCAAATTCCCGTAAATCTCTTATCAGAAAAGAAGCCGCTGTTCTGGTTTGCTCCAGAACCGTTGTGATGACTGTTATGGCTCTTTTTGAAAAAGATAAAAATGCCGACATCGATACCGGTAAGCTTATTGATGCGGTTTTTGACAGATTTGTTTCCAGAGGATCTTTCAGTGATTGTGAAATTACCTTTTCCGATATCTCCAAGATGAAGAAGATATTCAAGGAAGAGAAATTATATTATGACTTTTTGAAATAAACTATGAATATTTACATTGAAAAAGAAGTAGATACAGATTTTGCCTTTGATGAAAATGTGCTTATAAAGACTGTTGCGGAGCATGCATTTCAGTCGGAGGGAGCACCTGTTTCAAACGCGTGCGTAAATGTGCTGATCACGGACAGCGAAGGCATAAGAGTACTTAATAAAGATTACAGGGGGATAGATTCTCCTACGGATGTTCTTTCTTTTCCCAATCTTGATTTTGACACGCCTTCCGATTTTGATATTCCCGAAGATAGGAAGGTTGATTATACGGATCCCGAAACAGGGGAGCTTATCCTGGGGGATATCATTCTTAACGCGGACAGGATCTTTTCGCAGGCGGAAGAATACGGACACAGCATCAAACGTGAGATGGCTTTTCTGGTCGCTCACAGCTGTCTTCATTTGTGCGGATACGATCATATGACTAAGCCCGAGGAAGAAGAGATGATATCCAAACAGGAAGACATTCTTAATTCACTTGGTATTACGAGAGGTGACTGATGAAAAATTATGTTTATAAGAAAAAGACAGGTTATATCTGCATTCTTATTTCGATAATGTCTTTATTCCTGTACAGAATGTTTTTGACTGAAACCGGTATGGGATATGCTCTTATTTCATATCTGGTTTGTATGTCTGTATGGATGATCCTAGGACAGGGCTTTTCAGATGTTACTGCAAGAATGGCAAGAGTCAGACTTTCCAAGGGGCAAAAGAGAAGTGCCTTGGATGTTTTGTCAGTATCTTTTGCATGTCATTTCATTCTCGGATTACTCGGCACCGCTCTTTGCGGAGCTTTGAATTTCTGGTTTATGTCAGATGTTATCCATCTCCCTAAGGGCAGATTTCTGGGGTTGTATCTTTGCGGCTGGTTCTTTTTCAGAATGATGAATGAATATCTTACAGGATATGCATCCGTATCTTCCGGAGACAGAGCAATCTGCATTTCCATGGTCTCAAGACAGCTTTTCAGGATAGTATTCGGATTCCTGTTTATGAAAATGATGTATGACAAGGGAATGGTCAACTCAGCTCTTTTGATGGACGATGATATTAAGTATATCTATGCTTGTGCTGGTCTCTTCGCAGGTTTTTGTGTGGCTGAGATCTTTGTGTTTGTATTCCTGTTTATAGTTCGTCTCGGACTCAGGATCAAAGCAAGTGATGAAAGAGAAGGCTTCGGAGGAAGAGATAATCTAGGTGTTGTTATCCTTAATCTCCTTAAGAGAAGACTCGGCGATGCCGTGCTCGGTCTGTCCGCATGCCTGGTGCTCCTTTTCTGGGCAGCACAGTCCGGAGATGTACACGGAATAGGCCTTTCCGTATATATGCTTCTTTCACCTTTTGCATTTTCACTGGTATTTGCCCTCTTTGCCGGAGCTCTTTCCGGGGCAAACTGGATGCAGAGCGTTCGTAAGAATGAAAAAGGAAATGCCAGAGCATATTTTGATTTCGGAATGCATATTGTCTGTATAGTATCGGTTTTCATTACTGCATTTTTCGCATCCGTTTCAAAGCCCGTTGCCAAACTTCTTGCAACCGGGGCAGAAGTAAGTATTATTACCGAATTTATATTGATCATTGCAGCATCCATTATGCTGTCCATGGCGCTTTTCTGTGATTCGCTTTGTGCGGGAAGAGATGATCGTATTCCCAGGATCATTGCTCATGTTGCTTCGGGATTTGCCGGAATACTTGCCGTTAAGTTGTCTACAGGTAACGGACATAATATGTTTAAGGGACTTATGATTTCCGTTCTGGTATATTCCATTATCGAGATCATAGTATGGTGCGTAATATCTTATATACGTATGAGCATGGTATTCGACCCCATCAGAAACATCCTTATTCCCATAGTATCCGGAGCTGTATGTGCCATCTTCCTTGTTATCATCACAAATGCCGCAGCCGCTCATCTTGGTAATCTCTTTACCGTTGTCATATGTATTCCGATTGGGCTTATCATATATCACTCGGTACTTTTGCTCCTCAGAAATTATTCCGACGCCGAGCTTAAATTGATGCCTTTCGGAAGCATTCTTTATAGTCTCGGTCAGATATTGAAGGTAATCTGATAATGATCCGTATTGATCAGGTCAAAATAAAAGTAGGTTACGGACAGCCCGATTTACATCGGGCTGTTATTGCTAAACTCAAAATTTCCGAATCCGAGTTAAAAGAAACCGGCATCATAAGAAGATCTCTAGACGCCAGAAAAAAGCCCGAACTATACTATGTTTTCAGCATATGGGCAGAATGCGTAAATGAAGGAAAAATCCTGAAAAGATTCAGTAAGGATGCCAATGTTTCATCATACGAATTATCCGAATATAAACTCCCGGAACCCGGAAGTGAAAAACTTGTTAACAGGCCTGTTGTTGTCGGAATGGGACCTGCCGGTCTTTTCTGTGCGTATGAGCTTGCAATGGCGGGATTCAAGCCTCTTGTGATCGAACGCGGAAGGTGCGTAGAGGAGAGAGCAAGGGATGTTGAAAAATTCTGGGAGACCGGAGTTCTCGATACTACAAGTAATGTTCAGTTCGGAGAGGGAGGAGCCGGTACTTTTTCCGACGGTAAACTATCTACCTCCATCAAAGATAAAGAGGGAAGAATCCGTGAAGTTCTTAAGATATTTACGGAATTCGGAGCTCCGGAAGAAATCCTTTACGACCACATGCCTCACCTTGGGACCGATGTTCTTCCCACAATAGTTAAGAATATTCGTGAGAAGATTATCGAACTCGGCGGAGAAGTCATATTCGAAACATGTCTGACAGACATAGTATGTTATGAAAATAAGATCACTGCAATAAAAGTTAAGCGAGCTGACGGCGCTGAAGAGGAGATCAAAACAGATATCCTTGTTCTTGCCATCGGACATTCCGCAAGAGATACATATAAAGCTTTATATGACAGTGGACTTAAGATGGAACCAAAGCCTTTTGCTGCGGGATTCAGAGTTCAGCATCCTCAGAGAGTTATCAATGAGAATCAGTATGGTGATGCGGATTATTCTGAGATTCTCGGGGCATCTCCCTATAAACTCACTGCCAATTTCGGTGACAGAGGAGTGTTTTCTTTTTGCATGTGCCCCGGAGGATATGTGGTTAATTCTTCATCGGAAGAAGGAGAGACCGTTGTTAACGGCATGAGCTACAGCGGAAGAGATTCTGAGAATGCCAATTCTGCTATTGTTGTAAGCATACCCGTAACCGATTATCCCTCAGATCATCCTCTTGCGGGAATTGAGTTTCAGAGAAAGCTGGAGCGCCGAGCTTATGAAGCCGGAAAGGGTAAGATTCCTGCTCAGAGATACGGAGACTTTGTTAACAAAGTTACCGGTGAGTCCGGTATGAAGGATAATAATACATTCGTTAATCCTGTATTCAAGGGTGAATATGTGTGGACCGATCTGTCAGGTATTTTTGATGAGGGTATAAACAAACTCTTTGTGGACGGCATGACAAAATTTGGAAGGATCATTAAGGATTTTGATGATCCCGGAGTGATAATTGCAGGTGTTGAATCCAGAACCAGTTCACCTGTAAGGATACCAAGGGGCGATTCATTGGAAGCATCCATTAGTGGAATCATACCT
>JAEEGL011020311.1_pt1 | contig 10348 bp, 7 predicted proteins | sample 9134231 | NCBI WGS metagenome assembly JAEEGL01 (sample SAMN16246548, study PRJNA631951) | gut metagenome | biome: gut microbiome; feature: rumen; material: fiber-attached | host: Bos | place: Iran: Karaj | collected 2018-10
CCTGCAGTTATTAAATTGTGTTGTTTTGTCCCGTTCTTTTTAAATAATCTTGAAATCACGGCACCGCAACCTGCACCAAGCTGAACACTAGGACCTTCCCTTCCTAAAGAAAAGCCGCTGCCTATACCTATAACACCCGCTGCAAATTTTATAAACATACTTCTGATTCTTATTTTTTTACCTAACCGCATCAATGCCAACTTTACAAAAGGAATACCGCTCCCTTTTGTTTCGGGTGCAACCTTAAACACAAGTATTCCCACAATTAAACCTGCCAAACAAGTTATAATCGGAAATACAAATATTTTTGCTATTAACGGAATTTGTGATAAAAAACTTTGGTTAAAAGAAAACAAATTAGAAATGCACCAATTAAACAATATTACTATTATTCCGGACAAAATCCCCACTAATATTGCTTCTATGATAATTCCCAACTTGGAAAGTTTTGTAATCTTCAATAACATAATGCAATATTATACTACTTTTATGAAAGAAAGATTTATCATCCTTTTTTACAACAAATTTACGACAAGACGTTGTCGTGTTTTTTATAAAGTACCATTTCTTAGTAAAACTTTCCCCTTTGGCAGTAATCAAGGGCGTGTAGAAATAATTACATGTACAATTAAATCCGTTTTTATAGCGACCTTAATATTTTGGTTATAATTTTGCAACTAACTCAATCGAGTATGCCCTTCCGGGATCCATATACACTTCATTCGTTAGTTGCTTCATTCTAACCCAAAATCTTAAGGTCTTTAACGACACAACCAAAGACAAACAACGAATTTAAAATCCTTTGAAAGCCAAAAACAACAAAAAAATGTAACAACTAAAAAAGAAAAAGAACTACTGAGAAACAAAGAAATTGGTTGCATTGTAGTTGAAAAAGATGTGATATATTGATAAGAAGAAAAAGCTTTAATGCAGTTTTTAACAATATTTTCTGTTTATTAGTTAAATATCTATATATTATTTCTTATAAATGACGTAAAAGCATTGATACTGTAATTAATATTTTATACAAAACATTCTAATATTCTTAAATGATTTATATCTTTTTGTATTGGAGTATTAATTTCAATTGATTTTTTTGTTTCTCTTATTCTTTGTTTGTCAAATTTCATATCAAAATATTGTTTTGCTATTTCAGGAAACATTTTTTCGAAATCATCCATTGCTTGTTTTGCAGAACATTTAGTTGTTTTATCTTTTTTATAAAATTGGTTAGCATCACAATATTGTCTAAAAGACATTTTCTTTAAAAACTGTGGCTGATTACACCATCTTGCTATCTGTATAAACATTCCTTTATATTTACTATTTAAATATTTTTCATGTCTCATTATATATGGCAAACAACCATATTTCATAATTATGGATATTCTTTCAAATATACTTTCTATTTCATGTTCATCTTGAGATTCAAATCCAGAAAGGACATAAAGCTTTGTACTTTTATTAGAGTGTTGTCTCCACAACTTAAGTTTTTTTTCAATAATTTCTTTATCTTTTAAGTGGTCAAAAGCAAATATAATATCACCATTATATTTAACTTTACTAAGCATTTCTGCTTTTTCTTCTGTTAATAGTCTTATATCTAAACCCTGTCTGAATTGAAAGCTTTTACCTGTAGCAATTAATTCTTCAAAAACTTGTCTCCATTTACTGTAAGCGAAAATATTATCATCCCACAAATAAATTTTTGGTCTAGAAATATCTAACCATTCAGAAATATGGGAATGAAATTTTACTTTTTTATATTTTCTATTAACACAAAACTTACATCTTCTAAAACATCCTCTAGTAGCAAATCCAATAGAAAAATCTGTATAATCTTTCCAATAAACACTTTTGTTTATGTGAAGTTTATCATTTTTTATAAAATTGTCGTAAACATGGTAATCCGGCATAGTATGCTCTATTTCCTTTGGAAGATTTCTCCCTCCATTGAAATAAAAACCTGTACCGCCATAATAAACATTCTTAAAATTCAAAATTTTTTTATCTATTTTGGTAAAGCCAAAAACTTTTGAAATATAAATAGCATCATATTTTTTAATATTCTTATAATTATTTTTTGTAATTGTATTGTAATCTTCTATTAAAGAGACAGTACAACCTCTATTTTTAAAATAATTACTTAATTTCATTATAACAAGGTTTGGATGTCTAGTACCATTATCTAATAGATCTGCATCTATTAAACCTATATTACCAATAATGTCATATCTATGTTTTTGTTTCATATGGTTTATAGAATTTATTAATAAATTCTATTTTCTTTTTGCCTTTATTATTTTATAGTTCTTTTATTTTTTTATAAAAAATTGTAACTTTTTTATACAGATTTTCAACAATTGCAACTTTTTTCTTATCTTTCTGTATTTTTGATATTTCATTAATAGGAACTTTGCTAATTTTATTTGTAATTAAACTTAAATCTCTTAAGAAAGTATCTTCTATGGTTGGATTTGAATATTTTGCAATTTTATATACAACATCAAGTTCCTTATTTTCATTCAAGAAAGCACTTCTAGCTACATCACAAGTTAATACATCTTTTAAATGCCTAACCTCCTGTGCATTTTTAATTTTATCTTCATTAAATTGGTCTATAACTATATCTATTATCTTTGTATTTTTATCTTTTTCAAATTCTTTTTTAACTTCCTTTATTTTTAATGTTTCATATATCAAACTAAATTGATTAGCTGGAAGTTGTCTTTTTGACATCTCAACATAGGTGTCTATATAATCTCTTATTTTACCTTCTGAAAGTTCAGTTATTTCGGTAATTTCCTTTATAGATTTATTATCTATTTTATTCATCTTGTGGAAATAACATGCAGCCTCAAATGGTTCCCACTCTCTTTTTTTGTCTGCTTCTTGTAAATGATAAATCAAATAATTTAATTGTTTATCTGTAAGTTCTCCTTTTATAACTCTACAATTAACAGTTGTCCAAAAAGGATCATTAGTATCTTTATATAACTGTCTTAACACCCATAATCTGGTATTTCCTTCTATAACTTGATTTTTATAAACAACTAAAGGTTCATTAACATTATGAGCTTTTTTTACTGCTTGATATAATGTTCTAACAGCCTCACCTTTATTTTCTGACATTAATTTATGAATAGAATCATTTGTTACTATCCCTTGAAAATTCAATAGAGCTGAACCAACTCTAGGATTACTTGGATAAAAAAACAAGTCACTAACTTTTTTCTTTTCTAAATAAGTCTCTACTTTTCTACCATCTTCAATACTTAACTCTAACATTATTTTATCTTTCATGATTATCTCCCAATATATATATTAATTTTTCCTTTGTTAATACACTTTTTGATAGATCTATTAATTTTGTATCACCTTGAATATATTTAGCAACTTCTGATTTTTTATAAATTACATCATCTATATATTCATCTATAGAATTTTTAGCTAGTAAGATGTATATATTACAATCTTTTTTTTGTGAAATTCTATGTATTCTATCCTGAGATTGTAAATAATCAACTATATTGAAAGATCTGTCTAAATATATTGCATTATTAGCTGATGTTAGTGTTAAACCTTCTTTTGCAGCTGAAGGATTAGCTATTAAAATTTTATATTCATCTTCATTTTGGAATCGGTGTACAATTTTATTTCTTCTTTCTATATCAACTGAACCATGTATAACTAATGGTGATAAACTTCTATATCTATTTTTTAACAATGATATATTTTCAATATAATTTGTCCATATTAACATTTTTTCATTTCTTTTTAGAATTTGTTCAACTAAATTATCCAACTCTATAAACTTTGTTGGCACTTCATTATAACTTTTATCGATAAGATAAGGATTACTTGCTATTTGGCTTAATCTTGTTAATTTTTTTAATATATTTTTCGTTTCATCTAATACAACCTTACCATCCATTTTTTTTATTTCCACAAATAATTCAGTTTTATATTTATTATATATATCATTTTGAATTGGAGACATAGTACATTTAATTATTTTATATTCTTTTTCTGGTAAAGATGGTGCTGCTATTTTTTTAGTTCTTCTTATAGATAAACTATTAATAATACCTCTTAACTCCTCTAATCTTTTTTCATTTACCTCTGATTTACCACCATGTATTTTTATTCCATACTTTTCTTTAAAAAGATTAAAATCATTTCCTAATAACACACCTCCATCTAAGAATTTAAATTGTGTCCATAAATCTTCAGGAGCATTTGCTATTGGTGTTCCAGAGATAATTATATGTTTCATAGCATTGTCTCTTATACCCAAAATTGCTTTTGTGATTTTGGATTCTGGATTTTTTATTTTATGAGATTCATCTAATACAATAGCCATTTTCTTCGCTTTCAACAGATATTTTATTATATTAACTTCAGAAACAAAAGTTTCATAATTAATTAGGTAAAATTCAATACTAGTTTGAAACATTCTTTTTCTTGAAATTGTATTTCCTGAAATAATTACAGAATTTAAATACGAATGTTTTTTTATTTCATCTTGCCATGTATGCAACAAACTTTTTTTACAAACTATAAGAGATGCTTGAATATAGCTATTCTTTAAATCATCGCATAATGCAGCTATTACCATTTTCGTTTTTCCTAATCCTTGTTCATCAAAAAGAGCACTAGGATGTATCCCTGAAATTTTTTCTATGGCAACAGCTTGATGGCTTAATGGTGATGTTTTTTGAGAATAATTATGTATCATCATTAGGTAATAATTCCTTTGGAACATATAAAACTATTAAGTTATTTTTTTCGTTAGTGTTTAATATTGTATTTAATTTGTTTTTTTCACTAAAAGGAATACCTATTATTAGGAATATCTTATCATTTAGCAAAGATAAAAAGTCATTTAATTGTTCCTTAGTATGTTTTGAATAAAAATCATTAAAATATTTTGCCTCTCCTATGCATATAGAGTTATCAATTTTTCTAAATCCTAAACAATCTGGTCTATGATTTAAAATAGTAGGTGGAATCTTTTCTTTAATATTCTTAAAATATTTGCTATCAGAAGCAATCACATCAAAACCTAAAGATTTCATCTTTATTTTTATCATTTGAATTATGAAGTCATGTTGTCTTGATGACATTATTTTAATCCTAATATTTTATTTATTTTATCTCTTAAATCTAACAATATTTTTCTTTTTTTAGATTTTGAATTTCTTAATTCTTCTAATTCATCTAGCCCAACATCATTTCCCAATCTATCAATAATATCATTTATTAATTTATATAATTTATCTGATTTTTCTGGAATAATATCTTTCAAAATATCCATAGCTCTATCAAAATCTTTTTCAATAAATTTTTCACGAGCCATTTGGTTTGATAACACATCTTTTAATTTTCTAACATCAACAGCTTTATCAAATTTGCCAGACCCCACCCAATCACTAAAATCTGAATCTGTGTAATTATTCTTTTCCATAACAGCCAATAATTTTTTATCCTTTACATATTCTTTGAAATAACTATATTTATGGACATTTGATGGATCATCCTGAAATTTAGTAAGAAATTGATCTGTCATTATTTTATATGCTTTTATATCTTGATATATTTCATATGGAGTAAGTTTTGTTCTGTTTGACAAAGTTTTTATAGGATATTGTTTATTATTGTATAAGATATATAAATATTTAGCTTGTTCATATTTATCCCATTCAGTAACACCTTGTAAATGACATGTCAATCTTATGAAATCCTTTATTTCATCATTAACTTTATCTATACTTAGATCTAACACCCAACAATTTATCTCCTCAAAATCAGGATTATTTTCAGTATCAAAGAGCTCTCTATATATTGCTAACCTAGTATTTCCTTCTATAACCAAATATGAATTTTCTTTTTTCCCTTTCATAACCCATATAGGGACCATAGCTCCTCGACCTTCATATATTGATCTTCTTAATGATGCATAAGATGGGTTTGTCATTAAAACAAAGTGTAAATCTTCCTGGGTCAAACTTTTCCCACTATTACTTCGTTCAGAATCTTTTGCTAATGAAATTCTTGGATTATCTTCATCAAAGAAAATATGTTTTATTGGAATCTTTTTTGCATATGCTGATACTTTATACTCTCCCATAGGTATCTTTAATTTTTCCATAAATATCCTCTCTCTTAGATTATTTTGAAATTCCAGCAAGTTTTAAAATTTCATCAGTATATCCACTTAAAATATTATTAACATCTTTATATAAATCTTCAAAAACATTTAAAAAACTATACTCTTTTTCTAAATTTAAAATTAGATGTCTATTTTCACCATTTATAATCTCATTAATGGCATATAAACCAACGAATAAATCATCTATTAAACCTGTTGAAGAATCCTGTGCCTCTGGAAAAATATCATTTGGAATTACTATGTATGCAATGGCACAATTTATTAAAAGTCTAACTTTTATATCAATATCTCTGACTTCTAAAACTTGTATTAAAAGCTTAAAGACATCAGGAAAATATTTGATTGTATCATAGTATAATCCATCACTTTGTTTTTGTACAAAACTTTTTAAATAATCATAATACGAAAAGAAAGTATCTTCTTTATTCATATCATCTTCCTCCAACAAATTTAATTCTTCTTTTGTATCAATTATAGTTTGTTTTATTTGTTGTAGTGCATATATCCAAGAGAATATATTTCTCTTATGTTGTTCAAAAAGATCTTCATTATTTCCAAAGACTTTACGAAAAATAGTTTTTGTTTGTTCTTCGTCAATATAGCCTTTGAAAAAAATAGCTCCGAAATCTGTATTAATTATATCATAATATAAATACCTTAGTAGCTCTTTTTCATAATTTCCTTTCACATTATCTATATCCATTTCAATGATATTATGAACACAATAATCTTCAAAAAAATTATTATATATCTGGGTGGATTTTTTTGTAATATAGCTATTATTGTTTAAATATCCTAATATTTTATATGTTTTAATAAAATCTTCTGTTTGTTTATTATCTAATGTATTTTTTATTTTTTCAATATTTTCATAAACGTTTATGTTATTATTTTATCTACTAGAACAACAAATCTCTTTTAAACACTTATAAAAATCGTTAAATATTACTTTAGGTATATCTTTTAATTGAATAGTGTAATTTAATTTATTGTTATTAAAGTATTCTTCTGTTAATTTATACCCACTTTCAGTTTTTTCAAATATAGAATTATCCTTTAAATTGTTATAAATCGAAGCACTACTTTTGAAACAAAAAAAATTCCTCATTTCTTCAAACAAAGCTTGCCCTGTTAAATGAATATTCCCGTTTCTTAAAAAATAGTTAATAATCTTATCTTTTATATTTTTTTGTATATTTATTGATTCATATGTAGAATACTGTTTCCACTCTACTAATCCCCATACATTAGGTGCTATTTTCTTTAACAATTCATATTTAGACATTAATGAATGAAGTAATGGTTCTTGTATACTTTTACCATATTTTTGTAGATATCCTACAAGTTCACTTGTATTTGTTGGCTTATTTTCTCTTTTTATATATCTATAAACAAGATCTTTTATGTGCTTTCTTTGTTTCATTTTCCATGTTTTTAGTCCATAATAATCTCTTCCAAAAGTCTTAAATCTTTTATTTGATTCTAACAAATATCTTAATTCTAGTAATGAATAATCTAAAAATAAATTTTGCTTTATTACATTAATATGTAAAGCTACATTTTTCTTCTTCATTAATTGTTCTATATTTTTTATGAGTTTTGTATCATTTAAAACCCTATCATTTATGGATTCTTTTAAAACATAAGTTCCCCTATCATAACGAAATATTTCATTCATTTTCTGAACATGCGCATGTAAAGTATGCATAACATTTGTTGAATTAAACTCTCTTTTATATAAATTTTCTAATTCTGAAATATGAATTGGTCTTTGTTCAATATAAAACAAATATAGAATTTTATTTGGTAACGTTGGATTAATAAAATATCCTTTTTTCAACATAAATTTATTTAAAATGCTAAATACTCTATCTATAACTTCACTACTTATCTTAAATTTTATTTCTAGTTGTTTATAAATATATTCTATTGTGACAATAGAAGTTGATTCCAAAATTTTCTTTATTTTGTTTAAGTTTATATTATCAGAAACAATAAAATCTTTATCTTTAATATATTCATATTTCGACTCATGTATAAAATAATTTAGATATATTTCAAGAAGTTGGTAACTACCATACTTTTTTAAACTTTTACATAATTCTTTTTTTGTTACAATATTTAAACTAGAAACTATTTTTTTGAATTCTAATACAAATCTATTTATATTTAGCTTATTTTTATTAAATAGAATTTTTTCTGTTTTAACAAGTATTTGCCTTGCTCTTTCTCGGGTAATTTTATATTCTCTACCGATATCATCTAAAGTATTTCTATAATAATATCTCATAATAATCATAGCTTTTTGTTTTTCGTCAAGTTTATTAAAAATATTATCCAAAGCACTATCTTTAGATTCAAGAGAAATCGCTATACATTTTGACTTTTCTCTATCTAATTTCCTTTCTATTTCAGCAAGTATTTGCTTTGTTCTTTGTCGCGTGATTTTATATTTTTTACCAATATTTCCTAACGACATTCCATAATAGTATCTACTAATGATAATATCTTTTTTTCTTTCATCAAGTTTATTAAAAATATTATCAAAAGCACTATCTTTAGATTTAAGAGAAATATCTCCATTATTGTTTTCAAAAAGAATTCCTAAATTATTATCTATTATATCATTCGATATTTTTTCATTGTTTTGCAACGGAACTAGTTTTTCTTCTGATGTGTTATTTTTATAATTTAAATTGGTAAGCAACTGACTTAAATAATTGAAAATTGATTCCTTATCTATGATAACTTTAAAACCAAATTTTTTTTGTATAGCATGAAAGTATATTATAGTTTCAACTTTTAGATTTTTTTCATATATTTCTTCTCTTATATCATCAAAGAAAACATAGCCTTGTATTTTCCCTGTATATATTAATTTTCCAAATAATTTTTCCCCTAATCTATCAAATATTTTAATTTCTAATTTAGCTAATGTTCTATAAATACTCGAAATATATTTTCGATTTTCTTTAGTATAATTTAGATTGCTTTTAAATAATTCATTATTTATTTCATTATAGGTAATATATCCTTTTTCTTTTTCAATTGATAATAATTTTTCAAGCAATTCTTGTTTTCTTCTTTTAATATCATCTACTTTGAGATTCTGCTCTACTATTTTTATTCCTTTTTCTTCAATTTTAGTATAAAGTTCATTTATGTCATTGTATACTAAATAATTTTCTCCTAAATACAATTCATCTATTTCGTTATAAGTAAGATAGCCTCTCTCTTTCCCAATGGTTAATATTTTTTTAAAGAATTCTTGTTTTTTTATTGTATTTTGCTCTACTATTTTTATTCCTTTCTCTTCAATTTTAGTATAAAGTTCACTTTTACTCTCCTCCAAACAACCTGAAATCTTTTCTTCATAAGTAATCTTATCCAAAAAACCTGAATATATCTCTTCATAAGTAAGGTATCCTCGTGCTTTCCCGATTGGTATCAAATATTCAAGTAATTCTTGCTTTTTCCTTTCAAGTAGTTTCTCTGATATTGGATCTAGGAATCCCGTTTTTATTCCCAATTCTACAAGCCTGTTATAGAATTTATCTAATAACTCTTCTTTGCAATCCTCTCCTTCTAAATAATCAATTATCTCTTTTGCTATTTCATTATAAGTAAGATATCCTCTCTTTTTTCCAAGAGTTATTAATTGTTTTAATTTTTCTTTCATTTTATTTTTAAACATATTGATATATTACAAAATTATAGTACTATAATAAACAAAAAACCTTAGCTTTTTATTGTATATTTAAATAATAATATCAGTTTTCAGATAAAAAGGGTTGTTTTAAAAGCAACCTTTTTATTAAAGTTATATACAGATTTTTATGTTACCTAAAGAATGACAACTTTTTTGCCTTAAAGACCTTAAGATTTTAGGTTAGAATGAAGCAACTAAAATATAAATTCCGATTCATTGACTCCCAAAGAGTTTTAAAGTTTTTACTTAGAATAAAGCATTTGCCGACTGCGGTGTACAAAAGTGAAACGGTACATAAGGGAGGCAAATGCGAAATTATAAGTAAAAAATAAAACTCGTTTCGCTAATCTTGTTGTAGGAAAACTACTTCCTTACAACAAGAAAAATACCCGTAATAACAAGGAGAAATCCAACCGCATTAAGCAACGACACCTGTTCCCCGAACACCAGCACCCCCACAATTATCG
>JAEEGL011251456.1_pt1 | contig 10348 bp, 11 predicted proteins | sample 9134231 | NCBI WGS metagenome assembly JAEEGL01 (sample SAMN16246548, study PRJNA631951) | gut metagenome | biome: gut microbiome; feature: rumen; material: fiber-attached | host: Bos | place: Iran: Karaj | collected 2018-10
ATCGACAAAATGGAAGCATATGCTGATACGATTGATACGAAGGAGCATATCGCGGATGAATTGAACCCATATTACACATGGGCGAATAACAATACCAAGATCAATGTCCAACATGATACCATCAGTGAAGTGACCCCTCCTGATGCAACGATTCTGATTGCGTCAACTGATATCAATTATGGTATGGCAGTGCAACTGAATCTGACCACACGTTTGAAGATTTCCTTCTCCGCATTCATGTCCAATACGATTGCAGTTGGTGATACATTCGGTGTGTATAAGTCGCTGTATGAACCGACCCAGGAAATCGTGGATAAGCTTGTGAAACAGGTTGAGGATCTCCAGGCAACTGTCAGTGCATTGACGACTCAGGTTGCAACACTTCGTGCAGATGTCAACAACATGTATTATACTTCCGAAGAGTATAAGAAGGGTACGTTCTATCATGAAGGCGCATTGACATGGATTACGAAGGGTATCCTTTATCAGGTCAATGAAGCGTATACAACTACCGATGATGAGTCTGTTACGGTTGAAGAAGCTTTCTTGAATGATATCAACACAGGCAAGTTGATTCCTGTGACGAACGCATGATCATAAAAAACATATGCGGGGATAAACCCCCGCATATGTTTCATTATATAAAAAGGAGTGAATACAATGGCAAATACACTTGCAGTTGATATTCGAGATGTATCAGTTCCGAGTTTGTCCCCAATCAATATTGCGATAATCAACCAACCCAATCCAGTTGAAGGATACGATGTTACTGGAGAAGAGTTGTTGCAGTTAATTCAAATTCCAAAGTATTGGATCAAAGATTCTGCAACTGGAACTGTTGTCAACGGTGAGAATATCTATGATTACTTCCCGGAGTTAAACCCCGGTGGTGGAGGCGGTGGATATGTCCTACCTACTGCGTCTGCTAGTGTTCTTGGTGGTGTGAAAATTGGCGATGGTGTCAATATCGATTCATCTGGTAAGATATCTGTTTCCGGTGGAGGTACAATCACCGTTGATGACACCATGAGCGACACATCCGAAAATCCTGTCCAGAACAAGGTTATCACGGGAACGATTGGCGATTTGGATGATTCATTTGTTGGCATGACCGCACAAGATGTTGAAGATTATTGGACGGGAGGTAATTGATTATGGCATTTGATTCAAAAAATTATGCATCCGAAGATGCATTGAAGAAATCCATTGATCTGACAAAAACAGCGCTTGGGGGCAAAGTCGATAAAGTTGAAGGCAAACAACTTTCAACCGAGGATTATACCAGTGCAGAAAAATCAAAGCTTTCTGGAATTGCGGATAATGCAAATAACTATTCACTTCCAACTGCATCGTCTAACACACTTGGCGGTGTGAAAGTTGGAACCGGATTGTCTGTTGATTCAAACGGTGTTTTATCAGTTAACGTTGATAGTGTATTGGATACGACATCAACAAATCCAGTTCAAAACAAAGTCATTGCTGGTGTGATCGGAGATATTAATACAGTCCTGGAAGGAGTGTTGTAATATGCCTAATACGATTGCTCAAAATCTTCAAAGACTGATTGATGCCAAAACGGCCATTGCTGACGCAATTACAACGATGGGTGGTACTGTTTCTGTTGGAGATGGTTTGGAAGATTTTGCATTAGATATTTCCACGATTCCTTCTGGAGGTGGTGGTGCAACTATTCTGAATGGAACTACCGATCCAACAAGTGATCTCGGTGATGATGGGGATATCTATTTGAAGACAAGTAATGAGGTTGCCGAGTCAGTCACATTTGTCAATCCCGTTATTATGCAACTCGATTACTGTTGTGATGAGAATTCTGTTATAGAATTTGATTGTTCATTACCAAATCCTGTCAACTGGTATGATACACCATGGGGATCTCGAGATAACACTGACTATTTCATCGCGTATAACGGTGGAGTGTTGCGTTATAATTTCGCTGGAACATCAGGAAATGTTGGTGATATATCGTCATACTATAACCAGAGAATCAAGATCACATTGAGCAAGACATATTGCAAAATGGAATATGATGGTTCTGAAATATACAATGTCCCATTCACAGGTGGTTCCGCCACAGCTACTACGAAACTTGGTTTGTTTACACTTTTTACAGATAATAGCGGTGGCGACATGGGTGAATGCCGTTCAAATGGTACGTTATATGCCATGAAGATTTATGAGAATGGTGTTCTTGTTCGTAATTATGTGCCATATATCTATGGATCGACATACTGTGTCATCAATACACTGACCGGTGATATTTTTTATCCATTACATGGCACCCTCACAGGAACAACCACAATTGGTGATACTTACAATATCATTGACAGTTCTGTGAAAGTAAATTCAACATGGCAACCCCTGATAGGATCTGACATTGATGATGTTAATACCAGCGGTGGTGGAGGAGGCTCAAATGAAGGCAAAGTACGTTTCATTGATTATGACGGAACTGTCTTTCGTACGTATACGTTATCGCAGTTCGCACAACTTGAAAGTTATCCGGCGCCTCCATCACATGAATATTTAACATTTAATGAATATAACTGGACACTATCGAATGCAAAAACATATGTTGCAAAATATGGCTCATTGAACATTGGTGCCACATACAATACCAGTGATGGTAAAACCAGGATGTTTATAACAGTTCGTGATGGTAGATTAAACATAGGACTTCAGTTAGGTGTCAATGGAACTGTTGATGTCGACTGGGGTGATGGTTCAGCACATGATACAATGTCGGGATCTGATGTTAGTACAACACAACTCACATCACATGCTTATAGTACTGCGGGTGATTATATCATTGCACTAACAGCATCCGGATCAGTTAGTATTGTAGATGGTTTCTTATGTGAACCAACTGGTGTAACTGACAACCGAAAATATGTGTATCGTTCAATATTGAATAGTATTTTTATTGGTAATAAATTTGGTATTGGTAGTAGTGCATTCAGCTACTGTTATACTTTAACAAGTATTACAATTCCAGATACAGTAACAAGTATTGGAGATAATGCATTCAGCTACTGTTATACTTTAACAAGTATTACAATTCCAGATACAGTAACAAGTATTGGAGATAATGCATTCAGCCACTGTCTATCTTTAGCAAGTATTACAATTCCAGATACAGTAACAAGTATTGGTAGTAGTGCATTCGCCCACTGTTATGCTTTAACAAGTATTAAACTCCCAGATACAGTAACAAGTATTGGTAGTAGTGGATTCGGCTACTGTTATACTTTAACAAGTATTACACTCCCAGATACAGTCACAAGTATTGCAGATAGTGCATTCAACAACTGTCAATCTTTAACAAGTATTACAATTCCAGATACAGTAACAAGTATTGGGACTTATGCATTCCAATCTTGTAATACTTTAACAAGTATTACACTCCCAGATACAGTCACAAGTATTGGTATTTTTGCATTCAACAACTGTCGCTCTTTAGCAAGTATTACAATTCCAGATACAGTAACAAGTATTGGTACTAGTGCATTCATCGGTTGTAATGGCCTTGGGTATATTCGATTTGAATCAGAAACACCACCAACAGTTGCAAATTCTAATGTATTTAAAAATATTCCGACGGATTGCATTATATATGTTCCATCAACTTCTCTCAGTGCGTATAAATCAGCAACAAATTATCCAAGTAGCACTACATACACATACATTGGATATTAATCGAGGTGAATATTATGTTAATTGAAGAAATGTTAGAAGATGGTCGTATTCGTCATTATAGCGACCAAGACATGCATATTCGTCAAATTGAGACAGATACATTGTATGAAGATGCAGTTGATGTTGTTCCATGTCAATACACATATGAAGAAACAGATATTCCGATTGAACATGAAGAAGAATCAAATCCAGTTGAGCCACCAGCTCAACTGGATACTATTTAAAATAGAAATGTGTGAAATCACATGGCAGATACAACTGTCACGATTAATGTTGTTGATCGATCCGTACCACCGATGCGTGCAATCAATATTGCAGTAATCAACCAACCGAATCCTGTTACAGGATATTCCGCAACAGGTCAAGAAGTGTGGGATCTGATTCAGATTCCGAAATACTTCGTTACAGATGAAGCTGGTACACCAATCGATGATATTACGACGTAATTGCGGTGCAAAAAAGTATAATAATAAGAGGGGGCTTCAAGCCCCCTCTGTCTATTTTCAAAAAAAAAGAAGTTGCGTGCGTTTTACGCAAGCACAACTTCTTTTTCATGTAGATGCCACTCGCTCTTTCCCCATCCGGGAACCCGTAGTAGCTTCGTCTCTCCGTCATCTACATCATGGCTGGGTTCTCTATTCTGTAGGGCTTTTCACGCGTCGTCAGAATCATCCGACTTTGCGGCGCTCCTTGCAGCATCGCGAGCAGCGATGTATGCATCGCGAAACGCAATGCAAAATGCCACGATCTGCGGCATGAAGAGAATTGCCAGAATCATCAGAACAAGGATAACCACCTCAATCACCTCCTCACAAAATCCTATCCCAATCAGGTTCGAAGGTTTCTTCGGAAATGGTTTCCCACTTCCAGTTTGCTTCTGATCCTTCTTCCATTTGTGCCGCTGAAAGCTTGATCAGCTCTACACAAAATGCGTCGACACGGGGCACTTCACGCCCATGGTCGGTGTTGTAGGCTTCTGCTGCCAAATCCAGGACTCCACCGGATTTAGTAACAGAAACGAAGCGTTCGAAAAGGCTTATTGCCGCATCCTGCCCAATGCAATGCTCGTAGTATGTCACGTCGCCTGGTGCATCGAGATCATGCCACATGTTTACATAAATGATAGTGATTTTATACAGTTTCATTCGATTCCTCCATTTCTTTCACCCACAAAATTTAGACAGAATGAACCTGGGTGAATTAAGTTCATCTATCTTCTATTCATATTAATAATATATATATGAAGAATCAGAATAATAGGATGTATATAAACCGAACAGTAATTCGTTTACTATATAAAGGAGGTTATAGTATGGCGCTTGAAAAACAAGTATCAAATGCGAATCTTGGTAAACAACGAATTCTAGCAGCAGATATTTCAGAATTCAATAAAGATTTTCTGGAAGATTTATTTGCTTCATATTATGATAAAGAAACCCAACAAGCGAAGGCTGCACCATTTAATGTGACCGATAAAATCACATTAACTCATGCCGAATATCAATTCGTGAAAGAATCCGTTGAAACAACACTTGGTATGCTATTTATGAATCGATTCCTATTAGAATACACCGGTGTTATTCAATATTTAGGATATTGGAATCGGACATTGGACAAGAAAGGTTTATCCGCGTTGAATATCGCAGTAAATAATTTGATTGTTACAGATCAGATTGATACATATACCAATGCAAAGTTTATTGATCGTCGTGATCAACTTGGATTCCAGTGCACTGCTTTCTTAGCAACATCCATTTCACCCGGATTGGTTCGTCCGATGCACGATGTGAATCAACGTAAAATGGAATTAATGGAACAATACAAAGAAGATTTGAATTCGGATGATCCAACAAAACAAATTCTTGCAATGAATAAGATTGAAAAAGAATTAATGCAAATGGTTCGAAAGAATTTGGAATCTGATACCGGATATGATATGTATGCATCTGGTGATGGTAATCTGGATAATAACTACAAGACGATCAATGTCATGCGTGGACCAGTCTTCAATAATGCCACTGGTCGATTTGATATTGTTGGTGCATCCCTGATGGATGGTATCAGTAAAAAAGATATTCCCGCATTTTCAAATTCAATCGTTGCAGGTGCATATCCGTCAGCGGTTGGTACTGCGGATTCCGGTTACATGGCAAAGATTATCTTGGCACTGTTGCAATCCGAACACTTGGATCCAGATCCAAACTCCGATTGTGGTACAACACAAACAATCCCATTGACGATTACTGATGAAAACAAACAGTATGTATTGTATCGGTATATCAATGACGGTGGAAAAACGGTATTGACAACATTGGAAAACATTGGATCATATGTTGGTAAAACCGTTGATTTATATTCACCACAATGCTGTATTCATGATTCTATCTGTGGAAAATGTGGTGGAAAAGTATTCCGTAATCTTGGTGCGGAAAACATTGGATTACTGGTCTCTGCAGTTACACAGAAAATGTTGAACATCAAACTGAAATCAAAACATGACTTGTCACAGAAAGCTTCTATCATTGACAAGAAATATATCTTCCAAGATCAAAATTCATTCTTTGATATTCAGGATGGTTACATCATCCCAAAGACACCAATGAAGATCTTTGTTCCAAAAATGTTTGAAGAGTTTTCCGGCTTCTCTATTGAAGCAACCGTGTGTGATTGCTTCGGTGTTCTCCCTGTAAAATTCTATAAAGAGGACGGTTCGGAATTATTATCAACCAGAATGACAATCCCAATGTCCATGCGTTTTCATATTTATGATGATCTTCAAGAAGATCCGGATTACTTCATTATTCAATATGACACTGGCGATAAAGTGTGCTCTGTTGCAACACAACAAACTGTTGCAAACGTTGAATTCTTCATCAACCAGATTTATCTCTACAGCAAAACGCCACAACTTCCATACAATCTCATGACAGAATTAATGTTCCGATGCATGGAATTGAATCGTATCGATCTGGAAGGTCCATCCATTACCTATGAAATGCTGGCAAGACGTGTTTGCCGTCATGGTACAAAATCATTTGCATCTGTATATGGAAAATCGCAAAATGCAAACCCCATGAATTATTCCAAAGAAGAATTCCGTACAGCAGTTCAACGTGCTGGTATCTTACAAGGATTATTATTCCAAGATATATCAACTGCTATTAATGTCGGGCTTTCACAAACGATTCGTGGTATTGAACCAACTCCAACACCACTCGAAAAAGTTGTGAAAGCATAATATGTCAATTACATGGTGTATATTCGTATCCGAATCAATGTGATCATGTGTTGTCATGTATGGTAGTTTGATAACCGCACACGGGTTACGTGGAATAAAGTAATATATCAGACCCATCACACATTTCCGCACATCCAGATGACGTCACCCATTTTAATATTTCAACCCACCTCATGAAGTATTGAGTGGACTGGCATTGGTGACGAAAAAAATATATATCGTGTAATTTTATATATAACCGGTGCAATGGTTTCGCTCGCTGTTGTCCGGGTCCGACCGTAAGGTTGGTAATATCAAAGGAGTAAATGTGGGGGCAATTGCCCCCACATTTACGCATCGTTTAATCAAGTATGATTAGTGTATCAGTATGAAATCCGCTTGCATGGACATGACCGCCACCACCATGTGCTGTGGCAATCTTTTCAACATCCACACCTGTTTCTTCATCAGAGTAGAGTGCATATTTCCACTGGTGGTTTTTTCCATCATAGTAGAACATACATACCATCGGATAGCGTTTGATCTCGTCACCAAAAACCATACTGTTTCCAGTCTGATTCAGACAGAGACATTTTACACCATCAATTTCGGATTCGAATGCTCGTGACATTGCACATCTATTCAACGCAGTCTGGTAGTCAAATAACAACCGACCTTTCTCAACATATCTGAGTGAAAGCCATCGGTCATCACCATAGATGACAGTGTCCCAGATATCGGCCAATGGGCTTTTATTTTTTTCCAGAGAGAATCCGAGATTGAAATACTTTGTGTCGAGAAGCTCATGTCTCCAGACATCATAATCATCAATCATTCGAACAGCCCACGGAATTCGATATTCTCTACCACTGGGGAAAATCTTGACATGGGTTCTCCCATCAGTGAAATCAAACTTTGGCTCATGATCTCTTTCTGACTGAGTGAACTGGGCATACACATATGTCAATAATGCACCTGAAATTCCCATGTGCACGAATGTCTTGACAAACATCAGAAAGATCTCATATCGCGGATCCGTGGAACCATGGTTCAGCAGTTCCTGTGAAGTCTGATGGTGATCGATCAGTGTGATCTTCGGCATATTGTCACTACGCAGATCATGAACCCTCTTAACGAAGTTCAGAATCTGATCATCAATGGCAATGTCGACGATATAGATATCGTTTGCATCCATGATGATCTCATCTGAAACCGTCAGTTTGTAACCGTGTTTGTATTCAAATACAGTCTCTTCACTAGGACGATTGAACACATTGCACAGTTCTCTCACAACGATGGCGCCAGCACATCTACCGTCGTCATCGTTGTGATGAATCAGAATTGGTCTCATATTTCCTCCTTACGGCGTGTATCTGTCTTCTAAAATTTCCTCATTCTCTGTGTTTTCCGCACAGAAAGGACACACGCATTCACCACAATCTTCATCACCGAATTCGTCATCATCGACAGGGTAATTGTGCTGGATGTCGTAGATGATATCCAGCACCAGTTTGATCGAGAAGCCGATTGAAATCATCAACAGCGCATAGAGAAACTTTTTCATGATTATTCCTCCTCTGCATCCACAACTTCATCAATTGTTTCAGCAACGGGATCTTCTGTCTCTGCAGGCTGTTCGGTCGTCTTGTACAGATTCATGTAATTCTCCGCAATTCTCTGCATGGTCACCGCAAAATCATTGCGCAATGCATACATGTGAATATGTGTCATGAATTCGGAATAGATGCTGTTCAGATCGAACAGCTTCAACAGAAGCATAGTCCTGGGATCATCACTAGAATCCATGTTATCATACTTGACATCCATGCCAAGTGCCGTGAACGCATCATTGATGATTGTACCTGCGTCATCAATCATCTGATTCCGTTCTTCCTCAGTCGATTCCGCTTTGAACAGATTGTATACAATTGCGCGGAAAGATTGCTGCTTTGCGGCAATGTCTCTTGCATGAGCTGCAGTATCTTCCCAATTGATATTTCGAATATTAATATCGTAAACATTGCCATTCACCAACGGGAAGTATAGCTTTTGATCAGCATCCTGTCCAACTGTTTCAGTCGATTCTTCAACAGCAGGCTCCGGCGCAGGTTCAGCAGGCGGATTCAAAATGTTGTCAAGCTCATCCAATGCTTGTTCTTTGCATGAAAACCAAACGTTCATGCTCGCAGCTGGTATGAAATTGATGATGTCATCATGTGCAATATTTGTGATGAGATCTTTTATATCTTCCCACAATGCAAGATTCATGATGGAAACATCACCGGCATCAGCAATGTCAATATCAATTGTGATAAAATCGTCAATTTCATGGCTTTCAGTTGACATGACAACAGTGATGACGCTGGTTTCCGGACGTTTGTCGATGATTCCAAAATGACCAGTGATTGCGGTCAGTTCACTGACATACATAAACTTAGGAATTACTCTGATTTTCGTTACTTTCATTTGGGGTTTCCTCCTTATTCATGTTTTGAATGAGTGTTTCATAATATGATCTGACCAAAGCCTCCGCATTCAGAATGGCAGAAACCATGATCAGTTCATTATGAATCGTAAGAATATCAATCAGTCGAGCAATTAATTTTTCTCGATCTGTTATATTTGCATTATCGAACATTGAATAGTCAATATCGATATGATTATTTTCGAAGAATCTTTTGCATTCTGTAGTTACATGTTCCATGATTGGAATTTCTTTTTCGTCACCATTTTCATCTGTAATTTTAACGGGTTCACCGGTCATCAAACGTGCAATCATTTCTTTACAATTGGTCGCCATTTCAGACATGGTTCCAATGTTCTTGATATTCTCTTCCCAATTAATGGATTTTGCATCAGAGTAAATTACTTTACCATTCAACAGATGGTAATAGATTCTCTGTTCCTGTTCGGAATTCTTAACTTCATCACTCATCGATGGATCCTCCTATACTACTCATTGTTTCCATGATAGATTTGATAGCATTTTTCGCACCAGAATAAGCAGCGATCTCACGGAGAATCACATTCATAATCTCAATAGCATCAATACAAAACATCAATGAAATATCATAATCATCGCACCCAGGATACATCTTTTGATAGTTTTCCAGGGGATGAAAACCAAACTCCGCTAAGAACGGTTCCACAACATCAAAGGCTTGATCAATTGCAGAACGATCCCCAGTATTTTTCTGGAAGATTAATTCATTCAATATCTTCCGAACAAGGAACATATTTTCCCGAATATTTCTCTCGTTTTCTGAAGTTGCATCCCAATTGATAATGGACTTATCCATGATATACTCATTTGTATCCATTGATACAAAACGAATGCAATCATTCATATTAACGCTTTCATCATCGGGTTCTTCAATCGGATGTGTTTCAGCATCATGCAGTTCAACTGCTTCAGAA
>JAEEGL011496114.1_pt1 | contig 10348 bp, 8 predicted proteins | sample 9134231 | NCBI WGS metagenome assembly JAEEGL01 (sample SAMN16246548, study PRJNA631951) | gut metagenome | biome: gut microbiome; feature: rumen; material: fiber-attached | host: Bos | place: Iran: Karaj | collected 2018-10
CTACCCCCTCAAAGTAGCGCGTCTACCAATTCCGCCACCTCCCCAACATGTAATCACCTTGAATAAATGTGCCCAGAACAGGACTCGAACCTGCACGCCTCGCGGCACACGCACCTGAAACGTGCGCGTCTACCAATTCCGCCACCTGGGCGTATGAGAACACGTCTCAACTATTTATTCAAAATGTGAGCGGAAAACGGGACTCGAACCCGCGACCCCGACCTTGGCAAGGTCGTGCTCTACCAACTGAGCTATTTCCGCGACAACCTTTTCAGGTGCATTTCTCTAAATGCGGTGCAAAGATAATGCTTTTTTCTGAACCTACAAATTTTTGGCCCTATTTTTTTCAAAAAAAGGTATTTTGGCATCCATGAACAACTAATACTGCTCAGTCCATCCTCTCTTTATAATCGATATAATCGTACTCACGAAGCAGTTCAAGGCTTCCGTCGTTGTGCAACATAGCAATCGACGGATGTGTAATGCCGTTGAAAAGATTGGTCTTCACCGTTGTATAATGTAGCATATCCTCAAAAATCACCTCTTCGCCCGCCTCAAGGGGATGGTCGAACACCCAATAGCCCATAAAGTCACCCGATAGGCAGCTGTTACCACCCAGACGATAGGCATACCCAGGAGTAGTGGGGAGCAGGTTTTCGTCTTCCACTGTGACAGCACCGCGCACACATGGATGATAGGGCATCTCCAGACAGTCGGGCATGTGGCAAGTGAAGCTTACATCGAGTATTGCAGTCTGTATGCCGCTGTCTTCCACCACATCCACCACATGTGCGAGCAGGTAGCCCGTTTGCCATCCGAAAGCACTGCCGGGTTCGAGTATCATCTTAAGATGGGGATATCGCTGTGAGAAACCCTTCAACAGGCGTACAAGACGTGCCACATCATAGTCGTCACGGGTCATGAGGTGTCCTCCGCCGAAATTGATCCACTCCAACTGTGGAAACCAATGGGAAAACTGCTCTTCTATATGGGCAAGAGTACGCTCAAACACATCAGAGCCGCTCTCGCAATGACAGTGGCAGTGAAATCCGCTTATATCGTCGGGCAAGACATCTGGCAACTTATCGGAGGTGACACCAAATCGCGTACCAGGTGCACATGGATTGTACAGGTCGGTCCCCACCTCTGAATAACGGGGATTCACACGTATACCGAAAAGTAATTTTTCATTCTGCTGTTTGGCTCGATGATGGTAGCGCTCATATTGGGTAAGCGAGTTAAACGTGAGATGGCTCGACACCTCCGCTATACGGTCTATCTCATCGTCGGTATAAGCGGGTGAATAAGTATGGGGGCGCGCACCAAACTCTTCATAAGCCAGTAATGCCTCGCTCAAAGAACTGGCGGTGGTGGAATGAATGTACTCGCGGAAAATGGGGAAAGTCTTCCACAGGGCATAGGCCTTGAAGGCAAGAATTATCTCGGCTCCGGTTTGCCGTGCCACACCGCTGATAAGAGACAGGTTCTCGCGCAGGCGCGACTCTTCTAATATATAAATAGGTTTACTCATATTTTGCAAACTTACAACATTTTTTCGAGAAATGTGGACTAACGGGGTTTAAAAACTTGTAAGTATGGAGGATTTTACTTACATTTGCATGGAAAACAGCATACATTTTGTCATTGCGGCAGATAACACACATTTTTTAGTATGTCATCATCCCAACAGACAGTGCCGACGGCCTTGCCACAAGAGAAAAAGCCACGAATAGAGTTTATCGACCTCGCCAAAGGCTTTTGCATACTGCTGGTGGTGTTTCATCACCTGCAGTCGTCGACAAAGACACACTTTTTAATCGACCAGTACACTATGGCCTGCCGGATGCCCCTTTATTTTTTTCTCTCCGGACTCTTTTTCAAGCCTTATGAGAATTTCTTAGGATTTCTCATCCGCAAGACCAACAAACTTCTCGTTCCCTTCCTGTTTTTCTACATCACCATTTCGCTGGCAATTCCTGCCCTACTCTACTACTATACTGATATTGGGGCGCGATATGCCGACGTAATGACAGGATGGGATGGTGTTTGGGGCGTGTGGACCTACAAGCATATCGAGAATGGCCCTGTATGGTTTCTATGGTGCCTTTTTGTGATGAACATCTATTTTTATGCCATTTATTATGTCAGTCAGAAACTGCCACGCTTCCGTGTGCTGTTCATAGTGACAGTATGTCTGGCTCTTGGCATCTGGGGCTACTATATGGGACTGCCTCGTACCCGCCATGTCTACGCCTATCTTGACACTGCGCTTACCGCCCTTCCCTTTTTCTGTATGGGATTTCTCGTACGCAAGTACACCGACCTGCTCACGCCCAATCGTTTTGACAAATATCTGTGGATAGCCATCGTGCTTCTTGCGGCCTACACCATCTATTTTACCCATGGTCGTGTGCGTTACATCGACAACAAGTATCCCTTCAATCCCTTCTTTCTCTACACGTGCGGAGCGGCAGGTCTCATGGCCATTATATTCCTTGCCAAGAAAATAAAGCGTATGCCCATAGTACCTTATTGGGGACACTACTCCATCATCATCCTGGTAACGCATCATCCTATACAAAAGGATTTGGTCACTGTCGTTCAACACCTGAATCTTACACCTGAGTGGACCACCATTGTGTCACTGGTCATTCTGATGACAGCCTATCTGGCCATCATCCCATTCATTCTGCGTTTCTTCCCCCATGTGACAGCCCAAAAAGATGTCTTCCGACTGCCGGCCAATAAGCACAAAAAGGAAACAAACACGAAGGAAAGCGATACCCCATGAATGCGTCGGCAAAAGATGCCGCTACGCTTTTTTCCCGATATATCTGTTTTTGTTTTGCTAAAAATTGGCTGTCTAATATAATTTTCCTATTTTTGCAACGGTAAACCATCATTGGTGTTGCCTTTCAATAAGCCGAGGTGTTTTTAAACATTCAATGAAGCTCGTAATACTAACACAGCCATGGTATTTTGTGGAAGAAGACAAAATACTTGAAGCCCTTTTTGAAGAGGGTTTAGACGATTTGCACCTCTATAAGCCAGGCGAATCACCTATCTATGCGGAAAGGTTGCTCACCCTGCTGCCAGAAGACTTTCACCGAAAAATCACCGTTCACGACCATTTCTACTTGAAAGACGAGTTCAAGCTCGGCGGCATACATCTTGATGATATGTCGCAGGAGAAGCCCGAACATTACAAAGGGAAAATAAGTCGAACATGCACACTTTCAGACGATATTCGCCAAGCCAAGAAAAAATGCCGCTATGTATTCCTTCATACTGGCTCTACCCTGCCGGACAACAACCAGCCCGACACCAACGCCTTGATGCTGGCCTCACGCAACGGGTTGATAGACAAGTCGGTGTACGCATTGGGCGGCATGACACTGGACAACGTTCAGATGGCACGCGATTTGGGTTTCGGAGGAGTGGTGATTGGCAATGACCTGTGGAACCGTTTCAACATACACAACGAATGCGACTACAAAGACATTATTGCCTATTTTGGCAAATTACGCTCGGCTATAGAATGATCCATCACATCCATTAACTTGACCATAACAATGATTGAAAACAGACCTTTCAAAGTTTTCTCTGGTACCAAATCAAGATACCTGGCAGAAAAAATCTGCGAGAGTCTCGGTTGTCCGTTAGGCAACCTTCAGATTACCCACTTCTCAGACGGTGAATTTTCCGTTTCCTATGAAGATTCAGTAAGAGGACGCGACGTGTTTCTAGTTCAGAGCACTTTCCCTACCTCCGACAATCTGATGGAGTTGTTGCTGATGATTGATGCAGCCAAGCGTGCATCCGCCCACAGCATCATTGCCGTGATGCCCTATTTTGGCTGGGCACGTCAGGACCGCAAGGACAAGCCACGTGTGAGTATTGGAGCCAAGCTGGTTGCCGACCTGCTCAGTGTGGCGGGCATTGACCGTGTCATCACGATGGACCTTCATGCCGACCAGATTCAGGGATTCTTCGATGTACCAGTCGACCACCTCTATGCATCAGGTGTCATCCTGCCTTACCTGCAGAGTCTGCAGCTCGAAGACATGGTTATCGCCTCTCCCGATGTTGGTGGCTCAAAGCGTGCTAACACCTATGCCAAGTACCTCGGATGCCCTCTGGTGCTTTGCAACAAGACGCGCGTGCGTCCCAACGAAGTAGCCACCATGCAGATTATTGGCGACGTGAAAGACAAGAATGTTGTTGTGGTCGACGATATGGTTGACACCGCCGGCACTATCACCAAGGCAGCAGACATCATGAAAGAGGCTGGTGCGAAGAGTGTGAGAGCCTGCGCATCCCACTGTGTGATGAGTGGTCCGGCAACCGAGCGCGTCGATGCCTCTGCTCTTGAGGAAATCGTCTTTACCGACTCCATCCCCTATGACAAAGGGTCAAAGAAGGTGAAACAACTCTCAGTAGCGGGAATGTTTGCGGAGACGATACGCCGTGTGAGGGCCAATGAGAGCATCAGCTCGCAGTATCTTATCTAACTGTTATTAATGACGAAACATTGTTTGACCAGCTTTCTTTTGGCCGGTCTGTTGCTTTCGGCTTGCCACAGCAACACATTCAGAATAAAAGGCAGCACAGAGGGTATCGATGAAGGCGACACCCTCTTTGCTACTATAGACTTTGAGACAGGCATTCCCTTCGATACCATGGTGGTGCATGACGGGAAATTCAAGATGAAAGGCAAGGCCGACTCTGTGCGCCAATGTATCATATACAGGGCTCACGATGAAGAGACCAGTGCACTTCTGTTTCTGGAGCCAGGAAAAATAGAGGTGAAAATATCGCCAGTGGCAAGCGACACAAGAGTATCAGGCACTCGAATCAATAATGCCTGGCAGCAACTCACCGACTCTGTGAATATTTTCAGCACACATGTGAACCGGTTGCTTGCCCAGTATTATTCTGACGATAATACAGAAAAGGAAAAAGAAAGCATCATGACTAAAATTTCGAAGTATGCCGACAATATAAACAAGTGCATCTGCAAGGTCACCAAAGAAAATATTGACAATGAGCTGGGTTATTTCCTCATTATCGACGGCTCCATGGCCGAAGAAGACCGTTTACGGCTCATCGGACAGATGCCCAAGGCAATGCGTGAGCGCAAGGAGATAAAAAATCTGCTAAACTATCTTGAAACAAGACAAGACGAGACATTCAACGACACTCTTTCAGATTTCAAATTCCCGTGAAGAAACAATCCCCCGAACATACTTCAGCCCCTCCTCCAAATGTGGAAGAGGGGCTGAATTTATTGAGTGAAAAGACCTCGCAGGTCAGTGATTCCCTTTTTTAGTTGAGCCACTTCACATAGCAGAAGTCCTGACGGTGAGGCAGCAGGTTGTTCTTGGGGAACATTCTCACAGCCGTCTTGAACGAACCTGCTCTTGCGGGCTTGATACGGCACTCGAAAGTGTACAGGTTGCCCTCCTTGCTTATCAATTCAAAAGGATACACCTTATAAATGCGGTCTTCGCCCTTCTCGTCCTGATGAATGGAGACAAACTCCAAACCAACAGCATTGTCAAGACCCTGCTCATCAATGACAAACTTCACCTTGAACTCAGTTCCTGTCTCGGCACCAGCTTCATTAAGATTACTCTCTTTCGACACCACCTTGATGGCATCCCAGCGCTCAGCAACAATCTCCTTCCACAAAGCAACTTCTTTGGCCATCTGATTGTTGTTGGCATGGAGTCTCTCACTGCGGGCAGCCAGTTTGTTGTAGAACTTGCTGTAATAATCGTCGAGCTGACGTTTCATGGTGTAATGAGGAGCAATCTTGGCTATGGAGTTCTTGATTACCTGCACCCAGCCATTGCTGAATCCTTGCTCGTTCTTGTCGTAATAGAGGGGGATAATTTCATTTTCCAGCAGACCATAGATAGTGGCTGCGTCGAGCTGGTCCTGATAACCCTGGTTCTGATAGGTGCGTTTTTCGGTAAGTGCCCATCCAGCACCCTCACGGTAACCCTCAAGCCACCAGCCATCAAGCACGGAGAGGTTCACGACACCATTCATCTCGGCCTTCTCACCTGATGTGCCGGAAGCCTCGAGCGGACGTGTGGGGGTATTCATCCAGATATCCACACCCGATACAAGGCGGCGGGCGAGACGGAAGTCGTAGTCCTCAAGGAAAATTATCTTTCCAAGGAATTCAGGACGCTGACTGATTTCGAAGATGCGCTTGATGAGTCCCTGACCAGCTCCATCAGCAGGATGAGCCTTACCCGAGAAGATGAACTGCACGGGATGCACCGGATCATTGACGATTTTGGAGAGGCGTTCCAGGTCGGTGAAGAGCAAGTGAGCACGCTTGTAGGTGGCAAAACGACGGCAGAAACCGATAATCAGTGCGTTGGGATTGATTTTCTGGAGCAGGGAAACCACTCTTGAGGGGTCACCCTGATTCTTAAGCCATGTCTCACGGAACTTGTCGCGGATATAGTCTACCAACTTGTTTTTCAATGCCATACGTGTTTCCCAAATTTCAGCATCAGGCACATTGTAGATGGCATGCCATATCTGCTCGTTGCTCTGGTCGCTCATGAATTTGGAATCGAAATACTTGGCATATAGCTTACGCCACTCCGTAGCGGCCCAACTGGGGAAATGAACACCATTCGTAACATAACCCACATGATTCTCCTCTGGATAGTATCCATTCCAGATGGGAGCAAACATTTTCTGGCTCACCCATCCATGGAGTTTACTAACACCATTTACTTCCTGGCAGGTGTTGCATGCGAAAATTGACATACAGAACCTCTCATTGTGGTCATCAGGATTCTGACGGCCCATTCCGATGAATTCGTCCCAGGTGATGCCAAGTATGGCTGGATAACCACCCATATACTTGCCAAAGAGCTGCTCGTCAAAGTAGTCATGACCGGCGGGTACAGGGGTATGTACAGTATAAAGAGAAGAGGCTCTTACCAGTTCCAAAGCCTGATTGAACGACATTCCCTCACGCACATAGTCACAGAGGCGCTGCAAGTTGCAGAGAGCAGCATGGCCCTCATTGCAATGATAAATCTGCTTCTTAATACCCAGTTTCTTCAAGGTAAGCATACCGCCGATACCAAGGAGGATTTCCTGCTTCAAGCGGTTCTCCCAGTCACCACCATAGAGAGAGTGAGTGATGGGTTTGTCGAATTCAGAATTCATCTCATTGTCGGTGTCGAGGAGATAGAGGGAAATACGTCCCACATTCACACGCCACACATAAGCATGAACCTGATAATTCATATAGGGCACGTCAATCACAAGCGGATTGCCGTCAGCATCGAGCTGGCGTTCAATAGGTAGTGAATTGAAATTCTGGGCCTCATAGTTGGCTATCTGTGAGCCGTCCATGCTGAGCGACTGCTTGAAATATCCGAATCTATACAGGAAACCGATTGCGCACATATCGACATTGCTGTCGGAAGCCTCTTTCAGATAGTCACCAGCCAACATGCCCAGACCACCCGAATAGATTTTCAAAACCTGATTCAGACCATACTCCATGCTGAAGTAAGCCACAGAAGGACGGCTCTTGTCGGGTTTCACATCCATATAAGCACGGAATTTGGCATACACCTCCTTCACATTCTTCATTATCTCTTTGTCAGCCTCAAGCTCCTGCTTGCGGTCATAGTTCAATCGTTCAAGGAGCTGCACAGGATTGTGCCCCACCTCCTCATAAAGTTCTTCATCCAAACTTCTCCAGAGGTCTCTTGCCTCGTAGTTCCATGCCCACCACATGTTGTGAGCAAGCTCATCAAGGCACTTGAGCTGCTCAGGCAGCTTAGATCTCACAGCAAGCTCCTTCCACTGCGGAGCATTTGCATAGTCAGCTTTGATTTTCATCTTTTTTATAAATAATGAGTAATGATAATTACGATTCTACACGACTTGCAGATTTGGTAAGCGCAATGTCGTATGCTTGATAATAATACTGTATGAATTCTTTCCAAAGAGCTTTTTTCGACAGGGCACCGGCATTGCTGCGGGCCTTCTGTACACGCTGTTTGGACATCTGAGAGAAGTCGGCCACGGTATCCTTAATGGTGTCGGCCACTTCTGAATAATTGTAGTCGGTACGATGTATCACCTTCACTCCGTCTTCTATCTCCGAGACTCCGTTTTTCTTGGCCCAGATGCCGAATCCGGCAAGGTCGGTGGTGATACAAGGAACCTTGAATGCGATAGCCTCTAGCGGGGTGTATCCCCAAGGTTCATAATAAGAGGGATAAATACAGAGGTCGTTTCCCAATACAAGGTCATAGTATGTGGTGTTGAGCACACCGTCATTGCCGGTAAGGTAACATGGCAGGAATACGAGTTTCACCTTGTCGTCCTTGCGGTTCCACATGTCAAGATACTTCAGCATGCCAAGCACATTGTCATGGCTCATGTTGTGAAGCCAATGCGTTATAAGAGGAACCTCGAGCGGAGTGTCAAATATTTTGCCACTCTGCATACGGTCCACAAGGTCTTTGCGTGGTTCTCCCACCCATCCTGGCACCTCGATAAAGGCGAGAACGTTTTTCTTCAAATCCCTGTCTCTGAGCAAGCGGTTCATAGCCTCGATATATACGTCCACTCCCTTGTTGCGGAACTCGTATCTCCCACTGGTGGAAACAATCAGTGTGTCATCATCTAATTGTGTGCCCATCAGGCAGTTGGCCATATGGAGAAGTTTCTTTCTGGCAGAACGGCGTTTATTGGTAAACTGGATGCCGGTAGTCACAAAATTATCTTCAAATCCATTGGGCATCACCACATCCACATCCTTGTCGAGCAGTTCTTTGCATTCCTTTGCTGTAATGTCGCTCACTGTGGTGAAACAATCGACATATTTCGCAGTCTGTTTCTCAATGGAATGCTTGCTCTGCATATTCAATTCTCCCGCCATCTGATCGCCATTGTAGGCAAAAAGATAGTCGTAAAGGGGCTTGTTGTTGCCGGCAATGCTGCGTCCGATACTTGTGGCATGGGTTGTGAAGACCGTTCCTATCTGAGGCAGTTTGTGATGAATATAAAGCAGGCCAAGACCTGTCATCCATTCGTTGCCATGATACACCACTTTGTCATGTGGAGAGAGCAGCTCATTGTAGAAGTTCTCAACGACCAAAGCGGCTGCATAAGAAAACATAGAAGCCTCGTCATAATCACCATAGGCATGGAGGCTGTCTACTTGATAAAGTTCCCAGAGACGGGCATAGATGTCGTTCTTTTGCTTGTAAAAAGGCTCAAAGTCTACAAGGATTGCAATAGGTTTGCCGGGGATGTCCCAACGACCTATCTTCACAAAGAGTTCCTTCTCAGCCATCTTTTCTTTCCAACTAGCAAAAAGATCGGGCTCTTCTATAAAAAACGGGCTTTCATTTTCCTTCCAACAATCCGGACCAATCAAAATATAATGATCCCCTAATTTGTCTTGAAGTGTCTTTGCCCTAGTAGATAAAACGGTGTATATACCACCTACTTTATTACATACTTCCCAACTCGACTCAAAAATATAGTCGGGAAACAACATCTTTTTTCCCATATAAACTAATCAATACGGGTGCAAAGTTACTTAAAAAAAACAAAATCACCAACATGGTCATTAAGTTTTTGCAAAAATGTGCAAGGTTTTGAGTATCAAAATCGTATCTTTGTAAAAAGTATAAACAAATCTATGAAAAAATTGCTGTTTTCTCTTCTTTTCATGTTCCAAGTTTTGGGACTTTCTGCACAAGATTCTCCATTCAAGTGCTATCTCTACAACGACACATACCAAGTGTATATCGAGCTAAACCTCTATGACGCCAACATTATAGTTCCAAACCAAGATGTATTCGGTGAATTGCCGGGTTACTTCGGTGCAAAACGTGACACTCGTCTCTGGCTTGTGACAGATGCCGATCTTATATCAGAGCGCAAGGCACGTCTCTCCGTTATCAATGATTTTGGCAGTGAAGATTTCGTTGCCGACCTTATTTACGAAGGTGACGGCAAGTATGTATTGCGTCACAAAGAAGGCAGTGTGTGGAAAATCGTTGTCGACAACAAATATGTGAAAATACCGAAGGAAATACGGTTGATAAGACAAGAGTAAAATCCACATTCCCATCATATTATTATAGGCGCCACACGCATTGTAAGGCTTAGGACGGCGTGTGAGGACACAAAAAAAGGGTCCTGTCGGAGTCGTCTCCGTGACAGGACCCTGGAGTGTATGTAAAAGCGGGCGGCCTCCTACTCTCCCACATTGCATTGCAGTACCATCGGCGCAGGCGGGCTTAACTTCTCTGTTCGGAATGGGAAGAGGTGGGACCCCGCCGCA
>JAEEGL011573975.1_pt1 | contig 10348 bp, 3 predicted proteins | sample 9134231 | NCBI WGS metagenome assembly JAEEGL01 (sample SAMN16246548, study PRJNA631951) | gut metagenome | biome: gut microbiome; feature: rumen; material: fiber-attached | host: Bos | place: Iran: Karaj | collected 2018-10
CTGAAGAAGGAAGAGGGCGGACGTCATACTCCTTTCTTCAACAACTACAGACCTCAGTTCTACTTCAGAACAACAGACGTTACTGGTGTAGTAACTCTTCCTGCTGACAAGGAAATGTGCATGCCTGGTGATAACGTAGCTATGGACGTTGAGCTCATCACTCCTATCGCTATCGAAGAGGGCCTCCGTTTCGCTATCCGTGAGGGTGGTAGAACAGTTGGTTCAGGCGTTGTTACAAAGATCAACGAATAATTTTTGACCCGATAAATAAGATCCCGCTCTTTTGAGCGGGATTTTTGTATAAGACCGAGGAGGCGGAGATGAACGCAAGAGAATGCCTTGATATCCTGCATATTGCAGAAAAGCTGAAAGATACGCCCCGTCACTGCACTACGAGCGGTCGGAGGACAGAAAGTGTCGCCGAGCACAGCTGGAGAGTTTCATTAATGGCGCTCATGCTGGAAAATGAGTTTCCGGAAGCTGATATGGCGCGTGTAGCTGAGATGTGTCTGGTACATGATCTTGGAGAATGCTTCACAGGTGATATACCGACATTTGTAAAAACATCAGCAGACCGTGCCCGCGAGGACGAGCTTTTCCGGGGCTGGTTGTCGGCTCTGCCGGTGGAGGTTAAGGTTCGCCTATCGGCGCTGTATGACGAAATGGAAAAACAGCAAACGCTCGAATCAAAGATATATCGCGCTCTCGACAAGCTCGAAGCGCTGATACAGCACAACGAATCGCCCCTTGACACATGGAGCGAAAACGAGTTTGAGCTTAACAAGACATATGCTTTTGATACGGTGTGTTTCTCTGATTGGCTGACGGGACTTCGGGGCGAGATACTAAGTGATACGCTTAAAAAGATCAAAGCCGAAAAACCTTGGCGTCTTATGGAATATAAGCCGGAAATGCAGTCCGCACTTGAAAGCTTCCTTGAAAGATGCCTGCCGGAGTCCGGCAGGGCGCTGGACATAGAGGGCAGACATTTCTACTACCGCGATATTTCAGGCCATTTCAAGGGCTTCTGGTGTATGTTCAGCGGCGGAGAGATGATAGGCACAGTTGCAGTCGCGGAGCTGAACGATTCCGACTGCGAGCTGAAATCGCTGTACCTGTTTGAAAGATTCCACGGCAGGGGATACGGCAGAGCTATGCTCAGCCACGCAATAGAAAATGCGCGGAAAATGGGCTATAGGAAGATGTACCTTGATTCTCTTTCGACCAGCACACGCGCACTGAAGCTCTACCGCCGCGCCGGATTTACCGAAACGGAGAGGTACAATACAAACGACCGCTCCGATGTCTTTATGCTTCTTGAATTGTAAAAAATCCCGAAAGCAAGCGCTTTCGGGATAATTTTTATTTCTTTTTGTAAAGGAAGTATTCGTAGATGATAGGAGCCTCCGCGATAGCCATTCGCCTGAGGTTGTCCTCGTTCATCAGCCAAACAGTCGCGCGGTAATTGGTGTGATAGCTGTGCTCCATGAGTATCGAAGGAACTCCGACATCTGTCGCGCCCCAGAGAACGCTGTACCAGTCGCCGTCGTCGCCGATCTTGTGCATTATAGCGCCGCCCTGACGGGTGTCCATAACGTCAGCGACCGCGTCCGCGAGCTTCTGACCGAGGTCATCAACAGTGTGAGTGACCGTACACCATGCCTCGGGACTGTCGGCACTTTCGGAAGGACCGGCATTGCTGTGAATGCTTATGAAGAAATCGCAGCCGGCAGCATACTGTCCACGCTCGATAAGACCCATATCGCCCTCCTGATTGGGACGGGTCGTAACAACTACAGCACCGAGCTTTTCGAGCTCCTCTTTGAGCATGAGGTGGAATTTCCAGGTGAAATCGGATTCCCAGTAATCGGGATTCACGGGGCTGTGGTTGAATTTAGCGAAATGACCTGCATCAATGCATATTTTAACGGGAGTATATTTTCCGTCGGAGGCGAACCTGTGCTTGATTCCGTCGATTTCAAGAACGCCGGTCTGCATGACGCAGTTTTGGTCGAAGTAATAGGTAGAGCCGTCGATAGTATTCCAGCCGGTAACGAGAGCTCCCTTATCGTTGGCGTAGTAATTTTTCCCGCCGAGCTTCTGCCAGCCGTAGGTGAGCTTGGCATCTTTGCCGAAGATGTAGTTCTTGCCGTTGATGAAGAGCATCGTCGAAGCGGCGAGCTTTCCGTCCTCGCGGGCGAAGTACCAGTCTGTACCGAGGTCGACCCACTTCCATGCGCGGGCGGGACCGTTGTCCTCGAAGAAGTAGTAGTCGCTGCCGACTTTGGTAAGTCCCTTTGCGGCAACGCAGTCATCTCCCGAATAATAGAGCTTTCCGTCGACTTTTACAAATCCGGAGCTCATCACGCCCTTTTCGTTGAAGGTGTAATAGGTCCCGTCGACGGGATAAGCGCCGGTAGCATAGCTTCCGTCGTCGAGGAAGAAGTAGCGTTCGCCGTCGATATTCTGCAAGCCCTTGAGCATATCGCCGGACTCGAGGTCGAAGTACGCAGGGTGACCGTTGTTTTCGTGCCAGCCTGTGAGCATTTCTCCGGTCTCGGAGAAGTAATAGGTCAGCCCGTCTATCTCAGTTGCACCGGTCGGGACAGAGCCGTCCTCGTAGCAGTAGGTGTACCTGCCGCCGACGAACTGCCAGCCGGAGAGGATACTTCCCTCGTCGCCGATGATATAGGTGACGCCGTTGATGTCCGCCATATCCTTTGCGAGTACACCGGAGCTGTCCGCGGCGTATGTATTGCCCTCGTAGCTGACGAGACAGTTGGAGTAAAGAGCACCGTATTCGTCGTAGATACGGGAATTCTGCTCGCTGTAGGTTATCTTTCCGACTGTTTTTCCGTCCTCGGGAGTGATGAAGAAGCTCCTGCTTCCGTATTCGAGCTCGCCGAAAACGGGCTTACCGGTCTCGGGGTCGAAGAAGTAGCGTTTGCCGTCGATAGTACGCCAGCCGGTCTTGAGCACGCCGTTCTCAGAGAAAAGGTACTTCTGACCGTCTATCTCCTGAATGCCGGTCAGAAGCGAGCCGTCCGACGCAGAGCAGGTAATTGTTCCGTCGTCAGCGATAGACCAGCCTGAAGTCGGCGCGGAAGCCATGACGGCGGCGGTATCATTAAGCTCTTCGGCGTTTGCGGTGAAGCCGAGCGAAGCGGAGGCGATAAGTCCCACAGCGGCGGCGAAGGAGCAGAGAAAAGCCTTTCTGAATGCTTTCATATAACACCTCGTTTCAGAAATCACGAATCAATGTGGAAATAATTATACCATAAAATGTCTGACGATTCAATATAAATTTTAGACAAATTTACAAGTCATTTATAAGTAATAATGCTTAATGAGGGGGAGAGCTTACGTGCATAAAAAGCCTGAAACTGCGGAAATACGGAGGAAATCGGAGCGCTGTGCATACAGCGTGGGAGGCTCCGGCATATACGGCAGCTTTCGTCACCGAGCCTGATAAATAAATATCAGACAAGCATATGAAAAACATATGCTCATCATTCGGGAAGCTATATGAGTTAAAGAAGTAATTGTGTTATAGACAAAATATATTACAAATTAACGGGCACGGAGTAAATGATGCTATATAGAGCCAAAAACACGTAAAGAGGTCAAATGAACGCTTTGTGCAACATTGCCAATTTTTCCGGTGGAATTTGTAAATGGAGTTATATGTTAATGCTTGAAATTCTGTTAACAATATGATATAATAAAAGTATTAAAAAGTGCGCAAAAATTGTCAACACTTACATAGGCTTATGGTTGACAATGCGGATTTTTTTAAATACTGCATAGAAAGGGTGGTAAAAATGAGAAAATCGATCAGCAAGCGTATTCTGAGCAGTATTACCGCTGCACTCACAGCTGTAATGCTCGTTCCAAATTCGCTTCCGGATTCGATGGCAGCCGGTGAATATCAGGATCTCAGCGAAGCTCCGCGGGTATTTGACCTCGACGAAAACGCGCTGAAGCAGAACTGGATGAAAAAGAGCGCTCACGACCTCTACACGGAAATTGATTTCGAGAACGCTGACGGCACGCCTGCAAGTGTGACAACACCTGATAATACATATTATCTCTTCGTTCACGCGACCGGCGACGATAAGGACTCACAGTTCCAATACGGCGACGGCGAATCCAGAGAACACTACAAGTTGATCGAGATCGAAGCTAACGGAACATCTTGGAGTTCCGGAAAGCTCGATTCTGAGGATTTTGTCCCGACCAAGGATTTCTGGGGCAACAGGGTATATCCCTACTCCTCACATTTCGAGGGTATACTCCTGAAGAATGAAGACCCTTCATCGGAGCTTACCGTCGAGAAGGCGAAAAGCCTCACAGGCTGTACGCCGACAGACACTATCGAGGGTCTGACCGTCATCAAGGAGAGCACGCTCAATAAGCGGACATCTACTCAGCCTGACGCGAACTACGGCAATGATACCGTAGCGATGAAGGCAGCTCCGGCATACGTCGCTGACCTCAACGTGTATGAGCTGGACGGCGAAACAAGGAGCTTTATCGACGACCCGAGCTATAACTATTATATGCTCACATACCTCGTGCCCAAGGGTTCAGGCAAAAGCCGCGCGAACGCTCAGGCATGGTCGATGAAGCAGGTGACTCCCGACGCAGCAAATCATCAGACTGTGGAATGGGACGAAAGCACAAAGTATTTCAGCGAGACCTGTGTATTCACTGAATTCACAGCTCTTTCCGGCGGAGGAAAGGTCGCCTACGACAGAACAAAGTATGACGTGGGATACAGACTTTACCGCACGCTCAGCAAGGATATCACGCTCGAGACCTACGAGGACTTCTCGGACGAGAGCAAGGCTGTTGACAATATCCCTGCTTACAGATTTGCAACGCTGGAATCCGACAATTCCGTGCAGATAGACATCACCAAGTCGCAGGTACAGTTCAACGTCGAGCTTTCATTCGACAAGCCGGTGACCATTACCGCGGACGACGAATACTACGTTGTTGTAAAGGTAGGTCACGAGAGCGGAGAGCCTACATACTTCTACAAGGCTATCGAGATAAACAACTCGTCATCGCTCAAGATACCGGTACAGACTGTTTCAGAGCAGTACTGGTCTGACGGCTCAGGTCATACGCTTCCTACAGCGCGCTATAAGGGAACTGAAAAATCTGTCGAGACAAAGATAGTCAAGCGCATCAAGACTGACAATGACGACATTTTCAAGCAGATAACAAATCCCAACGACAGCGTAACAGTCAGCGAGGGCGGACCTGTCAAGAGCTTCATAACTCATTATGCAGGCATTGATTCAAAGCAGGACCTTGCAAACAATGCAACTGATTTTACAACGCGTATCGAGTTCAAAACAGCAGAAGTCGGAACAGACAGAAACTTCAAGAACATTCTCGGCAAGGGACTTCCCTACGGCATAACTGCTGACAGATATCATCAGGACGGCCACGCTGAGACAAATTTTGCAGCAAATTACTACCAGCAGACAGCAGGTCAGGCTATGGAGCCGGACCAGTCAGGCAAATTCAGCGGACACTTCTACATCGCTAATTTCGTTGATTTCGACGGCACATCAGAGGTGAAGAAGGTCCTCACAGCAGACGAGGCGGCAGGCGGTATCCGTATCGGCGGACACTGCGAAGAGCCTCCGATAATGCACGTTGAGAAGAAGGAATGCGTTACAGCGAACGACGAGATACCGATACTTGAGGAATCTCCGAGCGACATGACGGACAAGGTCATCGAGCCTATCATCGCACAGATGAAGAGCACCTCGGCAGAGCTTGCAAGTCATCCTGCAACGATAGTTCCGATGCTCAGCTTCAACCACGAGGGCAAGCTCACATCAGCTTACGTAGACACAACAAGCTTCCCGGCTGACGCTGACATCTACATCGACGGCGACTCTATCGTTGACGTCCTCACAGATTCAAATCTCACCTTCAACATCAACGAAGGACAGACCATAATCGTCAACTTTGACGAGGACTACGGCGACAAGCTCGTAACGGTAGGACAGTTCAACATCAACTTCCACAACGGCGACGAGGTTATCAACGCCGACAGCACACCTTCCGGCAAATCCGACGTTGCGAAAATGCCGCTGGTCGACAAGGTTTGCAGAAGCATAGTATGGAACCTTACAACTCCGAAGAATGTAAAGGTAGCAAATACAGCAGGTATCTTCCTCAATCCGAATGAGGATTCAGTTACAAATCTCTATGATACATCATCGGGCTGGATGCTGACAGACGGTTACTTCTCCAACCACGGAGCAGAGTGGCATTTCAGCTATCAGGACCTCGACGATGACTTCACAGAGGAGACTATAACAACAACTACCACTACCACAACAACAACGACAACCACTACAACCACTACTACAACTACCACCACCACATCAACTACTACAACAACCACAACTACAACGACGACTACTACCACCACAACAACTACTACCACAACTACGACCACCACACAGCAGACCGTTCCGATAAAGAAGGTCGATGTTGGCGGCAAGGAGCTGAAGGGAGCAACTCTGAAGCTCACAGGAAGAGACACTGATAACAAGATAGTTGTCTTTACAAGGAAAAACATTGACGCGGATTCGACGGCGAAGGTAATTTCGGCGTCCGGATACGAGCTTGTATGGGAGAGCGGCGACGGTCCGACTCTGCTTTATCTTGACGACGGAACGTATACTCTCTATGAGGAGGCGGCTCCGAAGGGATATCTCAAAGCAACAGAGATAACATTTGTTGTTGAAGACGGCAAGGTAATAGTCAACGGCGATGAAAAAGCGTATATCGAGATGATAGACGATACCGAGACAACCTCGACAACAACTACTACAACGACTACTACCACCACAACAACTACCACAACCACAACTACTACCACAACAACAACAACAACTACCACAACAACTTCGACAACGACAACAACAACGACCTCCACCACAACGACGACCACGACAACGCAGAATGTCAGCATCAACAAGGTAGACGTAGGCGGCAAGGAGCTGAAGGGAGCGACTCTGAAGCTCACCGGAACCGACAAGGACGGCAATGTTATCAAGTTCACACGCGGCATGATAAAGGTCGACGACGAGGGACAGATACTCAGCGCGTCGGGCGAGGAGCTCGTATGGGTGAGCGGCGACAATGCAGTAATCATCTTTGCGATAGACGGTAAATATCATCTCCACGAGGACGCAGCACCTAAGGGCTACCTCAAGACTAATGACATCGACTTTGTAGTTGAAAACGGCAAGGTGACGGTCAACGGCAAGGAAGTAACGGATATCACGATGATAGACGATACCGAGACTACCACAACAACGACCACGACCTCGACAACTACAACTACAACTACCACCACTACTACAACTTCGACCACAACCACAACAACAACTACAACTACAACGACTACTACCACCACAACAACTACCACAACAACTTCGACAACGACAACAACAACGACTTCAACCACAACGACGACCACGACAACACAGAATGTCAGCATCAACAAGGTCGACGTAGGCGGCAAGGAGCTGAAGGGAGCAACTCTGAAGCTCACCGGAACCGACAAGGACGGCAATGTTATCAAGTTCACACGCGGCATGATAAAGGTCGACGACGAGGGACAGATACTCAGCGCGTCGGGCGAGGAGCTTGTATGGGTGAGCGGCGACAATGCAGTAATCATCTTTGCGATAGACGGTAAATATCGTCTCCACGAGGACGCAGCACCTAAGGGCTACCTCAAGACTAATGACATCGACTTTGTAGTTGAAAACGGCAAGGTGACGGTCGACGGCAAGGAAGTAACGGATATCACGATGATAGACGATACCGAGACTACCACGACAACGACCACGACCTCGACAACAACAACAACTACTACTACGACAACTACAACTACCACTACTACAACTACAACGACCACAACCACAACCACAACTACCACTACCACAACAACTACCCGCGCAAACGTAAACATCAGCAAGCGCGACGTTATGGGAACAGAAGTCGCAGGTGCTAAGCTTACTCTCACAGGTAAGGACAAGGAAGGCAACGATATCGAGTTCCACATCTCCGATGTAGTTCTCGGCACAGAGGCTCAGCTTGTAAGCACTGCTGACGGCAATTCTATCACATTCATCTCCGGCAAGTCGGATACGCTCATAAAGGGCCTCGCAAACGGAAGCTACAAGCTCCACGAGGATGCGGCTCCTAACGGATTCCTTGTTGCGAGCGATGTCGAGTTCACTATTGAGGACGGCAGGATAATCAGCACTGCTCTTGCAGAGGGCAGCGATGACACTATCGTAATGACCGATTCGAGGACAACAGACGTCAATATCAGCAAGGTAAACGTATTCGGCGACGAGATAGCAGGCGCAAAGCTTACTCTTACAGGTACTGACAAGGAAGGCAATTCTATCGAATTCAAGCTTGACCAGTTCATAAGCGGCGACGGCGCAGAGCTCATCTCAACTGAGGACGGACCCAAGCTTACATGGCTCTCGGGAACTTCATCTTCACTGATAAAGGACCTCACAAACGGAACCTATACTCTCGTTGAAGAGGCGGCTCCCAGCGGCTATATGGTAACGACTGAGATAACCTTCACAGTTGAGGAGGGCACTCTCTCAGGCGGCACAGAGGTAACATCTAATTCTGTTACTATGACAGACGACATGATAGTCTCCGACATTGAGATATCCAAGGAGGACATCTTCAGCGAGGAGATAACAGGCGCAGTTCTCACACTCACAGGTACAGACCTCACCGGCAGAACAGTCAAGTTCGACGTTAACAACGTAGAGCTCGGCGAAGGTGCAAAGGCAGAGGCAAGTGCTGACGGAACAGTGCTCACAATCACTTCCGGCTCGACAGCTTCACTCATAAAGAACCTCACAGACGGAAGCTACAAGCTCCACGAGTCAAATGCTCCCAACGGCTACGAAGTAGCAACAGACATTGACTTCACGATCGTCAACGGAGTTCTTACAGGCGACGAGCACATAAGCGGCAACACCGTAACAATGATAGATGACCTGATAGAGGTCATTGACACAGACGTTGAGATAAGCAAGCAGAGCTTGTTCGGCAAGGAGCTTGCAGGTGCAGAGCTTGTTCTTACCGGAACCGACAAGGACGGCAAGGACATCATATTCAGCATCAGCGAGGTAACAGCCGGAAACAATGCCGAGCTTATCACAAAGGCAGACGGCAATGAGATAAGATGGAAGTCGGGCGATACACCTACAATGATAGGCGGACTTACCGACGGACATTACAAACTCCACGAGACGGCTGCTCCTACAGGCTATGAAGTAGCAACAGATATCGAATTTGATATCACAGACGGTCAGGTAACAGGCGACGTTCATGTAAGCGGCAACACAGTTACAATGATCGACGAGATGACACTCACAGACCTTGAGGTTTGCAAGAAGAACACAGCAGGCGATGAGATAGCAGGCGCAAAGCTTACTCTCACAGGTAAGGACGAGGAAGGCAACGATATCATATTTGATATCAATAACGTTGTACTCGGTGACGGCGCGGAGCTCATCAGCACAGAGAATACCAAGGAGCTCACATGGCTCTCAGGTACATCTTCAACATTCATCAAGGATCTTGCAAACGGCAGGTACACACTCCACGAGATAGCAGCTCCCAATGGCTACGAGGTCGCAACAGACATCACATTCACCATTGAGAACGGCGCTGTTATCGGCGGAGCAGAGATCGAAGGCACAACTGTAACAATGCTCGACGAGATGACAGTTACAACGACTTCGACAACAACTGCCGGCACAACAGTAACGACTACTACAACGACAAAGACTACAGCAACAGCATCAAAGACTGATTCCCCGAGAACAGGCGTTGCAGGCGTAGGAATCCCGTTCGCAGCAGTTATTACAGCAGCAGGTCTCGCATATGCAATACGCAGAAAAAGAGACGATGAATAATTAACAAAGATCTCCCTGATAATTTCAGGGAGATTTTTTTGCTTGCAGATTCTGTCCTTTGCGAATCTGCAAGAGACGGTGTTTTCAATGGAGCGCGGACGCCCGAAGGGCGCCCCTACGGAAATTGATTCACGGTCGCTGTTTGGGAATTCGCGGGCGCACGGAATGCGCCCCTACGGAAATGTTCCGTTTCAATTAAGTCGCCGGAACATATGCACATACGTATGTCATATCTGACGGGGCGATGTGGGCATCGCCCCCTACAGTGTGTTCAGGTAACCATACCCGTATATAACGTTGAGCGCAAGCAGATTATGCCTTTTGTACAGAGTAAGCCCGTGAGTTGGGATGCA
>JAEEGL012377588.1_pt1 | contig 10348 bp, 11 predicted proteins | sample 9134231 | NCBI WGS metagenome assembly JAEEGL01 (sample SAMN16246548, study PRJNA631951) | gut metagenome | biome: gut microbiome; feature: rumen; material: fiber-attached | host: Bos | place: Iran: Karaj | collected 2018-10
AGAGTTTTACGAAATTCCAGATGGTATTAGTTTTAAAGAGTTTAATAAGTATATAAACCATGTTTAAAATATTCAACATAAATCCAGATAATAGAAAGGGTATTTAAGTATGATAAAGAATATTATTTTTGATTTGGGAAATGTAATAATGCAGAATCCAACTATAGATTTGGTAAAACAATTCTTTAAAGATGAAAAAGATGCGGAAATTTTTAATAACTTTATTTTTAAATCTGAATATTGGAGAAAGATGGATTTAGGACAAATAGATAACGAAACAATTGCTAATGAAATAGAAGAAAAAAGACTAGTAGAGGTTAGCGATTATAAAGAAATTCACGAATTTATGAACAAATGGTTTACTAAATGTATACCTAATTTAGAAACAATGAAACTAGCAAAAAGACTTAAAGAAAAAGGTTATAAACTTTATATTTTATCTAATATTGCAAATGCTACTTTTGAATACTTTTCCAAAACATATGAGTTTTTCTCTATAGTAGATGGAAGTATTATTTCTGCAAAAATTGGTGTAAAAAAACCAGACAGAAAAATATTTGATATTTTGCTTGAAAAGTACTCGTTAAATGCAGAGGATTGTTTACTTATAGATGATGATGACACTAATAGAACATTTGAAACTGCAAATGCCATTGGAATAAAGGGAAGAAGAGCATTGCCTAACGATGCCGAAGACATTGTTAAAGAATTAAAAGAATATGGGGTGGATATATAAAACTACCTACGGTACCATATACGAAGTATAGGGTTTCGCCTACACTACCTAGTACGACTCATTGCGAAACCGTTGTGTTGCTTGAAAGGAGATAAAAATCATGGAACCAAATAGATTTTTGGTTAGATGTGCTGTCCATTTATTTTTAATACAAGATGGAAAAATTTTAGTAGAAAAAAGAAAAAATAGAGATTATTGTAATAATCAATTTGATGTAATTGCATCTCATATTATTGGTAATGAAAGCGCAATAGACGCAATCGTTAGAACCGCAAAGGTAGAAGTAAATATAGATGTAAAAAAGGAAGATTTGAAAATAATTCAAGTTATGCATCAAAAAAGCGAGCCATACGAGTATATTAATTATTTCTTTATAACTGATAAATACTCTGGTGAATTAAAAAATAATGATGTTAATTATTGTGACGGAATAGAATGGGTCGATTTTAAATATCCAATAGACAATTTAGAACCATATATTAATGATGCAATCAAAAATTATATGGAAGATCCAGATAACCACTTTACATTTTATGGATTGGAGTAGACTTGGGGATAGATTTGGTAGACTTAGGGACGTCCGTTGAAAGTTCGATTCTTGAAACTGATTATTATCAGTATCGTCAAAAATGGTTGTCTCAATTTGACAACATAAAAGAGGGGAATAATTAAGATGAAGTTTGTTAAGAGAAATGTTAAAACGCTTAATTGGGATGAAGTGAATAGAGAAGCTTTAGAAGATGTAAATGATCTAATAATAGTTATTAATGATATTCAAAGAGATATAGAAGGGGATTTGGAAAAAATAGAGCTATTAAAGTCATTATCTGGATTAATACAAATAACTATAAAATCAAAAGATGTGGGAATTCTTAAGTATTTTGATACACTTTTGCGAGAAATAGAAAAGCCAAAATATGCGGTTTTATTAGATGATTTTGAAAATCACGATAGAACCAATATAGATTTTGATGATACGAATTTCAAAGTTGTTTCAGTTCCGCCAGAGTATTCGCAATGGGGAATGAGAAAACAAAATTTTGAAAGCGAAGGAGCAAATGGAACATGTTTTTTGCTTAGTGAAGACGATTGTTCAAAGGAAAATATGAGCATTTTAGATCAAGAAATTGATAAGTGGATGCAGATTCCAGATTTAACAGACGTTGACAAAGTAGTACTAGTTGCCAATTTTCTGCAGAGAAATGTGCAATACGTTTCAGGAGAAGTTTCAGAAGCCAAAGGAAAAAAATATATAGCAAAAGGAATGGTTGAGAGAGATTTTCAAAGTGTTACCACATTACTTAATCATCATGTAGGACAATGTTGTGCCTTTTCTAAGGTTGCAATGTTAATGCTTAATAATCCTAAAATGAATGTTAATTGTAGGGCTATGACAGCACCAGGGCATTATTATAATATAATATATATTGGAGACGAAGCCTATGGTTTAGATATGACATGGGGTGTTACAAGAAACCCTCACAGAGTAAGAGGAAATCTAAAGGCTACTGAGTTTTGTGGAGATTTTCTATTTTTCGGACAAAAGGAATTAGAAGAAATGAATCAGCCGGCGGATCATCATACGCCTCTTTTACCATTAAGAAATCAGTTACAACCTAGTCAATTGCCAAGAGAAGAGATAATAAGGTCAAGAGAAAAATTGGAGAGATATGGAATCAATTTTTCATATCCTCATATAACGTATGTTAAGCAGACCGAAGAATCAGAAATACAAGACGAAATCTAGTATTTTTAGGACAATGCTTTTTGACGAGAGGAGAATAGTATGAAAAAAATAATAGGAATCCTTCCTACATATAGATTTGAAGAAACGGATTCGCCATATGATGATGCATACAAATTTGTTCCATTGTATTCCATGAAAATCCATGAAGCAGGTGGAACACCGATAGGAATTCTATTAAATGATAAGGAATTAGATATGGATGTTTTGGATATCTGTGATGGCTTTATTATTCCTGGTGGCAATAGAGTTTATGATTTCTTGTTTGATGTTATTAACTATTGTATAGAAAAAAACAAACCTATCCTTGGAATATGTCTTGGAGCAGAGGCGATTGCATTATTTAGTGAAATATATGAAAAAACGAAAAATCCAAGTGAATTTTTAAAAGTTTATTCGGAGATTGAAAAAGAAACTGATGGAGCCGTATTAAAAAAGCTAGACGAAAGTTCAATGGCAATTCATAGCAGGCATTTTTCAAGACTTGATCCATCTAGCTCAAAACATTTAATAACTATCATGAAAGAATCGCATCTATTTAATGCGTACGGTGATAGTAAAAATGTTTCGAGTATGCATTCGTTTGACTTTAGAAAAGTTGGTAGTGATTTTGAAGTAACTGCAACAACGTCTGATGGCGTATGCGAATGTATTGAATATAAAGATAAAAACTATTTTATAGTCGGAGTTCATTTTCATCCAGAAACAGAAGAAGATAATCAGATATTTGATTATTTCATGAAGGAAATTGAAAAGAGAAAATAAATATATAAATGATTTATAGGTACATGAATGTGGGCATGCCCATATTTATGTACTTTTTTATGCACAATTAATTTTTAAAACGTTCATAAAGTGTTCACATTTGTTGTGTATAGTGAGATTATCTTATGAAGCAAGGAAGCTTTTAAGACAATGAGATAGAGGAGTGATTTTTATAAACGTATATAGAAATGAGTGGAAATACTTGCTAAGTAATCAAGAACTGTCTTTATTAAAGTCTCGTTTATCTAAAGTACTAGAAATTGATCCACACACGCCACCAAGTGGAAGATACTTAATTCATTCGTTGTATTTTGATGACTACAAAAACACTTCGTTAGTTACAACTAATTCGGGTCTTTCAAAAAGGTTTAAATGGCGTATAAGATATTATGGAGATGATTTAGGATACATTGTATTAGAAAAGAAAGAAAAGAAAGAGGGCAGGTGCCACAAAAAATCTTGTAAACTGACAATTGATGAATATAACAAGATTGTATCGGGGGAAATAACGGATTTAATATATGACACAGATAAATCTTTAATAAAAGAATTAGTATTAGATATGCTTACAAAAAATTATCGACCCATTATAATAGTTAATTATGAAAGAATTGCATATGTTGAACCAATTACAAATGTGCGCATTACATTTGATATGAAGATTTCTGCTTCGTATGAGTTAGAAAAATTTTTAGATGGTGATTATACAGATTTCTATCTTATGCCAAATGGAATGAACTTGTTAGAAGTTAAATTTGATGAAATACTTCCTTCACATATAAGACGAATAGTAGAGTCTTATGGGTACAAACAAACTTCTTTTTCAAAGTATTTATACGGAAGAAAAATAATAGATAACTATATGAGATAGTTAATAGAAAGGATAATTAAAATGTCAGAATTATTTGAAAACTTAATGAACACATATTCAAACGAGAGTATCACAACAACAACTATTATAACGATGCTTGCGATAGTGTTTTTCCTATCGGCATATGAATTTATTGTCTATAGATTCGTATCACATAGATCGTTTTATAACAAATCATTTAATATAACTATAGCTGTATTACCATTTTTTATTTCAGCGATTATTTTGTGCTTACAATCTAACGTGGTAATTACATTGGGTACAATTGGTGCCCTAGCTATTATTAGGTTTAGAACAGCTGTAAAAGATCCAGTAGATATGCTTTATTTACTATGGAGCGTATTTATAGGCATTATATGTGGTTGTCAATTATATGAAGTAGGCATTCTTACAAGTGTTATAGTTACATTGGTGCTACTTCTTTTTGAAAACTTAACATTTGGTAGAAAACCGTATGTATTAATATTACATAGTGATAAAGATATTGAAGAAGACATGGAAAAAATGTTTGATTCTAAGAAAATAAGCCACAAATTTAAGTCAAGAAACTATACATCTAAAGGGTATGATTATGCTATAGAATTTGCTTACAAAGAAATAAAAGAATTGGGCGCAGAACTATCAAAAAATGAAAGGATTAGCAAGTATTCAATTATTGAATATGATGCTGATGATATAGTTTAGTATGAATAGAAAAATATTGTTAGTCTTAATAATTGTATTTTCATTAATTGGTATTTCGTTTACTATTTTTCTTCATCCAAGACTACAATTTGATACACTGACGATTAGTGAAGAAGAATGGAATCAAATTGTACAAGGTAGAGAAGAAGGCGATTTATCGTTAGTATACCTAAAATTTAATGATTATAATTTAATAATAGATGAGCAAAATAGCAAAGTATATTATTCTCTAATAGGTACAAGTTCAAATAAGTTTTCTCCCTTTGTAAGCTACAAAGCAAGTTCTTATGGAACTCAAATATCGATTTTGAATGATGAGATTACAGATGATAAAATAATGAACAACCACGAGTTCAAAGTACTTGTATATAATGATACAAATTACAAGACTTATGGATTATATTGTACCACTTTTCCTATGATAAATGTTGTCTATGATGATTCACTAAATGAACAAGAGCATAACATTCCTATGAGCATACATTTATTTAATAATAATGCAAATGGAATCAATAGAGTTGTTAAATCAGACGGTATACTTAATAAAGTTGCAATGGAAGATGGCACATATAATTATAGGTTTTCTCTAGTAATGACAACAACTGGTAATAATGAAAGAGAAAACGTTATATCTCTATTACAAATGCAACCTAGTAACGAATATTTTTTGAATTTAATTAATGTTGGACAGAATAATTCTCCAATTAGAAATAATATGCGAACTCCTAGGGCTATGAATAAAATACCATTTCGAATTTCTGGAGATAATATGCCGGATTCGAATAGAAAGAATGAAAAAAACGTTGAACTATTTATCAATAATGAATATATTGGCCTTTATTCACTTGGTTATGATATAGATGTAAGACTAAGGCCAAAAAATAAATAATGAGGTGAGAAAATGGATAAAAAGAAAAATATTATTTTAGCAGTTATATTAATTGTGGTGTTTCTAGTTCTTGTTGAAGGCACACAGTTTTTCAGAAAGAAAGGAACTTCTTCTTCTGAATTGGGACAAGCAGAAAACAATAGTAGCTCTTCTTCTGAAGTTGGGCAAGGAACTAACAATAATAGCATTGAAATATCAGCTAATACCTTGAATAGTAAAATGTTAAATCAAGACGAACTGTTTACGGAGAGAGATTTAAAGCAAGAAGCGGATTTAACAAGTGCAAAGAAATATGAAGTATCAAGTAATACAGATATCAATATAACTAGTGAGGGTGTTTATGTCATAAGTGGCACAGCTGAAAATGTCACTATTAATGTAAATGCGAGAGATGAGGAAAAAGTTCAGTTAGTACTAGATAATTTATCAATTTCTAATACGGATAAAGAATGTATACATGTTGAAAATGCAGATAAAGTATTTATTACAACGAATACAAAAGCTTCTTTTAAATACTTGGTAAAAGATACGGAGAATGCAACTAGCGCAATTCTTTCAAGAAGTGACATTGTATTTAATGGAAAGGGTACACTAGAAATAGATTCGAATAATAATGCTATCAACGGAAAAGATGACGTCAAAATTACGGGTGGCACTTATAATATTACTGCATCCAAAAACGGTATTCGAGCAAATGATTCAATTCAAATAGTTGGCGGAACTTTTAATATAAAATCAGGAACTGATGGATTACACGCAGAAAATAATGATGACGATTCAAAAGGTTTTATTTTTATTAACTCTTGTGAATTAAATATCGAAGCTTCAGATGATGGAATACATGCTGTTTCTATTCTTCAAATTGATGGAGGCACAATTAATGTCACTGCAGGCGAGGGATTAGAAGGAACATATATTCAAATAAATGACGGTACGATTACCATAGAAGCCTCGGATGATGGAATTAATGCGGCAAAAAAGTCTTCTTCATATACACCAACTATTATGCTTAATGGTGGATATACTAAAGTTAATATGAAAAATGGAGATACCGACGGTATTGATTCTAATGGTGATATTATAATTAATGGGGGAACAATAGAAGTTACGGGAAGCTCTACGTTTGATTATGATGGAAAGGCAGAACACAATGGTGGAACTATAATAGTAAACGGTAAAGAAACAGATGCTATTCCAAATCAATTTATGGATGGTATGACAGGTGGAAGAGGAGGCAGAGGATTCCCATCTAACATGGATGGCGAATTTGAAAGAAAAGGTCCAAAGAATTTTAGCGGTGACTTTGATGGCAGAATAAATCCTCCAGACATGGAAAATGGATTTAATTATCAAAAGAGACAAAGAGAGATTTAAATATATTGACAAAATGTGTTAAAATGGTTTAGAGATTTATTTTGATAATTTAAAAGCGAGGAAAAGAAGTGAAAATAATAGTCATAAGACATGGTGAAACTGAATGGAATGCATCTAGTAAAATTCAAGGACAACGTGATATAGAATTAAATGATAATGGAAGAAAGCAAGCGCTAATGACGGGTGAAATAATAAAGGATAAAAAGATAGATTTAATTATTTCATCTCCGCTAAAAAGAGCTAGAGAAACAGCAGAGATTATTAATATATTACTAAATGTTCCGATTATTGAAGATGATAGATTAATGGAAAGATATTGGGGAGTCAATGAAGGTAAAACAAAAGCTGAAATTCAGGAATTGAAAAAGACCAATCCATTAATTGAAGATTCTTGGGATTATAGTAAGAATGTTAAATATGATGATATTGAACCTATGCATGAATTTTGCGATAGAATAACAGAGTTTTTAGATGAAGCTACTAGTAAATATGAAGGACAAAACTTGCTTTTAGTTACGCATGGTGGAGTGTCAATTCCTTTGCACTATATTTTATCAAAATCTTCTCTTGAAGAGATTCATAACAGAAAAGAAGTAAAAGGACTAAGGAATGGCGAGTACGAAGAATATGACGTTTAATATGTTAAATAGGGGAAAAATATGAGAAATCTTTATAATCAGATTCTTAAAAATAGAACAATAGATTTTGATGAACTCACAGATTTTGGCTTTAATAAAAATAAAGAGCGCTATATTTATAGGCAAGCTATTAATAGTGGAGATTTTATTGTTACCATAGAAATAACGTCTAAAAAAGCCATTTCAAAAGTTTTAGATGCATTTGATGATTCAGAATATGCTTTAGTTGATGTTGAAACCTCAGAAGGCAAATTTGTTGGAGATATAAAAGAAGAATACGAAAATATTCTAAATACTTTTTGCGAAAAATGCACATTTTTAGATGTTTTTAAATCATCATCTTCAAAAAAAATAATTGCTTATGTTAAAGAAAAGTATGATGGCGAATTAGAATTTTTATGGGATGATTATGATGGCGCAGTTTATAGAAATAAAGATAACCTAAAGTGGTATGGCGTAATAATGAAAGTTAAAGAGCAAAGTTTTGTTACATCTACACTAAAAAGGATGAAACTTGCTGGAGTATCTTCAAATCACAAATTATTTAGCAAAACAGAGTTTTCAGATAATGATTATTTAGAAGTTTTAGACTTGCACATAGATAAATCAAAATCTAAAGAAATAATAGATTATGAAAAAGTTTTTCCGGGGTATCATATGAATAAAGATAGCTGGATTTCTATTATTTTAGATAAGGATACACCGCTTAGAGAAGTATATAAGTATTTAGATGATAGTTATCAGATGACTGTTAAATCAGGGGCATTTATAGTACCTTCAAATATTTCTATTTTTGATGTTATAAGCTATGTGGAGAATAATAAAACGTTTATATGGTACAAACAGCCTAAAGAAGCAAAAGTTGGTGATTTGGTATATGTTTATGTTGGTGCTCCATATTCGCAGATTTTGTACAAATGTGAGATTTTAAGAATAAATTTAAAAGTGTATTCTGAAAGAGATATGGAACTAAAACTTATAAAAAAATACAAAAATAATGAGTATACGTATAGCTTCCTAAAAGAACATGGATGTAGCTTTATAAGAACACCTAGGAGTATTCCAGAAAGAGTTGCAAAGTTATTAAAATAATAGAAGAGGATATATTGCAAGCCTTATGTTAACGTGGTATAATCACGCCAAGTAATAGTCATAAGAGTCCCTTTTTTATCAACACGTTGTACGAAAATACCACAATTAAGGAGGGAGAGAAGATGGCAAGCGTTCGATTACAAAGTCGTTACTGGAGGCTGATTCACCATTGTATCGAATTGACGATGATTGACCTGGAGAAAAAAGAAAAAAGGTTAAAAGCCAAGAGTGCAAGAAGGGATCACTATCTCGTTCACGAACGGCTGAAGTTTGAGAAAAAGCTTGAGGAAGTGAGAAAGGACATCATGCGTCTTGATGCGATTGATAACATTATCCTGGCAGCTGCGAGAAAACCAGATGGACTTTTTACGGCTCCCGTTGGACCCGATGCGCCGGAACCTGTGACATCTGACGAGACTGAGCTCACACCTGAAGAAGAGGAGAGGCTTCGGTGGCTTGAGCAGATTGATTAAATCCTATGTGCAAGTCCGACTTTATGTTGGGCTTGCCATTTTTTTATGAAAAAATTGAGGAGTATTAATTGTAAATTATTTGTTAAAATTAACATAATGCTTTACTTTTAGATTAACTATGATATAATAAGCCTAAGTTTAAGAGCGATTGTGAGTGTGTATATGTAAGTTTTAAGCTTACTAGCTACACAAGGAATAATCCTACACGTTAGAATTTACGGAGTCACAATACCTGCAATGGTGGAGTTTTGCGGGTATTGGGGCTCCTTTTTGTATGCCCAAAACAATTACTTTTAAACTTTATAATGGTAAATTTTTATTACCATAGGACGAAAAAGTCATAAAAAATTTTTAAAAGAAGGTGAAAAAATGAAAGCGATTGAAGTAAAAGGTTTAACTAAAACGTTTAGAGTTAAACAAAAAGAAAAAGGCTTAAAAGGAAGCCTAAAACAAATTTTTAACCCAAATTATAAAGAGGTTAAAGCGGTAAAGGGAATTGATTTTGATGTCGAAGAAGGCGAAGTACTAGCTTTCATTGGACCTAACGGTGCAGGAAAGAGTACTACGATCAAAATGTTAACAGGAATTTTATATCCAGACGCGGGATCTTGCAGAGTCTTAGGTTATGATCCTTCTCGTCAAAGAAAAAAATTAGCTTACAATATTGGTACGGTTTTTGGCCAAAAAGAGCAATTGTGGACGCACTTAACTCCATACGATAATTTTAGATTTTTTGGTGCAATTTATGATTTAAAAGATAAAGAATTAGAGGAAAGAATCAAAGAATTATCTGAAAAATTTGAATTAAAAGAATTCATTAATACTCCAGTAAGAAACTTAAGTTTAGGGCAGAGAATACGTTGTGAGATAGTAGCATCTTTAATACATAATCCAAAAATATTGTTTTTGGATGAACCTACAATTGGACTAGATCCAGTTGTTAAGGATAATATAAGAAAGCTTATAAAACAAATGAATAAAGAATATAAAACTACTATCTTCTTAACTTCACATGACGTATCAGATATAGAAAAGCTTTGTAAGAGGGTCATCATAATAAACAACGGTGAAATTGTACTTGA
>JAEEGL012465186.1_pt1 | contig 10348 bp, 1 predicted proteins | sample 9134231 | NCBI WGS metagenome assembly JAEEGL01 (sample SAMN16246548, study PRJNA631951) | gut metagenome | biome: gut microbiome; feature: rumen; material: fiber-attached | host: Bos | place: Iran: Karaj | collected 2018-10
GGATCGTCTGCAGGGAATCGGGAACAAGTTCCCATTCCTTTTCTCCAGGGGGAATCCACTTCGGCTTCTTGTCTTTCTTTAAGAGGCGAATGTTGGAAGACACCTCGTAAAGGTAAATATCGCTGTTTTGGCCGCCCACCGACACGCCGCCAATTCCGACGGCATTCTTTTTGCCGTCAACATAACCCGAGGCGGGGTTTGTGCGAATGCAGTTGTCCACCAGCAAGTTGTTGTCCTTAAGGACAATCGTCCATTCCTTGCCGGATTCGCTTACCTTCGGTTCCCCTTGAACGCGCAGCGCCATGCTCACCGTATCGGAGCAGCGAGCGGAATAGCGGAACAGGTTTTTCCAGGGTTCCTCCTTTTCCTTGGTGGAAATCGCTTCGGACATTTCCACAAACAAGGTGTCGGGCGGAATGGTGTAGGATTCCTCAATGTATTCCACTGTCTGGACGCGGCCAGGGTGCTTTTCCGCCTTCACGGGGACCGGACCAATTTTATCCCGGAGTTCCACCTTTTGCGGGCGGTCGGCAGCAGTCTTTGTCATGCGCAAGTAGGGGGCATCGTCCTTATCGGCAAAGGTCACGCCGTAATCGAACGGTTCCTTGATAATGGATTCCACCCAGCGGGAATCTTTACTCAAGTGCATTTTGCTCTTGGACGCCTTTTTCCACGTCTTTCCGGCTGCATTCCAGAAGACTGTATCGATGCTTACGATATTTTCGGAAAGGCGTTCGATAAAGCGGATGCGAACGGAATCGGCGCGGCCATCCTTGTCGCTGTCGTAAATTTCGGCATAGTCTGCGGCAGAATAATTGGAATAAACAATCAGCGAGTCGCGGGTCCTTAGCGAGGACTTATCGCCATCTACCTCGGCATGAATCCTGATGCGGTTATTGGTGCTCTTGTAGTTGAAAACAGCATCGAGGCGCTTACTTTTCAGTTCCTTCTTGTCTTCGACAAAGTAGAACGCCGATGTCGTTTCAAATTCCGAAGAATACACATCGGTTTCTATAGCCTTAAGCTTAATGGTATCGCCGGTATCGGTGAACAAGGCGACCTTGATCGTATCGCGGTCATACAGCGACTTGCTTTCGGCCGTAACGCGGAGTACAAACGCCACGCTATCGGTGGTTTCTACAGAATCCAAATCCGCATCTTTTTTCTTTTTCAAGAAACGGTAAGCGGGGTCGATACCATCGGACACTATGACCTTTTTGCGGGCAGTGGTCTTGTATACAGGGTCCTTGAATTCCGCCACAAGGGTATCCGTAGCATCGCAAGAAATCTTTCCGTCGCCGCGTTTCGGCGCATATTCGTTTTTCTCGATGTCTTTTGTAATTTCGTAATAGCCGGGCTTCTTTTCGGCAACTTTCAGGTTACTTTCAATATCGCCAGAAGAGAGGCAAGAGAGCGAAATCTTAAGGGTATCCTTTCCCGACGTGAAATCCTGGCTTTCTAGAGTCAGCCTGATTTTTTTCGTCGTTCTTTTGATAGGCTTTCCGGCAGAATCCGCGTTTACGATTTTAATATGGTCCTTTACATCTGGAGCAGCCGGAACTTCGCAGCCCTCAATAAAGGTTTTCTCTGTGGTAAGCCAGGTAGTCTTTTCGCCCAGGACATCCCACGCATCGGCACTGATTTGCAGTTTGCTTCCGCCAAACGCCTTTGAAGGCACCATCACGTCCCAGTAATCGCTGGTTCTGCTGCGGCGTACCATAGGCAATGTATCGTAAGGCACCTTGTTGCTTTTTCTATAATAAAGTTTTACCGAGTCGACGCCTTCAGTGTCGCGCACCTCGAAGCTCAACTTCACCTCGGTTTCAACCGTATCCACGCAGCCTTTTGTCAAAAGCGCTATGCTGGATTTAAGGTTCTTGATATAAATGGTGTACGGATTTTTATCAGGGGAATAGACAGAAGGCGTACTTCCATTATGTCTCAGGGAATCCGTTGCAACCACATAAAAATCAATACCCGGAGCAACCAAATAGCTTGCAGGAACCGTGACCGTCCAAGTGCTATCCTTCGCATTTTTCATGGCAAGTTGCTTATATGCAGACAACGTATCCCCATGTGTGCGAACAAAAGCCCTCACGGACGTCATGGAAAGTCTAGACGAAACGAGTACGCCGATCTTCAAGGAATCCGAATCAAGTTTCTTACCCACAAGGCCAGCGGTCGACTTAGTCAAAGTCACCTTAGGCGGCAAGAAATCCTCACGCCAGCTCGCCGTATCGGAAGCCTTTTTGCCTCGATAGCTTACGCCGATTTTAACATGGTGAATGTCGCCATCGATTATCGTATCCGGCGTCGTGTAGCATACCGTGTAACGGGTTTGCATGTCGTGACGGATTTGGGCGAGGATTTCCCTCGTTTCCGTAATGCCCGCCGTTTCGTAATAGCGGCCTCCCGTTCCTGCGGCCATGTCCTGCAAGATGTCGAAGCCGTAGTTGGAAAGCCCGGTATCAAAGCTAGCGCTTTTCTTGAACGCGATGGTATAGATAGAAGTCGCGTACCTCTCGGCAAGTTCTACAACGGTAGAGGCCGGGAATTTTTTATGGTCGGACATACCGTCCGAAAATACGATGATTGCCTTGGGACCGCCTAAATCGGAGCCGAGATCCACACCTGTGTAGGCACCGAGAGCGATGTCTTCGTACGCCCCGGTAAACTTTAGCCTATTCACAGCGGCTAAAAGGGTGTCCCTATTGGATGTGTAGTCCTGCACCACTCGAACGGTATCCACGTAACCGACAATGGCGACCCTGTCAAACTCTTCCATTTCGTTCACAAAACGGGTAACATACTCTCTGGCCGCAGTTTGAATGGAACTGATGGAAGCACTTTCATCAACGACAAATACGACAGATACGCCCATAACATTTTTCGGGCTTGTGACGGTTGCGGGGAGGGATTTTCCGTCTTCGAATAGAACGAAATCAGAGGAATCCAAATCGAAAATCGACTTCTCGCTGTTGGAATCCACCACGGAAACGATGCTGCAAATTTCGGGATGGCCGGAAATGTTGATTCCTTGAATATCAACTTTCGGAACGGTGGTCAGGTCCACGACATAATTTGCCTTTACGGAACAAGCGCTGTCGATGGGGCTTACTTTCGTTTTTTCGCTTGTGGGGTCTGCGATGGTCACATTCCCCTTGGTTACGGTCCATTTGCTAAAAACATATCCGCCGTACGGAATGGCCATGACGGTAGTGTCACCGCCCGAAGGCAAAACGACAGTCCCGTTGGGGTGTACCGTGCCGTGATCGGCAGATTCGACTGTAAGCACGTACGGAACGGCAATCTTTGCAGAAAATCCCACAAGGCTATCGCGGGTGTACGAGGGACCAACCGACCAGTAATATGTAGCACCCTTTGTACCCTGGAAGGACAAAATGTTTTTCCCGTTCACTTTTGTCAAACGGCCGTCCCTGTTTTTCAAGTCGGTTCCGTAGCTGTAAAAATTAAGGGCAATGGTGGAATCTGCGGCGACTTCTATAAAGTACCAGTTGGTATCGGGCGCGGTCCAAGACATGAACACTAAGTTTTTGAACCCCGTAGTGTCGGTATAGTAGTCTTTAGCAAAGACCAAGTCCTTGGAGGTGGCGCCTATGGCGTGTATAGTACCCTTGCTAAAGGTCGCCTTGACAGTGGCATCGTCCGCAGATTTAACCGTGGTGTTTGCGCTCTTGGCGTCTTTGATATCCGGGGTGCCGGATGTAACGGCCCACTCCTTGAACTTGTATCCGAAATTCGATGTCGCGGTAATGTTTACCGAGCTCGTTAGACCTACAGGTTTCGGAGTGGTGGGCGTCACTGTTCCATGACCATCCGAGATAACCGTGATTTGAGCGGACTTTGCGATTTTCGCCGTAAAGCGTTTGCTGGTATCCGCATAAGTATACCGTTGGAAAGACCAATACTGGGGTACCCCGGCAGCCCCCTGGAACAGGTAACCGACTGGCAAGGTATAGGTACTATAGAAACCACTGAAGGTAGAATCCGTACCATAGTTCCAGAGGTAGCCACGGGTAATGTTACTATCGGGGCTTTCAATTTCCAGGTAATACCAGCCGGAATCAGGAGCGGTCCACGTCAAGGCAACATCATACAGATGGTCCGCATGGTCCGTAAAAACGTCCTTATTAAAGGTAAAGGTCTTTGCAGTTGTTCCAATTTTCTGAACAGGTCCCTTGTGGAACTTAGCCTTTATCGTAGCATCACTTTCGATAGACACCTTTGTCGAACGCACAGTTGTATCGGCAATCGTCACACTACCGGAAACTTTACTCCACTCGTCAAAGAAATACCCCACCTTGCTGCTGGCCGTGATGGTTGTATCGCGTCCTTTATGCAGAGCAATCTTGCGATCCGTATTGATTGTTCCCATGGAAGCATCGACATTAACGGAAAGTTCATAGCCCTTGCTTATTTTTACGTTATAGGAATCAGAGGTGTCGCTAGCATAATAAGGTCCCAAGGCCCAATACTGCGGAACGCCCGAGGCTCCCGTGAAAGAGAAGCTGTTCTTACCGGAATAGTAATACTTTGAAGAAGATCTCGAGAACGTAGAATCCGTACCAAAACTATAGAAATAGCTGAATCCCGAAATATCGAAATCAACAAAGTACACACCAGAATCGGGAGCGGTCCAGGTCATGAATACATGGTTATTGAATCCGCCGTTGTCGGTATACTTGTCCTTGTTGAACATAAACTCACTTTCGTCATAACCGATATCCTGAATGAGACCCTTGCGGAACGAGGCTTCAATAACAGCGTCCTTGTTGACAGTCACTTTGGTAGAGCGAGAAGTCAGCCCCTTTATAGACACATCGCCCGAAACCACCCGCCACTTGTCAAAGACATAGCCCATATTTCCATAGGCAGCTACGGTAGTATCTTGACCAGCGCCAAGTTTTATTACGGAATTACCCGATATAGATCCATTGCTGCCAGCGAAAACCTTCAGGGAGACCGAGCCCCGTATAGTTACCGTAAACGAATTGTTATAATAGCTGGAGCTATAGGGAGCAATTGTCCAATACAGTGTTTCGCCCTTATTTTTTACGGTAACAGGGAGACTGTACTTGTTGCTAAAACTCGTATAGGTGCTATAAGACCTAAACGTGGAACTGTTGCCAAAACCATACACATAACCACGTGGAGATTCAATATCCAAGAAGAAGGTTCCCGTATCCTTAGGAGTCCATTTCAACGCCACTTCATATTTATCACGGTAAACAGAATCGGAATAGTAGTCTGTGCTATAAACAAAAGACTTTACCGTTTCGTCAATTTCATAGATATCACCTTTTCTAAAGTGGGCTTGAACGGTGGCATCGCTGGTCGTGCTTACAAACGTATAGCTCGTATCCTTATTCGCAATGGTCGCATTACCGGACTTTACACTCCATTGATCAAATCGGTAACCAAAGCGAGTCGCCACAGCGTCAATACTATAGTCCATACCAGAAATCGCATCTTTATAGCCCGCGCTGGGAGTAACAGTTCCCAAGGAATCTGCCAGGAGTTTTATGACAAGGCGTTTTTCATTCAAATCTACATAATGGACAGAAATGGTATCCTCGTCGGCGTCAGCGGCATTGTAGGGCACCACTTTGAAGTTTACCACGTCGTCCTTTGAAACTGTTACAGAGTCAATATAAGAGGTATAGACACTTTTGTTAATAGAGGAACTTGTGCAACCCGCATTTGCGCATTTATAATATCTAACATAGTTAACTCGATTTTTAAGTTTTACCACAATGCCGTACTTACCGTCGTCCGGCGCAACGAAAGTGAAACGAACGCCATAAGTTGCAGAGGTGTTGTAATAATGGTCTTTGAAGTTGTATTCCTCGGGCGTATCGGTAACGCTATAGATTTCACCTGCAACAAAGTGGGCTTTAAGGTTGCAATTCCCCTTGACCGTGACTGTTGTCGTAGCCGACGCCTTATCGGACAAGGTGCAAGAGCCCGAAACAATGTCCCACTTTTTGAACTTATAACCAGTATATGGAGAAGCTGCAAGCCGAAGGGTATCCCCTGCAGTGGCCGTAGAATCGTCATAACGGGAATAGCCATTGATTGTTACATAGCCTTTCCCTAGGGTATCTATATGAACCCGGTAAACTCGTTTCACCGAAACCAATATGGAATCGGCAGACGTAACCTGCGAGACATTGCGATAATCACGGAACACATAATAATGCTTACCGTCCTCCGCAATGGCTTCAATATCAGAAGAATTGTAGGACACCAGCGTTTCAAAAGTTTCATCGGAATAAAGGTAACGGGAAACGGTCGTGTTAGAAGACGTAGTAAACTTATAGATTCCCGCAGCCGGTACATCGAAATAAGTCTGTATTCCCATATAACCGTCACGCATGACACCGTCTTTAAGGAAATGGAACGATTTGGGAGTTTCGCTAATTTCAAAAATTTTACCTTCTACAAAGAATGCCTTTACCTTACAATCTCCGGCGAGCGTCACAAAGGTGCTAATCTTCGCGGTATCGCTAATCGTACAGGAACCAGAAACTTTTTCCCAATGGTCAAAACGCGACCCATCATCTGCAGTAGCCACAATCGAAATGGAATCACCGGCAAGTTTATCGTCGCTAGAGCCCGATTTACCATTGACTTTAACGCTTCCCGCACCCGAAACTGCAGAAGTCACGTTCACGTTTTTGACAACCCATACCGAGAGAGTGTCATTCTTGTCCGGGGAATAAGAGGAATTGGCACTTTGCAAGTAGAAATAATATTTTTCACCTTCAGTGGCACTAAACGTATTGGAAGAGAGGCTACTCTTTGTGGTAAAGGTTTCGTCATAAGCCCAAGCAGTGCTCGACTGGTTGCCTTTTACAAAAAGAGTGTACCGGCCGTCTTCAGGCGCCGTAAATACGGTCCTGATTCCAAAACCGGAGCCGATTTCAGAGCGGTGCTTGCCATAGTTGAATTCCGAAGGCGTTGCAGAAATCGGATAAACGCCACCCTCGTCTTCTGAGAATACGGCTATTTTACAGTCTCCATTGACAGTCACTTTCGCATTCTGCGCAGCAGTGTCGCTTAAGGTGCATTTACCCGAAGTCACCTTCATATATGAAAATCTTTTTCCACTAGATACACTGGCGGCAATTTGTATGGATTCACCATTAGTGTGCGTCGTGTCGTGGGAAGAACCGTTTTCAAACTTGGCAGAAATATATTCGTCACCTTCGAGTTCTATATGATAAGTACGATCAACATTGAGCGTTAAGGATTGCGAGCTACCAGTGCTAAAAAGAAGGTACCGACCATCTGTATTGACGGATCCTAAGAAAACCTGTTTGGTCGCAGTTCCGCTATAAGTTTTACTTGTTGTAGAAGGGAACGTGTTGTCGGAGCCTTCATCATACAAATAAACAGTTGTCGAGGCTGCCGGTTTAATCGTGAGCCTGTAGGTACCGGAGTCCGTCGGTACAAATCCCGTATTTATTCTGTAGTTGGAACCGCTGATATAGCCATCGGCACTAAGCTTGTAGGTGACGGGGGTTTCGGCAATGGGTAGAATGGGAGCCTCTTTAAATTGCGCCTTGACAGAGCAATCCGTAGAAAGTTGAACCTTTGCTGTCACAAGGCTCTCATCGTCCATTTGGCAGGTACCCGACACCACGTCCCATTTGTCAAACATCTTTCCAAACACAGATCCAGCAGTAATCGAGTAAGAAGAATCGGGGTCGCAATTCATCGAGCTGTAGCTTCCTGAACCAGATTTGTCATAGCGCAAAACATATTTTCGCTTCACCACCAGTTCAATATCATCTGTGCCGTAATCTTCTACTTGGCGGAACATGATGTAGTTGGACTTTCCCGCACTCATGCTCAAGGAGATTTGTCCATTACTTGCAAGCGTCTTTTCCGTGGTTGCGTTAAATGAGGAGTTTTGTCCATTGTCAATGTACTTGATACTTCTATTGGTCTTTACATGAATCACATAGGTGCCGGTTGCCGGGGCGGTAAACACGGTACGCAAATCATAATTGCCGTCTGCCAAGAAAGCGTCTTTGGCCAGGTTGAAAGACTTCGGCGTCGAAGATAGCGCATAGACTTCGCCCGTATTGAACACCGCCGTAACAACGCAATCGTTTGCCCCCATGGTAATGGTTGCCGTAGCAGAAGTTTCATCGTCAACGGAGCATCCGCCAGTCGTTTTCCAGTGGCCAAAGCGGTAGCCCTTACTCGGAGTGGCGGAAACAGTTTGCGTATCCCCTTCAATAAGGACACTTCCAGAGGAACCCAGTTTAACCGAACCACCGCCCTCCACTTTAGTTGACAAATAATAAGCTAAAAACGCCTGAACCGTAGCCGTTTTGTCTTCGCTATCAATGTTTTCCTCGGGAATAGCGATATAGTAATCATAAGGAGTAGGGCTGTACTCATACTCATCACTATAGAAAATGAGTCGACCATTTGAGAAACTTCCTCCCGAGTACATTCCGCTATCAAAACCTCTATGGCTTTTATATACGCTTTTGTTGTGGGTATAGTTCGAAATGGCGAGAACTACCCTCTTGCCCCCCTGCTCGATTTTTACTCGGACCCCATAAACGCTATACTCCGTCGTGGTCGAATATTTTTTGAAGTCCAGCACAGTGGGACTTCCACCAGGAGTCAGTGTATAATAAAAGTTTTGTTCTTTAGCGTATGGTCTAAAACGGCAAAGGCCGCCTTCATACGCCGTGGCAAAGGTCGACCTGGAATGAGCATCGTCAATAACGCAATTACCACCATTATCCATTTTCCATTCATCGAAGGCATAGCCATCCCTGGTGGTCGCGTCGAGTCGAATGGTATCGCCGGCGGCATAATCCCTAGTCCCTTTTGTAGAACCAAGGTAAATATTACCATTATCTTCTATGGAAACTTGTACAGCCTGTGCAAAACTAAAAGCAAACAAAATGCACAAAGCAATATATGCTCGAATCATCGATGTTCTCCCAACATGACCTTTTTTAGAGGGGCCTTTCCTACAAAAAATTTAGAAATTTTTTTATATTTTGCTACAAATTTCTTGATTCACGGGGTTCTGTTGAGGAAATTTATACTCGTTTGCATTTCTTGCCTAATCGGCAATATTTTTGCCATGGAACTCAGGCCTTTTTTCAACGGCTATGCTCCTAGCAACGCATCTATCGTCACTCACCAGAAAAGCGTAAAATCCGAAAGGGACTGGGACAGCGAGATGCAGTTCTCTGCCGGACTCGAAATGAACTTCGCCGCCGAATTTAGTCCCATCCGCTACGGTTTCGGCGTAGGCTACAAAAGTCCGCTGAAAGAGGACCACACCACGATTGTCCCCGCCTCTATTCCCGTATGGGGAACCTTCGCTTTCGGCCGCATCAATACCGACGCCTTCTTTTCACCTTATGCCGTGGGCCGCGTAGGTGTTCTCCCCCTCATCACAAGTAACGGCAACTGGTGGGAACGCCCCTTCGACTTCTTTGTCGCCGGAGGCCTCGGTGTCATACTCCCCTACCGAATCGGCGTCGAAGTCAACTACGAATACGCCTCCGTACTCAAGTCCTACGAAAGCAAAGACCAAAACTTTCGCATTTCGGCAGGAAAATTCGGCGCGCGCCTATCCATCGGCTTCGAACTTTCTCGTGACAAAATTTACAACCCCCACGACCGAATCGAAAAGAGGGACGAATCCGCTGAACAAGAAGAACCTTTAGACGACGGTCGCAATGATAGCGAAACATTCTCGCCGAAAGACTCGGTGCAAGCCCCAGAAGCAGTCTCCTCTGAACAGGCCGCCGATTCGGCTAAAGCCACAGAACCTGTGCAGCCTGTAGAGGCGGTACCGGAACCGCCAGCGGCAGTTTCTGCAGAAAACGAGCCTGCAGAAATTTCTTCTGAAGAACCTGCTGAACCCGAGCCAGCCGCCGTGCAGGCGACAAACGTCAAGGGAAAGAAAAAGGTTTCCAAAAAATCTACTGCAAAGAAAAAAGCCTCCGCAAAAACGAAGGCTAAAAAGAGTAAAAAGAAGTAGATTTATCTGTTACCGTTTCTTGAATACGACAATTTCGGCATCAGCTCCGTTCTTGCCGTATTCGCTCACGAGAATGTAGCGTTCGTCGCAAGCAATTCCAAAGCAACGGCCTTCGGCACCAATCTTTTCAACTTGGTTTCCCCAGTAGCTTGCGTTATCGTCCAGGAGCTTGACGTTGTTGCCGTTGATTTTGTATTCCTGGTTGATGAACGAGCCCTGCAAAACAAAGAGGTTGTCGATTTTCGGCATGTCCTTAATACCGAGAGCATTGACTTCTTCAATGAACTTCTGCTTCATGGGCGA
>JAEEGL012475135.1_pt1 | contig 10348 bp, 11 predicted proteins | sample 9134231 | NCBI WGS metagenome assembly JAEEGL01 (sample SAMN16246548, study PRJNA631951) | gut metagenome | biome: gut microbiome; feature: rumen; material: fiber-attached | host: Bos | place: Iran: Karaj | collected 2018-10
CACCTCCGACTCTGAATACCGGACTATGAACAAAGATGTCGCATAGTAGTTTTGCTGATTGTTTGATATACTCATCGCCTACAACATGGCCTTCAGTATCATTTATCCTCTTCAGATTATTCGAATCACATACAACAAGCGCAAAATCCAGATAATCCAGGCCGTTGTCAATGTTTTCCTGTACTGACTTCTCCAGCTCGTGATATGCAGTCTTATTCTTTACCCCGGTCAGTTCGTCGCGTCTGGCCAGTTCCTTCTCCATCTTCAGGGCTCTAAGATGCTGCTTTTCTCTCTGGATCTCAGCATCGATATTTTCTATACCAATGATATAATGAGTGCCATCGCTGGTCTTTCGAACAGTCAGTCTCACATAGTGAGTTATGTCCCCGGCTACGACACGATACTCAATGCTGTCGCTTTTTTTATCCTTAAATGTGCTGGCCATACGTTCTTTGTCAAGAAAGTCGAACACAAGGTCCCGGTCCCCGGGATGAACGATCTGCGGAATATCCAACAGACTATCCGCATAATAATCATCACCTGATTTCCGGGCATCTAACTGACCATAAATGTTTCTGCACTCAAAGCTGATATAACTCGAATCTTCTGCATCCACATAATATATCACATCATAATTGGCTGCCAGACTTTCTGCGATCTGGCTGAAAGTGACCTGCTTCTTCTGGGCTTCCTGACGCATGGCTTCCGCTTTAATATCATCCTCTATGTCTTTTTCATACAGCACAAAGCTTCTTCCGTCATCAGCAAGTTTAAGTGTAAACAGGAAAAATCTAGGCTGTCCGTCAACCATGATTCTGTATTTATATGAATAGGTCTTTCTCCCTTCCAGGTTCTTTAACATCGTCTCTTTTTGGTGCAATCCCTTAGCTAATTCCCTGTCATTAGGATGGACAAATCGTTCAATATTCACCCGGGTCTCAGCATAAAAATCCCGACCCGTTACGGGAACATTCATATCCTTATATTCCTGACTCGTTATGAATTCCCTAAACTCCCCCGTCTCGACATCAATGTAATACATGGCAGCATAATCCTCTGCCAGACCTCTCGCGATGTTGTCGTATATCTCCTTGTCCTTCTTCTCACCCAATTCCACATATGAATGCATCAGACATATTCCGATCAACAGTCCCATAGCATAGAATGGCTTGCTGTGATCAAATATCTGTAAGATCAGGAACACCTCCATCACAACACAAGTGAGTCCTACTACAATGTGCCGGCCTCTTTCTTCTCCGGTGGATTTATGTGCGATATAAAGCAGATACGTTGAAGTAGCCAGATACAGAACAATCTGCAGAAGAAAAGCAATATGTCTGCCCGGTTCGGGAATGTATTCATGGACTTCATTAAAAGAAAAGATAAAAGGACGAAAACGATTGATTATAAGATAAATAATTGCAAGCGAAAATATGGCCCATACTGCATAGAGCAGGGCCTTACTGCGACGCCCCTTTTTGTCCAGATAAGCAACGATATAACGGATCCACGCGAGCATCGTCATGAACATAAATATAAAATAGAGAGCACAATCTACGTATAAAAAAGGGAAGAGAGCGTCGTTTTCGTGATGAGCGTACAATAACCCCCAGCCTATATCCGCGACGAAATAACAATTAGCCACTATAAGAAAAAAGCTGTAGCGGATAACTGCCTGCTGCTCAACCCTCTGCTCATCAGACTTAACCCTTATTTTCCTGAGAGCTTCGCGGTTAATGATTAGATTAAGAATCAGTGCCAGTCCACTTGCGATAGCGTAAGACATTTATAATAGCAGTCCTCCTGGTATAACCTCTTTTCACATTTCCAACCGGATTTTTGCACGGTTTTATATGAATATGATAAACAATTTGCAGTACAATATCGATAGTAATTTTATCACGAATGGCTATTTCGTATTATACCCTACACTCTTGCTGATTTCATATACTCCATCATGATGTCTCCATCCCTCTTACTTCAAGAAACTTCTGAATTTTTTTGTATCGCTCATTCATTGCCCGGTGGGCAGGATCCGGAATCCAGCTCCCATTGTGATGGTGCACGGTATAACTTAATTCCGTGTTGTATATGATTCCTGTGTCAAAGCTTTTGCCGGTCAGTACCTCGAAAGGATAAACAGTGATATCCTCAACCTGCTGGAAGCCCCCGTCTTTTTTCAGACCATGCCTTTCTATTACCTGTGTGTAACGCACCGGACAGGTGGAATTATCCCATGTTCCGTCAGCCTTAAGGTATGGCCTGTTTTCATAGCTTTCGCATATCTCCTGTATGATCGGATGTCCGGGTCTTGCTCCCATGCCGGAGCCGCACTCTATCCGGTCCAGGGATTCGAAGCTCATATATGCATCGTTGTACAACAGATCATCTATGGGTCGAAGCATCTCCACATCAAGATCCATATAGATACCGCCATATCTTCTAAGCAGATCTGCCCGTGCATAATCCGATGCAAAAGCCCAGTTCCTGTGCTCTATCGCCTGTTCGAAGAACAGGCAGTGTCCGGGTTTATATGTCTCCAGATTCCAGATTTTTATTTCATAATCAGGCGCATACTTTTTCCAGGAGTTAAGGCATCTTCGATACAGCTCAGGCATGGGATCACCTGAAAACCACATCGCATGGATGATCTTGGGGATCAACGGTCTGTCATGCTTATGATAATTTAGAGGCGGCTTATTAACTGATAAAAGAAGTATATCCTCATACAGAGCTTCCAGATAAATAGATGGAACCGCTTCGAACTTGGCCAATCGCGGTTCCGCGCGCAGCTGGGCAAGGATCTCCTCATACCCTGCAACAGCTACCAGAATGATCGTCTTACTGCTATCCATCTCTGCCAGTTCTTCTTTTCCAAACATGATATAGGAATGATTTAAAAACTCAACAGGCTCTTTTCCCGAAACGCCTGCAAATCCTATGAGGCTTTCAATCAGACCACTTTTGCGTAAAAAAGGGAAGGTAATGTTTCTGAAGTGTTTCCCGCTGCCCCAGCAGATTATATCTTTAGTTTTTAATGTTTCAAAATATCCGTTTATATTCATATTTGACCTTCGCTGTCATTTTTGATGTTATCTCATCCAGGAAACATGTCCACTGATCGCAGGTAAACAATACAGAGTCCTCTCTTATCCCTTTGGATGCTGATGTTTGGGTCTGATTAAACGGGTTGTAAAAATACAGCATATTAAAATCCGTACACTACTACTCCTAAAATTGCTGATACCACAATAAGCAAGATGGGAGAAAGCTTTTTCTTTAATACCTTTCGTGAACCGAAATAAAACATCATCAGTATCACTGATATGATCAACGGCTGCATATCTGCGGATTCTCCCAAAAGAGGCGGAACAAGGTTCTTCATTATCATATAGAAACCTGTAGCAGCTATGATACCGGTTATACACGGCTTTAGTCCGTTAAGTACCGCCTGTACATATTTATTTCCAAGCATGTTCCTAAACACAACCATTATAAGCAATATGATAAGAAATGCCGGAAGCACAACAACAAATGTCGCCAGTATTCCACCCGGTACTCCACCTTTACTGCATCCTATATATGTTGCAAGGTTAACCATTATAGGTCCCGGTGTACTCTCCCCTACAGCAATCATATTGGTTAATGTATCTTCGTCCAGCCAGCCATATGAAAGGACTACATCCCTGATCAGTGGAATTGCTGCGTATGCACCTCCAAACGAGAATAATCCCACAGTCAGAAATCCGATGAAGAGTTCAAAATAAATCATCCCGTTTCACCACCCTTCTCAGAGTGTGCATCCTGTATCAGAAAGATGACCAGACTAACAAAAGCTGCGATCAGCATAAGAAATATTGAAGAAAAGTTCCATGCAAAAATGCTGATCAGAAGCATTGCTATAAAGGCGCATCCCATAATCAAACATGGTACAAGTGTCTTTTTCATCTTTACAAACATATTTATCCCTGCATCAAGGATAAGTATTCCAACTGCTATTCTTATTCCCTTAAATGCATTTGCTATCCATATTATCTCCAGGAAGTTGTCCAAAAACACAGAAATCAGATAGATGATGATAAACGATGGCAAAACAACACCAAATGTGGCCGCTATGGCACCCAATATGCCCTTTTGCTTGTAGCCGACATATGTTGCGCAGTTTATCGCTATTGGTCCGGGTGTGGATTCCGCAATAACCGTGACATCCATCATTTCATCATGCGTGATCCATTTTTTTTGTTCCACACATATATTTTCTATTATCGATATCATGGCATATCCACCGCCAAAGGTGAAAAGCCCGATCTTTGCAAATGTTAGAAATAAAGTCAGTAACATAACTCAAATTCTTTCTTTTGAAAAAGCATCAGCAAGTTTGCGTTTCGTACAGGCATCTATTTTCTGACCTGCAATTCAGCAACAGATATATAGTGTTTTACCATAAAGCTCTCAGGTGCCTCATTTTCAAGCATATCCATGTGTTCATCATTCCATGCGGATAGCGCGGAAGGCGACATTGAAGCCCCAACTCCTCTGCATGCCCGCATTCTCCCATGCCATCTTTCTCTTGTAAACGGTATATCAACTCTGAACTGTTCCTGCGTTAATAAATCAAAACTGTTCAGGTACTGCTCCGGTACCCAGACAGGATGAACCGTATCACCATGAGCAGTCCAGTTGGGATTATGCTTTAAAATGATTTCTTCACTCTTGCCTGCTATCGCATCTTCATACGGAAGCCATCCCATGTATAGTATCAGAAGCTTACCTCCGGGCTTCAGCATTCCGGCAAACTCCGATGCCGTTTTTTCATGGTCAAAGTACCATATACACTGGCATGCAGTGATCACATCGAATGAATTATCTGGAAAAGAAACTTCTTCGGCCCTTACCGTTAAGAACTCAATATCCATTCCCGCTTCCTTCGCCAGTTCTTTTGCCTGATGAATCTGATTCTCCGCAATATCAGTTCCCGTCCAGTTTGCTCCATACTTATACATATTTCTGGGGAGCACACCGGTTCCGGTACCTATATCAAGAACCTTCTGACCATCCCTGCATAATCCCAGTCTCAAAATGTAGTCATAGAACTCCTGCGGATATATATCCCTGTATTTCGCATAGTCTTCTGACGTTTTACCCCAGTCAAAAGGATTACCCTTATCTATATCCTGAATTATCATTCTTCCCCCTCGTCCTGATATTCCGATTTGTTTCTTTAATGCCGTGAATCTAGTATACCATGCTGCATATTTCTTTTATTTAAAGAGTCTAAACTTTTATGTGATAATTGTGCGACACATCAGGTCCTACAACGATTTGCGCTCCCCATAGCTCTTTTTACGCTTCATTGACTTTTGATTTTTCAGTCCATAGAACTAATTAAGGCGAAGGGAAAACCGTATGTCAACACACGAAAATGAGACAACCTCATACAGCGTTTTCGACAAGATGCTTGATCACGACATGGTTGCCGCGTTTCTACGTCGAAAAGAAGCTTCCTACAATGTTTCATCTGAAGAATACATCAAGCTAAATGCATATCTTACAAGTCCGGATTATTACTAAGACGTAAAGAGGCTTTCATCAGGTGATTTCTTTTTTGATGCTCCCTGCACCAATGATGGCGTTTTTGCCGATAGTTACCCCGGGCACGATAACAACACCCGCACCAATCCATGCGTTTTCACCAATATGAACATCTTTATTATATTGCAGTCCACGGGCGCGCAGTTCTGCATTGATAGGATGATTTGCTATTGTCACGTTTGGGCCAAACATTACCCTGTCTCCAACATATATATGCCCGTCATCCACCACCGTCAGATTGGAATTGACATATATGTTAGATCCAAAATGTAGATTATGACCGCCCCAATTTGCCCTGAGCGGAAGCTCGATATAATTTCCCTCCCCACACTCAGCAAACACTTCTTTCATATACTGTGTTTTCTTTTCAAAGTCAGAAGGCTTCAGCTGATTAAACTCCCATAGCTTATCCTGAAAAGGAACCTGCTCCTTCATTATCTCCTCATCTCAGGGATTATAAATCAGTCCGGCGACCATTCTTTCATACTGTGTCGTAAATTCTCCTTTGCATTGCCCATATCCTTAGTTTTATTTTCACTATTTCTGAAAATAAAAAACTGTATGGTGGTATCCCTACCACCATACAGCGTATTATGAAGTGAGTAATTCTTCAACCTGTTTCCTCTTCTCATACAGAACACAGCCGCCCTTGTGATCATCAAGGAGCGTTCCGTTGTTCTGCAGATCCAGGAACAATCTCGATTTCATGGCATCTCTGAGAGAAGTTTCTTTTACATTTATGTCAGAATACGGCGAAAACGGACAAGGCTCAGCACCCCCATGGGAATTTATATGGAAAAAACCTCTTCCTGCCGCTATACAGCCTCCTGAGCTCTTCTCATCTCCCGGGAATGATACAAACACCATCTCCGGGTGCATCTCTCTAAGGCGCATAATCTCAGACTTAAGATAATCCCTGTCGTCGTCTCCTGGAGCAAGATGCTCTGAATCCTCCGTTACTGGAACAAACTCCACGAAAATTACCGCCTTACATCCTTTTTCTGAGAGCATATTTATAAAATTCTCTGAAGAAACATCTTTTAAGTTTTCCGTCGTGACAGTTACAGATGTGCCAAATATGATTCCCTTCTTGTTAAGTTCATCCATATTTGAGATCAGCTTATCGTACACGCCTTCTCCGCGTCGTTTGTCTGTCGCATTCTTTCCGCCTTCGATACTCATAATGGGAACCAGATTTCTGCACTTGTCGAAATCTTCAAAGTACTTTTCTGTCATGTAGGTTCCGTTTGTGAAAACAGGAAAAAGAATTGACGGCTTTCTTCCGGCCGCTTCTATGACCCCTCTTCTAAGAAGAGGTTCTCCGCCTGCAAGAAGTATGAAACTTACTCCCAGATCTTCCGCCTCATCAAAAACATTCATCCAGTCCTGATCCGAAAGCTGATCTACAGGTTCAGAATCCTGTGTGGCGCTGTTACATCTTGAATAACATCCTGCGCAGTGAAGGTTGCAGCTGCTTGTTATGCTGGCTATCAAAAACGGCGGTACATGTTCTCCCGCCTCTTCAAGCTGCGCTCTCTTTTTTGAAGCGGCCTTGCTTGCCAAGGCAAATCTGGCCATATAGGCACTTTCTTTTGGATTTTTGAGAGTAGCCCTTACGGCATCGGCAACAACACGTTCCACGCCTCTGGTCATATATTCCTGAATATCAAATTCCTTTGTCATTGAACTTTCCTCTGTAAATAACAGCCTTTGTATGTCAATCAGTTTCCTTATTCTTTACCCAGAAATGGCTGGCCGGTGCCTTTGGCATGGGACTTCCGGTCACAACAGCCTTGATCACATTTCTATGAATTCCAAGGAAAAGACCTAAAATAAACGCACTAAGTAATTTTATCATAAATTCTACCTCCACTATTGATTATGCTCTATTTTATTGTTTGCAATATATTGGTATAATATATTTCTTTCCGGAAAAAGTCAAGCATCCAGATTAAAAAAGATTAATTTAAGCCAAAGATGTCGTTTACAGCATTATCTCCATGTACCTGCGGAATGTCTCAAAACCTGCAGCCTCATAGAATGCGAGCGCATCCTTATTAAACTCCCACATATTCAGCTCAAGGCGTTTATAGCCCTTTTCTACAGCATATTCCTTGATGAATCTGATCATTTCCGAAGCTGCGCCTTGCCTTCTATATGCCTCATCCACGCAGAATTCATCGATATCGAGAAAATCTCTCTCAAACATAAAGGGCGTCTCCGGCTTATTGATATGGTGAAGGACAGCAAAACCGCATATTATGCCATAAGAATCTGCCACCACAATTTCCTGCTCGGGATCATCCCAGATCACATGTATAAAGTCCCTTAGCTCTTCACTGAAGCCGGGTTTAAAAACGTCCGGTTTTCCGTCGACATGTAGATCATTTACCTGCCTGCGCAGCTCATTTACACGTTCTAATTCGTTTTCTTTCGCAAAACGTATAATCATTTCAATCCCCTTTTATACACCCAATATATCTTCTTTTATTGACTTATAAACAAAATCATAGTGCAAAGAAAAATCAAGTTCAATACAAAGCAGAAGTTTGTACTGAACTTGATTTCTTCAAAGACTTTTTGATATGGTATGTATTTTTATTGTCGTCCCAATTGTTATATATCTTATATAACTGTGTATTATCACTGTTCCCCTATTACTATCTGGCAAAACAGATGAATTCGTACTTACTCCTCATTAATGCAGCTTATCATTTTGCTGCTGCAAATCCTTTCTCCAGGTCCGCAATAATATCGTCAATATGCTCCGTACCTATCGAAAGTCTGATGGTACTCTGTGAGATTCCCTGATCTGCAAGCTCTTCATCATTAAGCTGCGAATGAGTTGTTGTTGCAGGATGGATTACAAGGCTCTTTACATCGGCAACATTAGCCAGCAGTGAGAAAATCTCAAGATTATCAATGAACTTCCAGGCTGCATCCTTTCCACCCTTGATCTCAAATGTAAAGATTGAAGCACCGCCGTTAGGGAAGTACTTTTCATATAACGCATGATCAGGATGATCTGCAAGTGAAGGGTGGTTAACCTTCTGAACCTGAGGATGACCCGCCAGGAACTCCACTACCTTCTTCGTATTTTCTGCATGTCTGTCAAGACGAAGCGACAGCGTCTCAACTCCCTGAAGAAGCAGGAATGCATTGAAAGGTGAAATTGTAGCACCTGTGTCTCTAAGAAGAATAGCTCTGATATAAGTAACAAATGCAGCCGGTCCCACTACATCATAGAAGGAAACACCATGATAGCTTGGGTTGGGAGCTGCGATCTGAGGATAGTTTCCGCTCTCTTTCCAGTTGAATTTGCCTGCCTCAACAATAATACCACCAAGGGTTGTTCCGTGGCCGCCTATGAACTTTGTGGCTGAATGAACAACAATATCTGCGCCGTGCTCAATAGGTCTTATAAGATATGGTGTTCCGAAGGTATTATCTATAACGAGCGGAAGCCCATGCTTGTGCGCTATTTCCGCAATTGCATCAATGTCCGGTATGTCACTGTTAGGATTACCAAGTGTCTCAAGATAAATTGCTCTTGTATTATCCTTAATTGCACCTTCAACCTCTGCCAGATTGTGTGCATCTACAAATGTGGTTTTTACTCCATACTGAGGAAGTGTATGTGCAAGAAGGTTATAGCTTCCACCATAGATAGTCTTCTGTGCTACAATATGCCCGCCATTTGCTGCAAGCGCTTCTATTGTATAAGTAATAGCTGCCGCTCCGGATGCAACTGCCAGAGCTGCACTTCCTCCTTCAAGAGCTGCTATTCTCTTCTCAAGAACATCCTGAGTCGAATTTGTCAGTCTTCCATATATATTTCCGGCATCAGCAAGTCCAAATCTGTCTGCAGCATGCTGGGAATTTCTAAATACATATGAAGTTGTCTGGTAGATGGGTACTGCCCTTGCATCTGTTGCCGGATCCGGCTGTTCCTGTCCAACATGTAACTGAAGTGTCTCAAATCTGTAATTGCTCATACCGCTATCCTCCTGATCTGTCTTTTCCCTTTGTGGTTGTTTTTCTATAGAAAAAATAATATAATGCACTTACCTACCATGTCAATATGTGTTATGATAAGTAACTTTTATATCCCACGATAAGTAATCCATAATTCAACACATCAATGATATGGTATAGTAAAAATATTAAATAGTATCTCAATAAGGAGACTCATTATGTTTTCAACAAAAGGCCGATATGCTTTAAGAGTAATGATTGACATCGCCCAACAGGAAAGCAGTGATTATATCCCTCTGAAAGACATTGCCGAAAGACAGGATATTTCAAAGAAATACCTTGAGATAATAGCAAAAGAGATGGTTAAGGGCGGCCTGATAACCGGTGCCAGCGGAAAACATGGCGGTTACAAACTATGCCGCGAGCCCGAAAAATACACCGTTGGAGAAATTCTGGAACTTATGGAAGGGCCATTCGCTCCGGTAGCCTGCCTGCAGGATGAAAACTATGAATGTCCCCGGGCAAATGAATGTGAAACGCTACCGATGTGGGCAGAGTTCTATAAACTGGAAAAGGATTTCTTCTACAATAAAAAACTCAGTGATCTCGTCTGAAACAAAACCGGCGCTGTACTTTTTCATCCAGTACAGCGCCGGTTTTTACGTTTTATGCTTCATCAAATATCACGTATGCATAAGCTTCCCGGATATAATAAACTTTTTTCTGATTTTTTAGACACTTTTTAGAATATTTTGTGTATAATGTGAGCATAAAGTACAAG
>JAEEGL012681636.1_pt1 | contig 10348 bp, 8 predicted proteins | sample 9134231 | NCBI WGS metagenome assembly JAEEGL01 (sample SAMN16246548, study PRJNA631951) | gut metagenome | biome: gut microbiome; feature: rumen; material: fiber-attached | host: Bos | place: Iran: Karaj | collected 2018-10
TCTAGCAAGCAGTGTTTTACCGGTTCCGGGTGCTCCTTCCAAAAGAACTCCCTTTGGAATCCTTGCTCCAACCTTTGTAAACTTGCCCGGATCCTTTAAGAACTCAATGATCTCAGCAAGCTGCTCCTTTTCTTCCTTAAGTCCGGCAACATCATCAAGCTTAACCTTGTTGTCTTCGCCGGTGGACATCTTGGCTCTGCTCTTTCCAAAATTCATCATCTTGGAATTGCCGCCTGCTCCCGCCTGCATATTGGTCATCATGGTAAAGAAAAATACCATTACCACAAGGCCAACAATGATAGGAACAATGCCATTTATCAGAATATTCTCTGACGGAATATCTTTTACTTCTACGGTAATACCCTTCTCTGTCAAAAGAGATTCTACTGCGGTAACGTCTGTTGTGTAGAAAACAACGTCATCTGCGGCGTCATTAAATGAAACCCTTACAGCTCCGGTGGGCGTCTCGGCATTTGGCATGATAACAACATTTCTTACCCTGCCTGCAGTAGCATCACTCTGAAGCATCGAAACACTGTAACTGTTAGTGTTTGATGAAAAGAGGCTGCTGCCATATTCCAGAACAACCACAAATACCAGAAGGATCAGCGCAAAAATAAAGATAGAATTAAAATTTCTGGTCTTATTCAACTTCCCCAGTACCCCCTTTAAGGTAAAACAAATTAGTTAAATTCAACTACTCCGATGTATGGGAGATTTCTATATCTCTGATCATAGTCAAGGCCATAACCAACTACGAACTCATCAGGAATCTCAAAGCCTGTGTAATCAACCTTTACATCGGTTACTCTTCTCTCAGGCTTATCCAAAAGAGTGCAGAGCTTGATGCTGGATGGACCTCTGTCTCCAAGGAGCTTTATAAGGTATGAAAGAGTTCTTCCTGAGTCAACGATATCCTCAACAATAAGAACATCTCTATCCTTTATGGGCTCATCAAGATCCTTGACGATCTTAACAACACCACTGGATTTTGTAGCACTGCCATAGCTTGATGCAGACATAAAGTCCATTGTTACAGGCACTGTGATTCTCTTTGCTAGCTCGCACATAAAGAAAACGCCGCCCTTAAGTACGCATACCAGATGCACTGACTTACCCTGGTAATCTCTGCTAATCATGTCACCAAGCTCCTGGATTCTCTTGTCAACTTCCTCTTCCCTGAGTAGTACACGAACTGATTCAGCCATTAATATTTCCTCCATTATCAATATTTATCGCCAAAATTTTATTGGTGGTCTCACTTATCTTGTAGGCTCCGCTCATCCTGTAGCCCGGAACCCATATAACACTATTTCCGTCAGCCAAAAGATATATCTCATCCCGCTCAGACTTTGGAATTTTCTCATCCGTCATAAGCTTGCTTATCTTTTTCCTGCAAAGAGCTCCATCCCTTTCTATCAGAATGTAGTTCTCGGGCTTTCTTTTTCTGAAAACAGCTCCTTGTATTCTATCATAATCAAACCATTTAGTATACGCAGATGTTGGAAATAGTTTCCCAACATTATATTGTAAAATCTCAAGGTGTGCCACACCCAAATCCGGTATTTCCAGCGCTGCTTTGTCCCCAATCCCCATTAACTGTGGGACGGGATATTCTTTATTATTTTTCCGTGAATTTTTTGTGTCTTTTTTAAAAATGGTCAGCTCATCATAGCTTCGCTGCGCTGTCAGCGCATAAGGAAGGTCCAAAGAAGCGCTTCCGTCCTCATCTTCACAGATATCAAGAACAGCCTTTACGTGAGCAGAGCCGATATCCTTCCTGTTGGGGGTCAGCTTCTCGAAGCATAGGAGGATGATATCCGCCTTTACAATGCTCCTTAAGGGTCGAAACCCCTTAAGATCAATCTTTACGCTATCCTTCGTGACCTTTGAAACTTTCTCAAAAATATCTGCCGCATCTTCCCTGATATATTCATCTGCTGCCGAGAACTCCTCCGCTGCCATGCAAAGATGGCTTACTGTCTCAGAATTCACATCTTTTTCCATGGCAGGGATCAGGATATTTCTGATGATATTCCTGGTATGGGTGTTCTCATCGTTGGTAGCATCATGACAAAAGTCCTGCCCGAGAGCCTTTAGGTATTCTTCTATCTCTTTTCTGCTAACGCATAAAAGAGGCCTTATGATGTTGTCCCTTGCAGGTCTGATACTGCCAGCGCCGTGAATTCCCGAGCCCCTTAAAAGATTCATGATAAGAGTCTCCGCTACGTCGTTCTGATGATGGGCAATGGCTACATAATCCGCAGAGTACTGCGCCGCAAGCCTTGAAAACTCCTGGTACCGAACCTTTCGCCCCGCTTCCTCCTCCGTCAGCTTAAGCTCCTTTGAAAGAGCCGGAATATCTTTTTCCACCAGAAAAAACGGAATTTCCAGCCTGTCACACAGATCCTTTGAAAACCGGGCATCATCGCCCGCCTCCTGCCTTATACCGTGATTTACATGGACCGCCATGAGCCTGATATCAAGCAGAGCCTTTAAGTTATCCAGAACCAGCAAAAGAGCTGTTGAATCCGCGCCTCCGGAGAGACCCACCAGAACTGTACTTCCGGCTCTTATCAGCTTTTTTTCCATTATGAAGTTGTAGATCCTGCTCTCAAAGCTGTTCATGGCCTTCTCTCAAAAAATCAAAGCGCAGACTCATACGTTTCCTCGTAACGATGCCTGCGCTCAAATTTATCAATAGTAATTATTTACTGTCATTTTTAAAGATGATCTCCCCGGGATATACCAATCCCAGCTTGTCTCTGGCTGTATCTTCTATGTATTTACGCGTCTGTGTGTATTTTTCGAATTCGGCTATCTCTTCGCTTCGAAGCTGCTCATCCTCGATCTGTGCAGTGATCGCAGCTTCTTTTTCCTGATATTCATGGGCTTTCTTCATGAGGCCAACGCTCTTGATTGAAACCACGGTTACCAGGATCAACACAACTACGCTGGCCCATACAATGCCCGCCTTATTCTCACGACGCCTTTTGTAGCGTGCTTTGCTGGCCATTATATGTACCTCACATATTTAGATTTTTCTAAAATTAATTCTATAACAGCAAACGCCTGAGTGTCAAACAAATTGACGCTTCAGATATACTTATAAAGCTGGGTCACATCCTCTTTGTGGATGGTCTCCTGAACGTCCAATACCTCTACGCTCACATCCTTATTACCAAAGCCGATGGTGATCTTGTCCCCAACCTTGACCTCGGTGGAAGCCTTGGCTGGCTTACCGTTTATGGACACTCTTCCTGCGTCACAGGCCTCGTTAGCCACCGTGCGTCTCTTTATAAGTCTTGTTACCTTTAAATACTTGTCTAATCTCATACCTTAATTTCCGGTGGATGCCGAGGCTGTGCCGGCGGCATCACTTACCTCCTCACTGTTGTTTTTTTCTTTATTTCCTCCGGATGCATTCTCATCAGAGGTCTTCCCCGCAGTATCCGCAGAAGCTTCCCCGGAAGTACTACCCTCGCCTGTTCCCGATGTATTGCCGGTCGTGCTCTCAGCTGTGCTTCCTGACGGCTTATCGGAAGAACCTTCCGTTGAACTTTCTGAAGGCTTATCCGTTGAGCCCTCCGTAGAACTCTCTGACGGCTTATCGGTAGATCCTTCGGTGGAACTCTCCGAAGGCTTATCCGTTGAACCTTCTGCAGAACTCTCCGACGGCTTATCGGTAGAGCTGTCAGCAGGACTGTCAGACTGTTCCTCTGAAGGAGTCTTGGATGTGTCATCTGTTGTTGCTTCAGAAGCAGGATCTGTCTTTTCCTTATCCTTGTCTTTATCCTTATCGGTATTGGATCCCGATGGAGCAGGCTCCTCTGTCTTTATCTTTACAAGTTCAGGGAATCTGTAGCTTAGGTCTGACTGATCCGTATTTATGTTGATCCTGTAGCTCTTGGTCTCATAGCCATCCTTGCGGACAATGACCTCGTGATTGCCCGAAACCTTTGTGACATTGGTGGGCGCCATTCCGATGTAATTGCCGTCAAAATATATCTCTGCTCCGTTGGGCTCATCAATGTATATCTTGTAGCCGTTAATGACCTGATTCTTTGCGCTTGTTGAATTTCCGCTTATGACCTCCACCGTCTGAGTTGATGCAGTCGTAGCCGCACTCTGGGAACTGTTGGAGCTAACAGTCGTTTTTTCCTGAGTAGAACTGTCACTGCTTGACTCCGTCTGAGCCTGACTTGAGGAAGTTGTAGCTGCTGCCTCGGCAGTGCTCTCTTCGCTTGAAGCTTCGGAAGAAGAGTCCTCCACAGCTTCAAGTTCGATGGTTATGACAGATTTAGGTGTTCCCACCTTCAGATATTTGGTCTGGGTCTCGTAACCGTCCGCCATTACCTTTAAGTTGTGATAGCCATACTGCACAGTCTGTGGAACGCCGGTGAGCATTCTTGTGCCATCCACGAAGACTTCCGCAGTATCCGGTGTGATCTCAAAGGTCACCAGGCCCTCTTTTGCCTTAGCTATGGTCACGTTGCTGGTATCAATTACAGTCTCCTGATTTCTGCTTACGTTGACTTTGGACTGATAATTGGCGCCGTTTCCAATGATCTGTAGATTATAATCTCCCTCCGGCGCGCTCAAAAGCATGTTTGGAGAAATCTTGTGTATTACCGCATTATCCAGCTCAAGCCAGGCCCCCACAAGGCTCTGATTCTCCACCACATCCGATGAAAGGCTCACATATCCGTGGCCACTGGTAACTACAACGCTGTAAATATCTTTTCCCACACCGCTTACTGCCACAGAGTCCGTTGAAAGAACATCCTCTGCCAGAGCAGGCTTATCCTCACAAAGAACCATGGTCCTGGGATCGATCTTATAAATCGAACCCTTTACCACTGCAGTTCCATCGTTTCTGACAAGGTCATGATCTCTGGTGCTGTCTACATACCAAGCATCCTTTGATAAATTCAGGGTTGTGATGGTCTTGGAGCTCTTTAGGAAGGTGACGTCAACGATCTGTCCCGGCTCCAAAAGCCTTGCAGACATGGCACTTCCATAAAGGTCATACATCATGCTGGTATTGTCATAACTTAAGGTATAAGTCTTGCCTGTAGCGTGGTTCTTGAATCTAATGGTTTTATTCTCGGTATCCACCGACCTGATGGTGGCAGTATCGGCAGAATCGTACTTGCCCAGCATGGATATGTTTTTCTTCCCGATGGGCGTGGTCGCAAAAGATCTTACTCCCGGGGAAGTTATACCCATGGCCAGCGCAATCGCAACTGCCAAAATGACTTTCCCAATTCTCTTAGTTTTTTTCACAATTATCCTCTTTTTCACCCATCCCTAGATATTGATCTCTTAGGCGCTCCGGCTCTAGCAAATACTCTCTGCTGTTGTGCTCCGGATTGTCCAGAACATCTATCAGCATTGCATTTAAAACAGTGCCAATCTGCTTTCCGGGTGTTATCCCCAGTTCTATCAGGTCCTTTCCGTTGACCTTAAGATCGCTTAAGGTTACACATTCTTTTCTCTCAAAAATCTCCTCGTAGATCTTTATTGTATCTTCTATCAGCTGCAGCTTATCATCTCTTTGATAATCGCTCTGGGCAAGAGTATCCGCCTCCCTGACTTCCATAAGCAGCGGAAAATCTTCGATCCCAACCCTGTTCATTGCTCTTCGGATGTTACTCTCCTTAGCAGGGAATCTCTCATCGTGATACAAAATGAGATTGCAGACCTGATCCATGGTCTTTCGGTCAAACTTAAGTCTTCTGAAAATATCTTTTGCCATTTCCACGCTTTTTACCTCATGTCCATAAAAATGGCTGACCCCGTCTTCATCCACTGTGTGAACAAGGGGTTTCCCGATATCATGAAGCAGCATTGTCAGGCGTAAAACCTTATCCGGTCTGATATTCAGCATAGACTGTATGATATGCTCCCCCACCGAAAAAGCATGATGAATGTTATTCTGCTCCGTTTTCATGCACTCATCAAACTCCGGCAGGATTATCTTTGTGATGCCAAGCTCATAGGCAAGGCGTATCATGTCCGGATTGTCCGATACAAGGAGCTTTACCAGCTCCACCTGTATCCTCTCGGCGCTGATCTTTTGTAGGGTTGGCGCCAGTTCTTTTATCGCTTCCTTCGTTTCATCCTCAATGGAATAACCAAGCTGAGCGGCAAACCTTATGGCCCTCATTATCCTGAGAGCGTCCTCGGAAAAGCGCTCCCTGGGTTCCCCGACGCATCTTATGACCATCTTCTCAAGATCTTCGATGCCGCCAAACTTATCTATGATCCCCTCTTCCTCGTTATAGGCCATGGCGTTTATTGTAAAATCCCTTCGCTTCATGTCCTCCACAAGGCTTTTGGTAAAAGTAACTTCGCTGGGGTGCCTGTTGTCCTCGTATTTTCCGTCCACACGATAGGTGGTAACCTCGTACCCCTCTTTTCCAAACATCACGGTAACTGTTCCGTGCTCAATGCCTGTATCAATTGTCCTTCCAAAAAGCTTTTTTATATCAGCGGGCACCGCATTAGTGGTGATATCCCAGTCCCCGGGTTCTCTGCCAAGAATCGCATCTCTAACACAGCCGCCTACGACGTAGGCTTCATAGCCGGCCTGATGCATTGTGTCCAATATCCTTTTCGCATTTTTAGGTAAAATTATCCTCATACCACAATAATAGCCTAAAGAAAAGCTGTTTACAATAATTTAACTGTCCAATTTTGACTATTGGAAGTATACTTAATGTATGAAATTATGAGGACTTTAGTATGAAATATTGGAAATTGCCAAAAGTCTTTGTCCTGGTGCTCACCCTTGCTCTTCTGATCATTCTTTTCATCGTAATCAAGAGCACCACTGAAGAAATCCGGCTTACCCAGTCCTCAGTAATAGAGTTAAACGACTGTTGGACGCTGGAGCGGGAAGGACAAAAGACTGCAAACATCGATATCTCCGCAGAAGATATCGGTGTCATCAAAGATAAGGAAGTCGTAAGATTGTCCCATATCCTTAAGGATATAGGGCTTGATAACCCATGTCTGAGTTTCTATTCAACCCACGTCCTCGTAAATGTTTATTTTGATGGACAACTCTACTATTCATACGGAGGAGACTATCAAAGCAACGATAACAGTATTCCCAAAAAGCACCATTATCTGCCTCTTGGAAACGACTATGACGGGAAACTTCTGACTCTGGAGTTCATCGGTGGCCACAACACCACATTCTCAGGTCTATCCTATGTCTATCTCGGGACCAGAGCTGGTATTCTAACCGCACAGCTATCGGATTCCTGGCTGGCAATACTCACCGGTCTGTTCCTCTTTACCCTGGCAATTCTTCTGATAATCCTTTCCCCTTACCTGTTCCTGTATCACAACAACGATCTCAGGATCTTTTTCAGCGGCCTTATTTCCCTTATGCTCGCCATTTATATCCTGGCTTTCTACGGCATATTCGATATATTCATAAATAACAGCCTTCTCAACACCGTCCTGGAGTATGCAGCGCTCTACAATATTCCGACTACGGTTATGGGTTATCTCATGTCCGGTTTCACCGGCAAGACCAGGAAAATTTTCTTTGGAATATTCCTATTTGACATATGCCTGTTCTTATCTTCTATTATTCTTCACTTCTCACACATCGCCAGATTCTCGGACTTTACCTTTGTTATTCATATTGCAGCCGGAGCTGAAGGCATATTCGCCGTCTATATCATAATCAAAAATTACATCGACAATAAAAAAGAACTGTCCCAGCACTCCATTGCTTCAGACAACATCTTTATAGCCGGTCTTATCATCTTCATCCTTTTATCTACCATAGATATTATCAGGTACAACCTGCTAAGATACGTTTCCGATATAGCCCACAGCCGCACTTCACTTATGGGTTCCACCATCGGCTCGCTTATTTTCGTCACCTTCCTGCTTCTTAGCTATTTCTTTTACAACATATCCAGTACAAACATTGACAGTCTTCAGAGCCGCATCATGAATCTTGCTTATACAGACGCTCTTACCGGCCTTTCCAACAGAGCCCGCTGCGAGCAGATGCTGGAAATGCTGACAGAGGAACACGGAACCTACGCCATTGTGAGCCTTGATCTGAACTATCTGAAAAAAGTGAATGATTCCCTCGGACATCACGAAGGAGACAGGCTCCTTACAGGCTTTGCCACCATCCTTACGGACTGTTTCTGGGATGCAAACCTGGTGGGCCGTATGGGCGGCGACGAATTTATCGTTATCCTCATGGAGGACAGGATTGTTAATCTTACCAAGCGTATTCATGACCTATACAACATGATCAACGAATGGAACATCAAAGAGCAGCGCTTCAAGTATTCCGCTGCCTATGGCTATGCCTACAGTTCAGAGGTGCCCAATGGCTCCGCAAAAGAAGTATATATGCTGGCAGACGGCAGAATGTATGAAATGAAGCGCGAGCAGCACGAACATGAAGAGAAGGAGGTATTTGCAAATGCGTAAAGCACTTACCTTCCTTGGCGTTGCACTGGCCATCATCGTGTTTGTATCCACAACACTACATTTTCTGTTCAGATTCGTGCCCACATATCCCATACAGAGATTGGATAAAGGCTGGACGGTAGTATATCACAATGAGCAGTATCTGAATGCTAACCTTGAGCATTTGAGCAAACAGCTTGGTTCTTCTTTCTCAAAGGGAGATACCATAACCTTGAGCCTCAATAAGCCAATTGACTATTCCGATCTTCCTTTCCCATACCTTGTTATGAAGACCCAGTTTTGCGGTTACCAGATATACTTAGGCGGAAAGCTTATCGATGAAAGAAATGCCGACGGCTTTTTTGACAACGAATTTGTGGGGATATCCTACAGCCACATCCCCCTTCCTAAGGAATTTAGCGGAAGCAAACTGTCTATAAAGCTTTTTGTCACAGAAAATAACACCCGTGTGGACATGATCACTCCCCTTCTCGGAGATTATGATGATGTGTACAGGTCACTTCTGCATGCGGTTCTATATCCGGCCTTTACCGGAATTTTCATGCTCATTTTCGGTATTGTCTTCCTTTTGATCTCACTTTTCTTCTATGTGAGAACTTCCGGTGTTGCCAGCCAGGTCCTGACTTCGCTTCTTAGTATCGCGCTTGGTATCTGGATAATAACAACCTATAACTGCTTCGACATAACAACCAGCCCTTCCATTGCCACCACAGCTGAGTATGTTTCCATGTTCACATTCCTGCCGCTGATCTGTCTCCTGATAAGCAGCCTCCACAAAAGATACAACAACATGGTAATGATTTTCCTTGCTTACTCCGCCACCGCCTTTATCATCCTGTTTGTCATACTACATGAACTTAACATCGTACACGTAAACCATTTCCGGACACCTTTTTATTTCATGTCACTGATGGGAATTGGTCTACTGTTCATTTATGATTACATGGATTACAGGATAAAAAGGAAAAACTCCTCAACGATCATCCTGATGGTGGGTCTCACGGTCCTTACCCTCACAATGATCTTCTATATGATAGTGGCACTTACCAGGTCCATTGTAGATTACAGGCAGAATCCTCTCCTGTGCATTATTGTTCCCTCGGGTTGTCTTTTCTTTGTTGTTACCCAGCTCCTTAACCACTTCATTTTCATGACCCGATCCTACACCCAAAGGTCCGAGTATCTGTCACTGGCCCAGATTGCCTATGTGGACAATCTGACCGGGGTTCCAAACAGAGCAAGCTGTGATACAAAGCTCGCCAAGCTTGATAAGTCCGAAGCTGATTTCTGCATCCTAAGCCTTGACCTCAACGGTCTTAAGGAGGTCAACGATAACTCCGGTCACCCTACAGGAGATCGACTTTTAAAGACATTCTCTGTGGCGCTTTCGGAAGTCTTCAGTTCCAAGGGAGAATGCTTTAGAGTTGGCGGCGATGAATTTCTTGTGGTTTTCGAGCAGATCGAGGCCTCCGAAGTTGATTCTCTGTTAAAAGAGCTTGAGGCACGCCTTAAGAAACTTGACGAACTGGATCCTGAGATCAATCACAGCGTATCTTACGGCTATTCCTTCCGCTCTGAGACTCTGGAAAAGGATACCCATTCGGTCCAGATGCTGGCTGATGCACGGATGTATGACTATAAGAGGCACTTCTACAGCCATATGACAAGGATTTGATTAAAGTATTGTAATGTTTAAAACACTGTACTAATTAATAAAATAAGTATCTTTGAAGCTTCAACCTCCAAAGATACTTTTATTTTTTTATGCAATATGTGCGATATGTATCATTACTCCGAAACTGCCGTCACTCTTGCAATGATCAAATCATCAATATGCTCTGCCCCAGTAAACCATCTTCTTAGCAGGCTGTCCGCA
>JAEEGL013179755.1_pt1 | contig 10348 bp, 6 predicted proteins | sample 9134231 | NCBI WGS metagenome assembly JAEEGL01 (sample SAMN16246548, study PRJNA631951) | gut metagenome | biome: gut microbiome; feature: rumen; material: fiber-attached | host: Bos | place: Iran: Karaj | collected 2018-10
ATACGTACTCTCGCTACCTTACGCATAGCTGAGTTAGGTTTCTTAGGAGTTGTTGTGTAAACTCTCAAACATACACCGCGTCTCTGCGGACAAGCGTCTAACGCTCTTGACTTGCTTTGCGAAGTCAATTTTTTTCTTCCTTTTCTTACTAATTGCTGAATTGTCGGCATACAATTAAATTTAACCTTAATTTTTGTTTATAATTCTTCCCAAAATTGGGACTGCAAAAATACAATTTTTTTCTAATATAATATATTAGTCGATTAAAAATTTTTCTGTCAATGAATTAGCTGCTGATTTTGTAGTAAAACATTATAAATCAATAGTTTGTACATGTCTATTTTGGCTTGTTTTGAAAAGTGATATTTTAGATTGCCGTATGTGTTGGTAGATAAGGCAGATAAATTGGAAAAATTTGTTCGGCAAATTGCGGAGCTTATGTGTGGTTGTGGTGCGGATGAATAGGCTGTGTAATCCCAGGCTTTATGCAATACAAAAAAAAACACTCACAATTCGTGAGTGTTTTTTTGTGGGAACTACTAGATTCGAACTAGTGACCCTCTGCTTGTAAGGCAGATGCTCTAAACCAACTGAGCTAAGCTCCCTTGCAAAATTGCGCTGCAAAAATACAACTTTTTTTGATTCTGACAATGGGTTGTTGAAAATTTTTTTATGTTTTGTAAGTTGTTGATATTTAATCTGTAATGAATTTGTCCTGTTTTGTGGATTGATGTTTTTGAGGAAATGAAATGCTTTTTTTGCATTGTTTTTTCTGAAAAAGTGTAAAAACAGAACAAATGTAATTACTTTAGCACATTAAATTCATTTGCTAATTTACTAATTTGCTAATTAAAAAAATTGTATTTTTGCATTTTTATTATACATAAAATGACTTTTGCTGAATTTCAGAATTTGGTGGAACAAGGAGTGGCCAATCTGTCGTCTTGGATATGGAGCCCGCCATTGGTGGCTTTGTGCCTGCTGGCTGGATTATACTTCTCTTTCCGCACGCGCTTTGTGCAGGTCCGCCATTTCGGTGAGATGGTACGATTGCTGTTCGCTAACGATAAGAAACAGAAAACGGGCATTTCCTCTTTCCAAGCTTTTGCTATTGCCTTGTCGGGCAGGGTGGGCACTGGTAATATTGTGGGAGTAGCCACTGCGATCGGCTATGGCGGGCCAGGCGCCATCGTATGGATGTGGATTATTGCATTTTTCGGTGCTGGCTCGGCTTTCGTGGAAGCTACCTTGGCACAGATTTACAAGGAGAACCATAACGGCCAATTCCGCGGTGGCCCATCGTATTATATTGAAAAAGGTTTGCATAGCAAGTGGTTGGCAGTTTTGTTTGCCGTGTGCTCAGTGGTGGCCTGCGGTTTATTCCTGCCCCCCGTGCAGAGCAATGGCATCGCTATCGCCTTTGCCAATTCTTTTCAGGTTAATCCCATGTATATTGGATTGATAGTGGCTTTTTTGCTCGGTTTGGTGGTGATAGGCGGTGTCAAGCGTATCGCTTACGTGGCGCAGATTGTGGCCCCGTTCATGGCTGTCATATATGTGGTCATGGCGGTGGTGGTACTTTGCTACCATTGGCCAGCCATTCCCTCCGTGTTGAAGGATATGTTGTCGGGCGCGATAGGTCTGCATGAAATTACAGGAGGCATCTTGGGTAGCACTATTGCCTGGGGAGTGAAACGTGGCATCTATTCCAATGAGGCGGGCCAGGGCACAGGTCCCATCGTGGCCGGCGCTGCCAAAGTGTCACACCCCGTGAAACAGGGCTTGGTGCAGGGATTCTCCGTGTATATCGATACTTTGTTGGTCTGTTCGGCTACTGCCGTAATGATTTTGGCCGCCAAAACCTATAACGTGGTGAATGCCACGACGGGCGAATATCTTGTCACTTCTTCCTACGCCTTGGGAGCCCCGGATGTGTCCTATACATCCACGGCAATCGGAACGGTCTTTGGACAGATGGTAGGCAATGTCTCCGTGGCGGTGGCTCTGGCATTCTTCGCTTTCACCACCATTATGGCCTATTACTATTATGCGGAAACCAGCATCGTTTATTTGTTCGGCAAAGGCAGACGTGAACATGTGGCTGTTTGGATACTGCGTTTCGTCATAGTGTTGTCGGTGTTTTATGGCTCTATGAAATCCGCTAAGGCTGCTTGGGATTTGGGCGACATCGGCGTGGGTACCATGGCATGGATCAATGTGGTTTCTATATTGCTGCTCTCCAAGACGGCTATCAAGGCGTTTAAAAGCTATGAGAAACAGCAGAAAGAAGGGAAAACTCCTGTTTTCGACCCAAAGGAACTGGATATAAAAAATGCCGATTTCTGGGAACAGCATCCCAATGGAGTAATAGAAGACAGCACTTGGAAAACTGGAGACAGATGACAGATATTATAATAGGGACGCTATGCTTTCTTCCAAAAAAAATAGGGCTGTCATATTATGGCAGCCATATAAGTGATGAAAATAAAAACAATAGCAAACAACTATTAATTGTTAATTGTTAACTATAAAGTTATGTTTCAGAAGATTATTCGTGCTTGTGTGAAAGTGGTGCAGCGATACCTGCCGGAACCTTTTATTTTTGCTATTATATTGACTCTTGTGGCAGCCTTGTTAGCAATGCCGATTTGTCGTCAGACTCCCATTGAAGTAATTGAACACTGGGGTAATGGCGTGTGGGGACTGCTGGCTTTCGCTATGCAGATGGCTCTGGTGCTGGTCTGCGGCTCCACCTTGGCAGCAGCTCCAGTGGTGAAAAAAGGAATCGGACGCTTGGCGGCTATCCCTAAAACTCCCGCTGCCGCTATCGCTTTGGTGACAGGCGTTTCCGCCGTGGCATGCTGGATTAACTGGGGCTTCGGACTGATTGTAGGGGTGATTTTTGCCAAGGAGATTGCCCGCAAGTTGCAAGGAGTCGATTACCGTCTGCTGATAGCCTCGGCCTATAGTGGTTTTGTGGTGTGGCACGCTGGCCTTTCCGGTTCTATTCCGCTGACGATGGCTACTCCCGGTGATGCGCTGACCAAGGCTACTAACGGCATTCTGACAGAGCCTGTGCATATTACTCGCACGATTCTGGATCCGCATAATATTGTCATGGTGATTCTTGTGATTATCGCTTTGGTGGCAGTCAATGCCCTGATGCATCCCAAAAAGGAACATACGGTAACCGTTGATCCGGCCTTGTTGGAAGAAGAGGAAACACAGATGAAACCCTTGTCTGAAACACCTGCCGAAAAAATGGAGAACAGCCGCTTGCTGAGTTGGATAGTGGCTTTGTTGGGCTTCTCTTATCTTGTGATACATCTGGGTTTCAAAGGAGGATCCTTGGACCTGAATTCCGTGATTATGCTGTTTTTGTTTACAGGCGTGATTTTGCATGGTACCCCCTTGGCATACGTGCGTGCTTTCACCAAAGCGGCCACGGGTGCGGCAGGCATTATTCTGCAATTCCCTTTCTATGCGGGTATTATGGGCATTATCACGGGAATAGGTGCGTCCGGCATCTGTTTCGGAACGGTCATCAGTGATGCCTGCATTTCTATTTCTACCCCACATACCTATCCTTTGCTGACCTTCCTCTGTGCGGCGGTGCTCAACATGTTTGTGCCCTCAGGAGGCGGCCATTGGGCCATCCAGGCCCCCATTATGTTCGCCGCGGGTGCTGACCTCGGTGTTGACCCTGGCTTAACGGGTATTGCCATCGCCTGGGGTGATGCGTGGACCAACCTGATACAGCCTTTCTGGGCTATTCCCGCTTTGGCCATCGCCAAACTCAATGCCAAAGACATTATGGGTTTTTGTATCATCGATTTGGTGGTTTCCGGACTGATTATATGTGGTGGCCTGCTAATTTGGGCGTGGTAGTTGACAGTTGACAATTGACAGTTGACAATTGACAGTTGACAATTGACAGTTGACAATTGACAATTGATAATTAATAATTAATAGTTAATAGTTAATAGTTGTGGTTTTTGGGATAGGGTTGAAGATTCTCGATTACGGGATTAATTCAATAGCACATTAGTATATTAACGAATTTGCTAATTGAAATTGGCACATTGTCTCATTAGCACATTAACTAATTTGCTAATTAAGTAATTTGCTAATTGAAAAAATTGTATCTTTGCATCATAAAAATAATACTATGAAAAAGCAATTATCTCTTGTATCTGTCTTTTTGGTGTTCCTTGCTATGGGCTTTGGCGATGCGGCGGGACAATTGGTTTCCATTGTGGAAAAAGCCTTTAACATCACTCCTTTAGCCGCCTCTTTGGTGTCGTTCTCAGGCATGATTATGTTCGGAGTGCTGTCGGTACCCATGGGGGTTACGCAATCCAGAATTGGAAAGAAAAAAATGCTGTCTATCGGCTTGATACTCTTTTTGTTAGGCGCAATCTTGCCGATTATGGCCTTTAATTTCCCCATTATTTTGTTGGCGGTGTTGCTGATGGGTGCGGGTGCTACAATTCTGCAAGTCTCTGGCAATCCGCTGATTAGAGATGTGTCCCCAGAAGGAAAATATTCCAGTATGCTCTCTTTTGCCCAATCTTTGAAGGCAATTGGCACTTTGTCAACTTCTTTGATTTTGGTGTTGGTGGGTACTTCGTTGATAAAATACGGCTGGTTTTCTTTCACTCCTGAGGGTGCAACAGAACCCGTGAATATGGGTTTCCGCATCCTGTTTCCGATTTTTGCCGTGGTGTTGCTGATAACCCTCTTGATGGTGGCCTTTTTTGTGCCGAATGATGTGGAAAAAGAGACTTCAACCCCCACTACATTGGGAAAATGCTTGAAAGCCTTAGGAAATCCATTCATTCTGATGATGTTCCTCGGCATATTCTTTTATTGTGGTGCCGAGGCTTCCATGTTCAATAGAATTCCTTCCATTTTGATAGAAAACAATCCTGCAATTTCTCCTGCGATGGGTAATATAGTACTGATTATCGCATTGTTCGTGGGAAGATTCTTTGGCGGTGTTTGCTTGCGCTATATCAAACCAAATGTGTTTCTGATTTTGACAGTGTTGGTATCCATTATTGGCAATATCTTGCTTTTCCTGCCGTATAACGCCGTAACTACTTGGCTGAGTTTTATATTGATAGGTATCGGTTTTGCCAATATATTCCCCTTGATTTTCTCTATCTGTGTGGATAAAATTCCTGAAAAGACCAATGAGATCTCAGGCCTGATGACCACTGCTATCGTGGGTGCCGCCATTGTGCCGTTGCTCACGGGCTTTGCTGCCAACTTCAACCCCCGCTACGCCTTCTTCGTTACCCTCGCCTGCCTCCTCTATCTCACTTTTGTCGCCCTCCGCACTCAAAAAAACTGAAAAACTGAAAGTTAATTAAATGTGCTAATTATCAATGTGCTAATGTGCTAATGGAATTAGTTAATTAGTTAATGTGCAATTTAGCAAATGTTTTTAATGTACTAATTATTCTTAATTTTCTGATTCCTGACCACTGACCACTGACCACTAACCCCTAACCCCTATTAATTATGAAAATTCCAGCATCAGAACTCCCCAAACAATCCTCCGGCGCCATCTATCACCTGAACCTCTTCCCGGAAGATATCGCCGATAATATCATCCTTGTGGGCGACCCTGGACGTGTGTCCATGATTTCCCAACATTTTGATACGATTGATATAAAAAAGAGCAACCGGGAATTATATACCCATACGGGAACCAAGAACGGTAAACGTATTTCCGCAATTTCTACGGGTATGGGCCCTGATAATGTGGAAATTGTGATGAATGAACTGGATGCCTTGGTCAATATCGATTTGGAGAAAATGGAAGTGAAACCGGAACACCATTCACTGAATCTTGTGCGTGTCGGCACTTCCGGCTCTCTGGACGGGCGTTATGCTCCGGGAACAATTGTGGCTTCCGAGTATGGCTTTGGCTTGGATGGATTGTTGCAATTTTATGATCACGAAGGAGTGGATGAGGAAGATGTCGTCAATGCTTTTATTGAACATACAGGTTGGGGCGAGAAACTGCCTTATCCCTATTGTGTTAAATGCTCTGATGACCTGATGCAGCGTATTGCCGTTGACATGGTGAAAGGCATGACCTTGACTGCTCCGGGTTTCTTTGCACCGCAGGGTAGGGCAGTGCGCGGTCCGCTGAAATTCCCGGATATGAATAAGAAAATTGAATCCTTTGAATATAAGGGACTTCGCTGTACCAATATGGAAATGGAATGTGCATCCCTCTATGGTTTGAGCCGTGTGCTGGGTCACAATGCCCTTACATGTTGTGTTTTAATCGCCAACCGTGTCACTGGTGAATTTCTCGACGATTACCACGACCTGATGAACCAACTCGTCGCCAAAGTCGTGGACCGCTTCTAAAACTGAAAGCTGAAAGCTGAAAACTGACTGTTAATAGGTTACAGGTTACAGGAGTTAGAATTAATAATTAACAATTAATAATTAATAGTTGATAGTTGATAGTTGTTCATCAACACGAAGTTGCTAACACGAAGTTACTAACAGCGAAGCTCGTTAACACGGAGTCACCAATATCCGTTGGCACATTAAATTCATTAACTAATTTGCTAATTAATTAATTTGCTAATTGAAATTGGCACATTAAATTCATTTGCTAATTTGCTAATTAACTAATTTGCTAATCTACAAATTTAACCCCATTATCGCGTGCTGCACGATAAAGGTCAGCACACCTGCCAGATAACCCACTACGGCAATCCAGCTGATGTGTTTCAGATACCAGATAAAGTCTATTTTTTCCATGCCCATAACAGCTACGCCAGCAGCGGAACCGATGATGAGCAAGCTGCCGCCCGTGCCTGCGCAGTAAGCGATAAAGCTCCAGAAATAGTGGTCAAGCGGGAAATCATACATGCCCATCGTGGCGGCCACCAAAGGAACGTTATCCACAATGGAGGACATGATACCGATAATGGTGCCAATGGAGTAGTATTTATGGGGCTCTCCCAACGAAATGCTGTCGAGACCGTTGGCGAACAAGCTGAGATGGCCTACGGTTCCCAATGCGTTAACAGCCAGTAGAATACCTAAAAAGAACAAGATGCTGGGCACGTCCACACGGGTGATGACGTTGGTAATGGCGTATTTCTCGTTGAAGCTCTCGCGGGTGCTTCGATGAACAATTTCAGAAGTCATCCACAAAATACTCAATCCGCCCATCATGCCAATATAGGGAGGCAGGTGGGTAAGAGTCTTGAAAATAGGAACTCCTACCAAACAGGACACACCCAGTATGAGGAACAGCCTGCGTTGCCATTCTTTGGGTTTCTCACTTTCCTCTTCCATTGTGCTTTGGGGATTTTGAATCTCGCCTTTCATGATGAACGACAAGATGATGAGTGGCACCAGCAATGAGATGGCACTCGGTAACAACGTGGCTGTGATGATGTTGAGTGTGGATACCTTGCCGCCAATCCATAGCATGATGGTAGTGACATCACCAATAGGTGACCATGCACCACCTGCGTTAGCAGCCACAATCACCATGCCCCCATAAAACCAGCGATCGTGACGGTCGTCAATGAGTTTTCGCAACAAGGCCACCATGACAATAGAGGTGGTAAGATTGTCCAAAACAGCTGACATGAAGAAGGTGAGAATGGAAAGAATCCATAACAAGCGTACCTTTTTTTTACTTTGTATATGATCGGTGATTAGCGAAAATCCGCCATTGGTGTCGATGATTTCCACAATCGTCATGGCTCCTAACAGGAAAAACAGGATTTCCGATACTTCTCCTAACACATGTATCAACTCAAAATGCGTAATCCAGTCGATGAAGCCAGCTCCTGGATGGTCTTCGATGTAATCCATCATAGGAGTGGTGTCCACCAACATGCCTTCTCCGCCAATTATGGCGCATACCCATAGTATAACACCCAACATCAGGGCAGTGGCGGTTTTGTTGATTTTAATAGGATGTTCCAAGGCTATCAATGTATAGCCAACAAGAAAAATGACGATCATTAAGACAAACATGAGGCAGAAATTTTTTTTGCAAAAATAATATTTTTTTTGATGTCTTATCTTAAAAAAATGTATATTTGCAGTTTGAAAATAATTTGTTCATCAAAATAATACGATTATGAAAAAAATCTTTACCTTTTTTGCGGCAATGATGCTGTTAATGTGTACTTATGCACAATTACCCGATGGCTCTATAGTCCCAAACGCAACACTTTATGAGATTAATAAAACAACAGGTGCAATTGTCACTGACCAACCTATCGTTATGTACAATCTGTTGAATGACCACAAAACTGTATTTTTAGATGTATCTGCCACATGGTGTCCTCCTTGTTGGGCTTTCCATAATACAGGCACCTTGGAAAGCTTGTGGAATAATTATGGACCGAATAGTTCTGTCAATGATAGTTACGTTATGTATATCGAAGGTGATGCAGGTAACTTTGCTTCTTTGTCTGGTACAGGACCTGATGCAGATGGTTCTTCTTCACAAGGGAACTGGTTGGCTGGTGTTGATTATCCTGTAGTACCCTTAAACATGGCACCAAATAACGCTATTCAAAATTCATTCATGTCGGGGTATGGCAACATTAACAGTTTCCCAACCTTGTTTATGGTTTGTCCAAACAGAATGTCCTTTGAGGTTTCTAGAAGTGGGACGGGAGTAAATGATGCTAACAATTGGCATAATGGGATTGCCCAAAAATGTCCTGTTACAACTAATGTAAATGATGCTGTATTGGGATTGCAGAAGTCATCAAACAATTTATATTATTGTTCATACGATTTTGTTCCCCAGGTAATGCTACAGAATGTCGGAACAGCCCCTCTAACCTCTGCAACCCTGCGTCTGACACATGGCTCTGATATTCAAACTGTTAATTGGTCAGGTAATTTAAGCCAATATAGTACAGAAATGGTACAATTTCCAGCAATCACTGGTTCTGAAAACGGAATTCACAACTTCACAATTGAAATTGTGGATGTAAATGGCGTTTCCGACGAAGGTCCACTTTATAACACTCATACAGAAACCTTTAATGCCCAAGTTACTTCTAACTTAGCAACATCCAGTCAGATTTTTACCAGCACAACTTTGGATCCTTGGATATTGAATGACAACACTGATGGCTATTGTTATGTATATCAAGGCGCTCTGGTCTTTAATGCTTATTCTATTTCGAGCGGCAAAACCGCTGAACTGGTTGCTCCAATGTTAAATTTGACTTTGAATGATAATCCCACTTTATCATTTGATTATTGCTACTACAGATATAACAACAACTCTAACGAGAGAATGCGTGTTATGATTTCTACAGATTGTGGTGAGCATTGGAATTCGGTATTTGATAAATCCGGAGCAACTTTAGCAACTGGATCAAACACAACATCAAATTATGTGGCCAACAACTACCAACATGAAGTTGTTGATTTGTCAGAATATGCCAACGAGGATCGTGTTCTTCTGAAGTTTGCCTTTACCTCAACTTATGGCAATAACATTTGGCTTGATAATGTGTATATTGCAAATTCTCCTTTGGCTATTGAAACTGTTGAAAGTAGCAACCTCTCCATCTTCCCGAACCCGGTGAAGGATGTGCTGACGATCAACTATGACAAGGCAATCAGCCAGATCGATGTGTATGATGTGAATGGTAAACTGGTGAAAACCATTACCACTGTTGACAATACAATCAACGTGAGCGACCTGTCAGATGGTGTTTATATGCTGAACATTCAGACCGAAGAAGGACTGATTGTTAGAAAGATTGTTAAGGAATAACCCTTTCTATTCATCATAATGCAAAATGGGCGAAGGCACAAACCTTTGCCCGTTTTTTTTTCTCTACACGAATGCACGCAGTGCATGTCTTAACGCCTTGACGTCTTAACGATTATTTGCACATTAACTAATTCGCTAGTCAAATTGGCACATCAGCACATTTGCTAATTGGCACATTGAAAAAAATCGTATCTTTGCAGATTGATTCCAATCTAAATAAAAATGAAGAAAAAGATCTTGTTAATATATACCGGTGGCACTATTGGCATGATGCACAATCCCGATAACGGTGCCCTCGAACCCTTTGAATTCAATGACATATACAGCCATCTTCCAATGCTGAAATTGCTGAATGCGGATATCGAATTCAAAACACTGCTGCCGCTGATTGACTCTTCCGACACTAATCCTGATTTCTGGGTGCGACTGGCTACCATGATAGGGGATAACTATAAATTGTATGATGGCTTTGTTATCCTGCATGGCACCGACACCATGTCCTATACGGCTTCTGCCCTGAGCTTTATGTTGGAAAACTTGGCAAAACCTGTG
>JAEEGL013395769.1_pt1 | contig 10348 bp, 8 predicted proteins | sample 9134231 | NCBI WGS metagenome assembly JAEEGL01 (sample SAMN16246548, study PRJNA631951) | gut metagenome | biome: gut microbiome; feature: rumen; material: fiber-attached | host: Bos | place: Iran: Karaj | collected 2018-10
CCCAAAAGAGCATGCGGCTCCATCGGCTTTGCATTGATATTTTCATCTCTTAATTCTTCAGGTATCTCTTCAGGATCCCACAAAGACTTATCAATATCGTGTGATGCGAATTCCATTGCATCCTGGTCGGATTCACCCTCTTCTTCAGGCTTAACTGCTTTATAACCCTTAAGTCTGTATTTGGATGCGCAAACTGATGTGAACGTATCACGCAGAGCATCATCACCATTTCGCTTAATGACAAGCGAAACAAATGAGCCTACAGCCTTCTGTTTGAAAATGAAGTTTAATGATGCATCATCGTCTACTTCTGAAGGCTTGATCTTATCGTTCTTTACGTCGTAAGGAAGGTTATAGAAAACCGTCGGGCCGTCATCAACAAGATATCCTTCGCATCCGAGGATACACTTGATCGGAGGCTCATCAGTACCTTTACGTTTCTTGTTTATGCCCTTTGCAGCCTCAAATACATGAGGGAATGCCTGAACAACACCGTGGTCTGTAACGGCACATGCCGTATGACCGAATTGTGCTGCAAGCTTGATGAGATCAGCAGGTTCAGTCGTAGCATCACTCTCACTCATCTTGGTGTGGACGTGAAGTTCTACTCTCTTACGCTCTGCAGTATCCTTTCGCTTTGCAGGACGTTCTGCCTTATAGAATCCTGATACCTTAAGGCACTTATCTCCTGTAAATGAATCGTTCTCAACATTACCCTGAATGCCGACATAACCGCCTTTGCCGAATTCCTTCTGGAATCCGTCTGCTTCCTCTGGCTTAAGGAATGCAATGCATGAGATACCGTCAGTGTCATCAAGGCACATGAACTTAACGATTACGCTGCGGCCTGTCTTCGCAAGTTTAAATGAATCATCATTAAATGAAACGTCACCTGCGATATTTACATCAAAGCAGCCTACGGTAAGGCTCTCGATCTTCATGAAAGTAGCCTGCTTCTTAACGCGTCCATAGAGCTGGTTCTCGGCATTGGCAGAAGCCTTGTAGTCGAACTTCTTCTCTTCCTGCTTGGCTTCTTTTCTGGCCTGCTGAGCCTTAAAAGCCCATGAGTTCTTACCTGCAGCTTCTGCTTCGGCAGCAAGTTCACTCTCTGACTTTTTCTTCTTGCCGTTTTTCTTTTTGCCGTCTGATTCCGGAGGAGCTTCTTCGAAGTCCTCGAACTTAAGATCCTTCAGTGCATTTCTGATATCGTCTTCTGTTACGATATCGCTTCCTTCAATATCAGGATCAACGATTACAACCTCAAACGTGCCGTGCATCTCATAACCAAAGATGATGTTATACGCGTCGCGTACAACATTAACGATATTCTCCTTATCGGTATCGCTCATCATCATGGCGAGACCGGAAGGAATATTGATGCATGTGATATATGCGAACGGAACACCTGAATCATAATCGACATCAGAACTCAGGCTGATGAAATCAACCATGTCACTGACGCCGCCTGCACTGTCTCTTGCAATATAGTGCTTAATCAGATCATTAAGCGCATCGCAGACCTCAAGGAAATTAACATCATTGATACCCGTAAACAAAAGGTTTACTTTGGTACCGAAATGATTCTCCAGTTCTTCAACAAATGAAACAAGCGAATTCTTGCCGGGCAATGAATCAGCACCATCAACGATGATGCAGATAGATGCCTTAGCCTTATAAATGTCTAACTTAAGAACATAAAGTTCACTTAAATCGTTATAACTCTCACTGTCGACATTAAACAGTTCAAGTAGTCTTACTCTTTTCTTCTCCAAGTCTGATCACTTCCCTTACAAACTCATCAACCGCACCGGATGCCGGTATCTTTCTGATCGGCGTACCCTTCTCAAACAAAACAAATTCGTCCTTTCCGCCGGCCATTCCGATATCACATTCTCTTGCTTCGCCCGGGCCGTTAACAACACAACCCATAACAGCAACCTTGAGGTTATAGGGGAGCTTCGAGACTTTCTCTTCTATCTGTCCTGCAAGCTCAATGAGAGGAACCTGTGTTCTTCCGCATGTAGGACATGAAATAAAGGTTATTCCACCATCTCTTAAATCCAATGCTTTGAGTATCTGCTTGGCAGTGATTACTTCGTCAACAGGATTGCCCGTAAGGGAAACTCTTATCGTATCTCCGATACCTTCTGCAAGAAGTGCGCCGATACCTACAGCTGATTTGATCGCGCCCTCTCTGACTGTACCGGCCTCAGTGACTCCTACATGAAGCGGATAGTCACATGATTTGGATAAGATCCTGTAAGTATCTATGGTAAGCTTCGGAGATGAAGACTTGATCGATATGACGATATCATCAAAATCCTGATCTTCCAAAAGCTTTACTGCGCCAAGAGCACTCTCTGTCATGGCATCAGCATTTACTTCACCGTACTTAGCAAGTATCTCACGAGATATAGAACCGGAATTGACACCGACACGGATCGGTATTTTACGCTCCTTGCACTTATCTGCAACGAGCTTAACATTTTCAGGTCCTCCGATGTTGCCGGGATTGATCCTGATCTTAGCCGCACCGTTATCGGCTGCAGCCAGGGCAAGCCTGTAATCGAAGTGTATGTCTGCAACAACAGGGATCGGAGACTTTGATGTGATCTCCTTGAGACTCTCAGCTGCTTCCATGTCAGGGATAGCGACACGCGTGATGTCACAGCCTGCGTCTGCAAGCTCCTGAATCTGTGCAAGAGTAGCCTTCGCATCTCTCGTATCAGTATTATTCATCGACTGGATCTTAACTGAAGAACCGCCGCCGACTTCGACATTACCGATCAAGACTCTCTTAGTCATAAATACACTCCTTAAATCAACCGTAACCGAAGATTATCGTCAAAATATCCGATACAAATGCCAAAATGAGCAAAAGTATTATCATGATAAATCCGACAATCGTCAGTCTGGATTCTGCCTTCTCGGACAACTTGCGACCGATAACCATCTCAACGACGATAAGAAGTATCTGTACGCCGTCGAGTCCGGGTATCGGAAGCATGTTGGAAAATGCCAGTGCGATGGAGATGATACCGCTCAGCATTATGAGCATGTAAATCTTCTCGACTACTGTATCTTCCTCATCCTCAACAACTTCGTTGACCATAGACGTGATGCCTATAGGACCCGATACCAAATTATAAGCTTTTACCTTTCCCGCGATAGCATCTCTGATGCCTCTAATTGAGAAATTTAACATTGAAGCCGGCATTTTGGCCGCATATGCTAACGCCTTGAAAAAATTAGCGGGTGAATCGACGTAATAGACCTTGGTCTGGATACCACGTGAATTTACATAATCCTCATAACGCGGGGCGATTGTCTCAACATGCTCTTTACCGTCCCTGTAATAAGTGACCTCCATCGTCTCGCCGGTATAAGAGAAAAGATATTCATCAATATCTTCATCAGTTACGGGCTTATCGTTAAGTTTTGTGATGTAATCACCCGGCTTAATAACAGGATTTCCGTTATTCTGCTCATCGTCTACAGAATAGATCTTCCAGCCATTGTATTCGTTATCAGTCGACAGTGACTCTACCGTAACAAGAAGCATTGCTCTCTGTCTGATGACAGGAGTAAGCGTAACATCATAGAGCTTGCCTGACTCTTTTGACTTGAGCGTAAGAACGAGATCCTTGGTGGGATCAACGGAATCAAGTTCATAGTTGAGGTCATAGCACATATATACTCTGGCTCCGTTGACCTTAACGATGGTATCGCCCTCTGTAAACTGTTCTGCTACGACTTCAGTCTGGGTCTTGGGAATAGCCTTTCCGATGTCGGCACTGACAAAACCCGTTGCCCAGAACATTGCAAAGAAAATGGCAATACCGAGGATCAGGTTAACAAGAGGTCCTGCGATCGATACCAGGAGTCTTTTAAATCTCGGCTGGTTAACGAGAAGCGCCGGATCATCACTTTCTACAACATATCCCTGCTCGTCTACTTCAGAAAAGCGTACATAAGCTCCGACCGGAATAAGCCTTATGGAGAAATCTACGTCATTACGCTTCCACTTGATGAGCTTAGGTCCTACGAAGATTGAAACTTCAAATGCTTTTATCTTAAGGAGTCTGGCAACAAAGAAATGCGCAAGTTCATGCACAGTTGCGATTACGCCCAAAACGATTATTACTACGAGTATGCTTACGAATATATTCATTTACTGATCTTTCCGTTAATTAATTCATCAGCATGGATCCTGGCATCCTTATCCGTCTGCTCGATGGTCTCAATTGTAAGATCCATTTTGCTGATCACGGGATCCATGCTTTCGACTGTCTCAAACACAGTCTTCTCAATATCCAGGAACTTTATCTTACCTGCCAGATACGCGTTTACAGCTGATTCATTCGCTGCGTTCATTACGGTAGGATAGAGTCCTCCCTTATCACCTGTCTCATATGCGAGTTTAACGAGTCTGAATACCTCAGTATCACAAGGCTCGAAAGTCAATTTTGAAGTTGCCGCTTCGAAAGGATCGAATTCCTTAAGGATGGAAGGTCCTCTCTCAGGATAGTAAAGTGCGACTTCAATCGGGAGCACCATAGAAGGCTTGCCCATCTGTGCAAGGACAGAACCGTCCTTGAGTCTGATCATGGAATGGATGACACTCTGGGGATGAACGACAACATCGATCTTGCTGCATGAGATACCGTACAGATGATGCGCCTCAATGATCTCAAGACCCTTGTTCATCATGGTTGCAGAATCTATGGTGATCTTGCCGCCCATGTTCCATGTCGGATGATGCAGGGCATTCTCGAGAGTTACGTTCTCAAGCTCCTCACGTGACATTCCTCTGAACGGTCCGCCTGAAGCTGTGATCAGGATCCTGTCCAAGTCCTCACGCTTCTCACCCTTAAGGCACTGCCAGATCGCTGAATGCTCACTGTCGATGGGAAGCATCATTACGCCCTTTTCCCTGATGAGAGGCATGATGATGTCACCGCCTGCAACAAGCGTCTCCTTATTTGCCAGGGCAATGTCCTTGCCGCTTAAAATACCGTGGTAAACAGGCTCGAGTCCTGCAAATCCTACGATAGCGCCGACAACAGTATCAATACAGTCAAGCGTAGCAACAGTGATGTTTCCTTCGCTTCCTGTCAGAACTTCAGTACCGATACCTGCTGACTTGAGTCTGTCAGCAAGCTCCATTGCCTTCTTCTCATTTACAACAGAACAGACCTTCGGTCTGAACTCTACTATCTGCTCATAAAGAGTATCTATGTCGCTGCCGCATGTAAGCGCTTCGACCGTAAAATCAGAAGGTGCTTTTCTGGCAACTTCAAGGGTCTGTTTTCCGATAGAACCCGTTGAACCCAAGATAGATAATTTACGCATTTCAAATCTTCTCCCTAACAATTATTCCAGACAAATATCAGAACAGGTTATAAGTAACGATTGCAAGCAGGAGTGCCGTAGGAAGCGTGAAGAAAACGCTGTCGAATCTGTCGAGCATTCCGCCGTGTCCCGGGAACAGATTGCTGAAATCCTTGATGCCTGTTCTTCTCTTGATAACAGATGCAAACCAGTCGCCCAACTGTGACATTATGGAAATGAGGATTCCCAATAAGAACACGAAGATTCCGTAAGGCACTAATCCCATCTGAATGGTTTCGACTCTGTAAACTACGAGGCAGCAGTAAACGGTTACGCATACTGCGCAGAAAAATGTTCCGCCGATGCATCCTTCCCATGTTTTCTTGGGAGAAATGTGCGGAACGATCTTATGCTTACCGAATGCAACACCGGTAAAATAAGCAAAAGTGTCAGTAGCCCAGGGTGCGAACAGACCGATGATCGCATAGAACCATCCGTTAGGCACGAACAGGAGCATACTGACAAGACAGAACAGCGGGAATGAAATATAAAAGACCATTCCGCCGGTGAATATTCCGTTTAAAAATGATTTCTGGTCATCAGGCCTTACGAGAGGCAGATTGATGCCGCAGGCAATGCAGTACATGCACACTACGATCAGATACAGCGCCATCGTATTCTCGATCGGAAGACTGAATATCAGGCCGCATATGACCATCAGCGTGGCAAGGCTCATGCCGATTACAAGCAGGAGACGTGACGGACGGTAACCGCTGGTCTTGAGAGCCTTGAACAGCTCAACACAGGCAAAGACTCCGATGATTACGGCCATAATTACTCCTGTAATCGGGAAAAAATATGCGGGCAGAATAAATGCCAGCACCAATACAGTAAATATAAAGCCTGTAATAACTCTCTGTCTCAATTTATGCCTTACTGTCTTTCTTGGACAGGCCGCCGAAACGTCTGTCTCGTAATGCATAATCTCTGAAAGCCTGAGTCAGTTCCTCGTAGCCGAAATCAGGCCACAGAACATCAGAAATCCAAAACTCTGAATATGCGCACTCCCACAAAAGGAAGTTGGAGATTCTAAGCTCTCCGCTGGGTCTGATAATAAGCTCCGGATCAGGAACTTCAGGAAGATAGAGATTATCTGAGATCATCTGTTCAGTAATGTCAGCGGGCTCCAATGTTCCGGCCTTGATCTGCTCTGCGATCTTCTGGCAACTGTTGACGATCTCTCTTCTTCCGCCGTAATTGAATGCGATTATGAGCTGCATCCTCTTACGGTCTTTTGATCTTTCTTCTTCGATCTTGATGACTTCTCTTACTTTTTCAGGCAGAGCAGGAATATCGCCCGTAAATCTCATTCTGATGTCTTCTTCCTTGAGTTCGGGATCGTAACGGTCAACGAACTCAACGAAAAGCTTCATGAGCTGCTCTACTTCAGCCTGGGGACGTGCCCAGTTCTCCGTAGAGAAAGCGTAAACGGTAAGATACTTTACTCCGTATCTTCCGCAGTTGCGGCAGAGCTCCTTAAGGTTCTCTGCACCTGCTCTGTGTCCGGCACTTCTCGGGAGATGTCTTTGTGTAGCCCACCTGCCGTTGCCGTCCATTATCACACCCAAAGATACGGGAACCTTAAGGTCTCCCGTATCGTATGAATGTTCCTGTTTTTTACCGAAAATTGCCATTTAGGATCAGATTTCCATCAATTCTTTGTCTTTCTTCTCACAGACGCTGTCAACTTCAGCTGTGTACTTGTCTGTGATCTTCTGAACCTTTTCCTCGAATTCCTTGAGGAGGTCGTCTGTCAATTCCTTCTTCTTGTTTGCTGCACGCATCTTATCGATGGAATCACGGCGGTTGTTACGGATAACTACCTTTGTCTCGTCACCGTAAACCTTAACCTGCTTAACGAGATCCTTACGTCTCTCCTCTGTAAGCATGGGGAAAACGAGTCTGATCATCTTACCGTCGTTTGTAGGGTTGATTCCGAGGTCTGATGCCTGGATAGCATGCTCGATCTCTTTGAGCATCTTGGGATCCCAAGGTGTAAGAGTGATCATTCTAGCCTCAGGAACCTGGATATTAGCTACAGCATTAAGAGGAGACTGAGCACCGTAGTAATCAACAGTGATCTTGTCCAGAACATGCGGATTTGCACGGCCTGCACGGATAGTGTTGAGGTTCTCCTGAAGGTTATCGATGCACTTCTGCATTTTTGCTTCGATATCATCGTAATCTTTCTTTGTGATCTCGATCATAGCCATAATTGTTAGCCTCCCTTTATTTGCAATTTGTTATTCAACGATTGTTCCGAGCTGTTCGCCCTTTGCGATCCTTACGATATTCTCGGGATCTTTCATGGAGAATACAAGGATCTTTGTGTGATTGTCGCGGCAAAGAGCTGCAGCAGTAGCGTCCATTACCTTAAGGTTGAGTCTCAGTACCTCATCGTGTGAAACTGTCTCATACTTCTTGGCATCAGGATAAACATTGGGATCCTTGTCATAAACGCCGTCTACCATTGTAGCCTTAAGGAATACGTCTGCTCCGATCTCGGTAGCTCTTAAGGCAGCGCCTGTATCTGTTGAGAAGTACGGATTACCTGTTCCGCATGCGAAAATAACGATCCTTCCCTTCTCCAGGTGTCTTACGGCTCTCTTTCTGATATAAGGCTCAGCCATCTGTCTTACTTCAACAGCTGATAAAACTCTTGTTACGGCGCCCTGCTGCTCGAGTGCATCTGAAAGTGCGAGAGAGTTCATGAGTGTTGCGAGCATGCCCATGTGGTCTGCAGTTACTCTGTCCATCTGCTCGGATGATCTTCCGCGCCAGAAGTTACCACCGCCGACTACAATTGCAACCTGTACGCCGAGATCGGCAACAGCCTTGATGTTCGTGGAGATCTCTTTCAAGACCGCGTCATTGATTCCTACTTTGGCATCCCCAGCCAGCGCTTCTCCCGAGATCTTCAGAAGAATGCGGTTATATTTCTTATCGCTCATGGATCAAACCTCCAAAAAATTATCTAGTAAATTTTAACAATAATATTCGCCGAGGTGAAGTATTAAATAATATTAATAAAAATATGCCTTAAATCAGATTTGTTATTTAAGATACCCGTTACCGTCAAATGTATAGGATTTCCCGTCGATCGTGTAAGTGGCATTTTTAGCATACCATCCGGTATCATCACCATACCACCAGCCTTTGGAATCCTTGTGCCATTCAGCCTTATGCTTATATGTCCAGGACCCGTCCTTGTTCAGCCAGTAGCCCTTAATGTACTCATTAGATGCCATAGAACCGTCAGATTTAAGATAATACCACTCGCCATTATCCTCTATCCATTGGGAAGACTGCATAAAACCAAAATCGAAGAAATACCACTTCCCGCCGATAGATTTCCAGCCTTCACTTACCAATGCACCGCTGTTCTCAAAGTAATACCATTTACCGTCGATACTCTGCCAGCCGGTCCTCATAGCACCGCTGTCACCTAAATAGTAAACGTCATTACCTATATCAAGCCAATTCTTATGCATGTAACCATAGTCACTGAAGTGGTACCATGAACCACCAATCTGTTTCCATCCCGTAACAGGACGGCTCTTACTGTCTAAGTAATACCAGTAATCATTGTTGTCCTTTGCCCAGCCCTGTTTGACACCGTTTAAACAGTGGATCATCCTGTCACCGGTAATATCGCCGATTGTACCTGTGTATACACGCTCTAAAGTTTCATTTAAATCGAATGTCTTGATCTTATCGAATTTGGTTTTCGAGCCGTAATAAAAGATATCAGTCAATTTGCTGCAAGATTCAAAGGAGTCTTTATCAATACTCTCAACACTCGCCGGAAGATATACAGCCTTTAACTGATAGTTACTTCCCAAACTAACCTCTTTGCAACTTTCCGGGAAATAAACTTCGGTAAGATAACGGCACGAAGGAACCCAAACGATCTTACAGGAAGAACCCGAAAGATCTATTTTTGTCGCATCACACCTCAGATCTATTTCATTGATGTTCCGGCAATTTACAACCAGTTCCTTTTTCAGATTGCTGCACGATGAGATAAAAACAGTTTCGGTTTCAGGGAACCCCTTCAGGAAAGCAAGATCAGTAAATCCTCCCATTTGGTTAATTTCAACATAACCCAACTTAACACCTTGAGGCAAGGATATATTCTCACCTTTGAGATTACTGAAATTATAAATATGCATATTAGAGATCTTTTTACGATCGGATGAACAGACTATACTGAGCTTCGTAGCTGAACAGTTTCCGCCATCAATGGAAACTGTTTCATAATAGACATCCTTGTTATCGCCAAGATCAACCGTAACAGACTTAATATCATTAAGATAGTTTTTAACTGACGTTCCAATATAAACATGTTCAGATCTTTTGGGTAAAACAGTAACTTTCAGTTCACCGTCAGAATACAAAACATAATCGTAATCGCCATATTGCGTTCCGGAAGCAACTACAGACCGGTCAGCAGAAACCGGAATAGAAAACGCCGCAATGATAAAGATAACGGCAAACAACAGACTGAATTTCTTTACAACAGAGCCCATATAATTACCCCCGGATCGATTGATAATCTTATAATAACAAGATTGAACTCATTCGTGAACATATAAAAGGGTTGCCGTAAAGACAACCCTTTAAACTGTTTGTTATTAACCAAACGGGTCTGATATCAGAGACCAGCCTGCTTTCTGACTTCCTCAGCGAAATCGTCAACCTTCTTCTCGATACCTTCGCCAAGTCCGAAACGTGTGAAACGAACAACGGAAACGTTAGCACCGATAGCCTTGATTGACTGATCGATGTACTGGGAGATTGTGAGATCGTCATCTCTGAAGAACTCCTGATCAACGAGGCAGTTGAGCTTGTAGAAGTTCTTGATCTGGCCTGGAACGATCCTGTGCATGATGATCTTCTCAGGCTTACTCTCTGCGAGAGCCTTTGTCTTGATGTTGTCTATTTGCTTGTTTAGCTC
>JAEEGL013411936.1_pt1 | contig 10348 bp, 10 predicted proteins | sample 9134231 | NCBI WGS metagenome assembly JAEEGL01 (sample SAMN16246548, study PRJNA631951) | gut metagenome | biome: gut microbiome; feature: rumen; material: fiber-attached | host: Bos | place: Iran: Karaj | collected 2018-10
ATCCTTAATAAAACTAAAAATAAATTAACTGATAGAATATATGACCATATTGCTAATGATCCAGTTGGAAAATTTAGAATTAATCGAAGATCATTAGAACTTTTAACACTTCCAACAACTCCTATAGATTATGAAACAGCTAAGTTTTATAGCTTAGAAGAACTTGGTTTGTTATCAATATTAAGAAAGATAGCAGAAGATATAACAATTACAGAAGAAGAATTTAAAAAACTACAAAGATTTATCGGAACACATTCAAAAACACAAGCAATAGTAGAAGGTAGTGGATTAGAATTAGACGTTGATTCATTAGAAAAAATACTTGAATTTACTCAATCTAAAACATTACCAATTGGTCATAGTATTAAAACTTTTGAATATCTAGATGATTATGTAAAATCAAAGAATATTCAAACAAAAACAATACAATCTGAAATTGGCTATCCATATACATATAAAGTAAGTTAAGAATCAATTTTTATTGATTCTTTTATTGTAAACCAAATTTGGTTGACAGGATGGTTATTTTTTGATATATTATTAGAGCTAAAACGAAGGAGGGAAATAATATGGCAGTTAAACTAAGACTAAAAAGAGGCGGTTCAAAACAAAAACCTTTCTATAGAATTGTAGCATCAGATGCACGCAGTCCAAGAGATGGAAGATTTATTGAAACAGTTGGAACTTATAATCCACTTAAAGAAGAATATGAAGTAACTATTGATGAAGAAAAAGCTTTATATTGGTTAAATAATGGAGCACAACCAACTGATACAGTAAAAAGCCTATTATCACAAAAAGGAATTATTGCTAAATTTACTGAATCTAAAACTAAGAAATCTGAACCAAAAGCTAAAAAAACTACTACAAAGAAAACTGAAACTAAGAGTAAAAAAGAGGGTAAATAATTATGGATTTAAAAGAGTTTACAGAATATTTAGTTAAAAGTATTTCAAAAGAACCAGATATGGTAAGTGTACAACAATTTGGTGGCGAAGAAGATTCAACTATTTTAGAAATAATTGTTCACGAAAGCGATATGGGTGCAGTAATTGGACGTAATGGTAAAATGGCTAATGCTATTCGTACTTTAGTTCAAGCACATGCATATCTTTTGGGTCTAAAGAAAGTTAAAATAAATATAGATTCATTCTAAGAACTTATAAAAATAAGTTCTTTTTTATTTGTCAAATACATAGTATAATTAATTAAACATAGGTGGTCTTATGAAAGATTTTATAATTAAGAATAAAAAAATAATAATTATAACAACAATAATAGTATTATCATCTTTATTATTAGTATTTTTGATAGCTAAAAAATATTATAGTACCCAAATAAAAGCAGAAGAATACAAAGAAACATTGACTATTCCTCAAATAGAAAAACTGCTAAAAGACTATTACTATTTAAATAATCATATAGCTACCGATACTATCAATTATTGGAATATAACTGAAGTAACATATGTTGGGTATTATAATGTTGATAGAAGTAAAAAGTATTACTTGTTACAAGGAACATATAATTGTACAGATTTATCTCCAACATGTATTTATTCGACGAATTCTACTCAAAATTCTAATAATGATTATATATATAGAATGTATGTAACTATAAAAAATGGTAAAATATCTAATACATTATCAAAGATTAATATGACAGATAGTTTTATTAAAGTAAATGAACTACTAGATCCTGATGTTGATGAATTAACTCGAAGAAAGCAACAATTAGCTGAGTACTTTGAAAACAACAAATTAATAAATGAAGATAATCTAAAAGAATGGAAAGTACGAGATTATGAATATGTTGGAACAATAGGTAATAAAGAATACTATGTCTTTAATGGATCCTATACTTGCAAAGACAATACAGATACTTGTATTAAACAAAACGATTCCGATAGTGAGAGATTCAATGTATATGTAACATATAATAAGAAAAACGAGATTGATTCTATAGGATTTAAATATCCTAAAAAGGGTTCTGACAATGTATCAAATAGCGTAGATAATGGTAAAGAACAAGCTATTCTTTTGTCTAATCAATTAAGAGTATATTACACCATTAAATCTTTGATAGATGAAGAAAATACACTATCTTGGGATATAGATACATTAAAATACTATGGATATAACTATCAAGATGAAGAAGAAAAAGTATATCAATTTATTGGAACATATACTTGTATAGATGACTCTTCTGATTGTATAAAACTAACCAAAAAAGGTGAAAACGCAGAAGGTAAGAATATCTTTAATATTTATGTAACCTTCAAAAAAGATGAGGTTATCGATGTTAGTGACAGTATTGATAATACAAATATAAAAATAATTAATAAAAGATTAAATTAAAAGAATATTCCTATAATATTCTTTTTTGTTCCTTGCTATTACTTCATTAAAATAGTATAATTTACTGAGAAGGAATTGATGAAAATGGAAAAATATTACCCAGAACATGTTGCTATTATTTTAGATGGTAATAGAAGATGGGCTAAAGAAAGAAACCTACCTTCTTTAAAAGGCCATCAAGCGGGATTTGATAATATCTGTGACTTAGTACCTTATATTGTTGATAAAGGAGTAAAAGTATTAAGTGTATATGCTTTTTCTACAGAAAACTTTAAGCGTTCTGAAGAAGAAGTAAAATATTTAATGGATCTATTCGTAAAAATGTTTAAAAAAGAATGTGAAAAAATCCATAAAGAAAATATTAGAATAGTAGTATCTGGTCGTAAAGAAATGTTACGTAACGACGTTCAAGAAGCTATTGAATACATTGAAGAAAAAACTAAAGATAATACTAAAGCTGTATTTAACGTATGTATGGCTTATGGTGGTAGACAAGAAATAGTTGATGCTACTAAAAAAATGATTGCTGATGTTAAAGAAGGCAAACTAAAAGAAGAAGATATTGATGATGATTTAATGTATAAATATATGTACAACGAATTACCACCAATTGATTTCTTAATTAGAACTAGTGGTGAAGAAAGACTTAGCAATTACATGTTATATCAAATGAGTTATGCAGAAATGTATTTCCCTAAATTGTATTTTCCTGATTTCAACAGAGAAGAATTTGAACATGCAATTGATGAATTCAATAAAAGGGAAAGAAGATTTGGAGGAAATAAAAAATGAAAAAAAGGGTAATAAGTGCTGTAATAGCTTTAGCTATAGGAATACCAATTTATTTAATAGGAGGAATTCCCTATGCATTGGTAATATGTATACTAGCAGCATTAGGATATAAAGAAATAATAACATTAAAAGAAAGTCATAAACCTTTCGGAGATTTTATATCTGTTTTAGGATTAATCTGTTTAGAACTAATAATAATTCTAAATAGAGGAGCATCATTCATGTTTACTGGTGTATCTTTTGCCACAATTGGATTAATGGCTTTGGTATTATTAATACCTACGATATTTAGTAAAAGATATACAACAAAAGATGCTTTCTATCTTATAGGAACAATAACATTATTATCTATGTTCTTTACATTGTTAATAATTCTAAGAGAAGGTAGTGAATGGTTACTAGTATATTTAATATTAGTAGCAATTATGACTGATACATTTGCTATGTTAATTGGTAGTTTAATAGGAAAACACAAACTTATTCCTTCAGTTTCTCCAAACAAATCAGTAGAAGGAAGTGTGGCTGGATCATTAATTGGTACAGTAGTTGGATCAATATTCTATTACTTTGTATTAACAAGCAATATTAAACTAATACCATTAGTATTAATGACATTAGTATTAACAATAGCAGGACAAATTGGCGACCTACTATTTAGTAAAATAAAAAGAGAAAACGGTATAAAAGATTTCTCAAAAATTATGCCAGGACATGGGGGTATATTAGATAGACTAGATAGCATGTGCTTTATTGTTATTACATATGCTATTATCATAGGATTATCAACATTATTTTAGTTAGGTGATGTAATGAACACAATAATAAACATAATACTATTTATATTAATACTTGGTGTACTTGTATTTGTTCATGAACTAGGGCATTTTCTAACAGCCAAAAAGTCAGGAGTTCATATCTATGAATTTTCAATAGGTATGGGACCTGCAATAAAAACCATAAAGGGTAAAAAAGATGGAATCAATTATTCTATTAGAGCATTACCAATTGGTGGATATGTTCAAATGGCTGGAGAAATATACGAAGACGATGACACTAAAAAGATTCCAAAAGAAAAATTCATGTGTAATCGTCCATGGTGGCAAAGATTAATAATACTATGTGCTGGAGTTTTTAATAACTTCCTACTAGCCATATTCTTATTATTTGTCATTGCTCTTATTTGGGGCGCTCCATCTCTAAAACCAACAATATCAGGTGTAACAAAAGATATGCCTGCAGAAAAAGCTGGTTTACGTGCTGGAGATACTATAACAAACATCAACAATCACAAAGTTAAAACATGGGATAAAGCTCAATTATTATTACTATTAAAAGATGATGATGGTGTATACGAAATAACTGTTAAACATGAAAATGGAAAGACAGATACATACGAAGTAGAACCAAAAGAAGTAGAAGATGAAGAAGGAAATAAATCTAAAGTATTTGGTATAGAGATTCATCAAGAAAGCAAAAAAGGCTTTTTGGTAGCAGTAAAATATGGATTCCAAAAATTTGCTTCAATATCAGAACAAATGTGGATGACATTAGGAAGTTTATTCACTGGGTCTTTATCTATAAATAATTTATCTGGTCCAGTTGGAATATATACAGTAGTAGGAGAAACACGTAGTGCTGGAATAGCAAGTGTTCTATTCCTAACAGCATACTTGAGTTTAAATCTAGGTATAATGAACATACTACCTATACCAGCGTTAGATGGTGGACATGTATTATTCTTAATAATAGAGCTAATAACAAGAAAGAAAGTAAATCAAAAAGTAGAATCAATTACTACAACAATCTTCTTTGCATTATTACTATTATTAATGATATATATAACCATCCACGATGTTATAACATTAATAATAAAATAGAGGTTTAAACCTCTTTTTTTTATAAAATAATTGCCAAAATAACATTCATCATTTATAATAATCAATCGTAAAAAAAGGGGATGACTATAATGGCATACGAAAATTACGAAAACAATATTATAGCTACATACGCAAATGACGTTGCAAGAGGAGTTATTGATCCTATTAATTATGATTTAAAATCAAAAAAAGCCAAAAGAAAATATCAAGAATATATCAATAAAATAATAAAAATGAAACCAAGAGAATATTTTGTAGATTCATTTCCTGAAACTGCTAATACAGAGGAGTTCTTTAAAATAGCTTACTACTTAGTATTACAAATTTTTGGTAAAGATTTCATACCGGAGTTTAGTGATTTAGTTCAATATAAACTATATATCAATAACTCAAGAGAGATATTTGAAGGAATTTCACTTCAATTCATGGAAAAAGACAATTTAAATGTCGTTAAAAGAGCGTTAGAGATACCAGATTTTACTCACATATCAAGTATCATTACCTTATTACATGAATATACACATTATCACTGCCAATTATTAAATATGGATTTTAACAAAAAAAGATATTATGAAGAAATACTATCTATCTATGTTGAAAAAAGGGCAACTGATTTATTATCAACAATATTATCAAATCCTCATATATATCAAATGGTTACCGAAACAAGATTAGAAGGATTAGTATGGCATTATGATACTCATGAAAAAGAAATGCAAGACTTTTTACAAGAATTAAAAGAGATAGAAAAACTTGCTAAAACGAGTTTGTTCCATAGATTACAACTTATTAGTTTTCAACAACAATTACCATGGATAAAAACAAAAGAGTCACTTCAACTTGAGGAAAACTATCGTTCAGATATGGCAGCTAGTTATGGCATCGGCTTTTTATATTCAGAATCATTATTTGTAAGATATAAAGAAGATGAAAAAAGAACAAATGCAAAAGTAGGGGATACATTAAGAGGATATTTAAAACTTCAAGATTTATTGGATTATTTTGGTATTAATGCTCAAAATGATGAAATGTATCAAAATGTGAATAAAACATTAGAAAAAGTACGAAAAAGTAGATAAAAAACTTGCTAAAATTACATCAATATGTTATATTTAATTTGCCTACTTTTTATGGCGATGTAGCTCAGTTGGCTAGAGCATCCGGTTCATACCCGGCAGGTCGTGTGTTCGAATCACACCGTCGCTACCATTAGAAAATACTTTCGAACTATATGTTCGAATTTACTATAAGAAATTCCATTTGCTAAAAGCAATGGAATTTTTTGTTGGTCCAGCTATTAATAGAAATCCCCCTCATATTTTCTAAATGAAAAAAAGATGATATAATAACATCGTTATAATTAATTGAAGGGAAAGAAATATGATAATAAAAAGATTTAATGAATTAACAGAAGAACAATTAGACAAAATAATAGACAAACATTTTAGTCATTGGTCTAGATATAGTCCTCTTATGACTTTAAAAGATACACAAGAAAAATTTAAAAATGTATATACACCAAAAGTACTACCTTATGGAATAGCGATGTTAGAAAATGATTCTTTAATTGGATTTTGTGTATTAAAAGAAAATGACCTAAAAGAATATCCTGAAGTAACACCTAATATATGTAGTGTCATGGTATTTGATGAGTATAGAGGAAAAGGTAATGGTAGAAAACTTATTGAAAGTGCAAAACAAGAATTGAAAAAAATGGGATTTAATAAAGCATATCTATGGACTGATAAAGCACCTGAATTTTATGAAAAAATAGGTTTTACATATGTTCAAGATGTACTTAAAAATGATAAAACAGGCTATGGTAGACTATATTCAATAGATATTTAGTATAGTTAAGGAGATGGAATTTATATGATTAATTTACATGTTCATACTAACAACTCATTAGATGGCACTTTAAATATAAATGATGTATTAAACAGTTGTGAAGAAAACCAAATAAAATACGTATCAATTACAGACCATAATACATGTGCTGCATATGAAGAAATTAAAGATAATAATTTTTCAGGAACTATTATTAATGGAATAGAAGTAGATGCTTTAATTGGTAAAGAAACTTATGATATATTATGTTACGGATTTGACTTAGAAAACGTAAGTAAATGGGCACAAAAACAATTTACAACTATTGAAGAAAGGCAAACAAAAATATTTAATGCGCTAAAACAAATATGTGCAACAAAAAATATTGTTTTAGATGAAACAATTCCATATAACCCTCAAGAAGAATACGCACATGCTGCTGTATTTAGAATGCTAGATAAATCTTTTAAAGTAAAATACGACATTAAAGATATTAGTGATTTATATAGAGAAAGTACTATAAATGAAAACTTTCCTCTTTATATGGATATGAGTATTGTATGGCCTACAATTGAAGAGGTAAGAAATATCATTCATACAAATGGTGGACTTATTTTTCTCGCTCATCCATTTAGATATGGCAAAAAAAATGCTTTAGAACTACTAACACAAGCCTTACCTTATATAGATGGTATAGAAGTATACAATCAAAACACACCAGAAGAGACAGAATTTTTATATAGTTTTGCTAAGCAAAATAATAAGTTAGTATCTTGCGGAAGTGATTTTCATGGTGGAAAACGCCACGGAGATATCAATGTAAATATTTCTTCTGATCTACAACAAGATATAATTGAATGGATTAATAACAATCAGAAAGTGTATAAATTGAATAATATATCTCAGTAGTAAACGAACTCACATATGTGAGTTTTTATGATATAATGGTCCTTGTGCAATGGAGGGATGAAAATGATAATACCTAATATAGATATGCCATCAATGAATAAAGAAAACAAATTCATTAATTCTCCATTAGTGAAAATAACAAAAGACATGGGATTTGTAATAGAAATGCAATATCCACTGCTAGGAATGGATAATGCTATCGAAGAGTGCCTTGTTAGAAAAGAAGTGTTAGATAAATTATTAAAAGCCAAAAGTTATTTACCAGATAATATTACATTTAAAATATGGGACGCTTATCGACCATTTAAATTACAAGAAGAACTATATCACAAATATAAAAAGAATATTATTAAAGAGTTTAAATTGGAAAAGTTATCAACAGAAGAACAAAATAAAATAATTAAAAAATACGTCTCATTACCGATTTGGGATGAAGATAATACTCCATTACATGCTACAGGTGGATCTGTAGATTTAACTTTATGTTATAAAGATACTAAAAAAGACTTAGATATGGGAGAGTCATTTGATTCATTTTCAAAGCTATCAAAAACAAATGTTTTTGAAAAGGAAGGCATGAATAAAGTTATAAGACGAAACAGAAGATTATTATATCAAGTTATGACTAAGGCAGGTTTTACTAATCTTCCAAGTGAATATTGGCACTTTGATTACGGTAACAGAAATTGGTCTTATTATACTGATAAACCAGCCATTTACAATGGAATATATGAAATAAAGTAGATTTAAAAAATGATTATTAAATGATATAATAAAGATATCAATAGGGGCGATTCAAATGGATAAAGAAAAAGTTGAAGAAATAGAAGCTATTCTTGCTGCCGATGAAACAAAAGCCATAGAGTGGATAAAAAATAACGAAGATGAATATATCAGAATTGCTTGGAAAATTCTAAATGATTATTACAATAAATGCCGTGAAAGCTTAAGAGATTTGGTTTTCGCTAATGACCAATTACCTGATGATGCTGAAAAGGAAAAAGTATTTGCAAATGTCGAAGAATCCTTAAAAAATTATAAATTTATCAATGAAGCAGCTGAGTTTTTGGGAGTTACGATAGACAAGGTTGGAACAATATTAAAAAAAGAAAATCCATCATCTGAAGAAATTGGAATAATAATAAAAATAAATAGATTATATAATATGTATGTTAAAATTGGTCATAGTGCTAGAATCACTTATTTAGCTAATCTAGCATTAGAAAACATTCATAAAAATAATGATATTGATCAAGAAAAGAAAGCGATTCATCGTCGAACAGTTTTGCTATCTGCATTATTACATGATATAGGAAGATTTTATCAAGCTATTCATTATAATACATTTGACGATGGAATAATGAGGGATAACGAAGATATAATTGGATCTTTAAGAGTAGATCATGCCGTAGCTGGTTACTATTACGGTTTAGCTAGTGCATTAGTACTTCTTAAAAACAGCGATTCAAGTGAAGAAGCTATACTGAGATTTATAACAGAAGCCATAGCAGCTGTTGTTGTTAAATGCCATCAGATAGCAAATACCAAAATGCCTCACTTCGATTTTGATGGTTCTTATGAATCATTAAAAGACTTAGATATTAATGAATTACTAGGATTCATTAATGAAGCTTATGAAAGAGCCAAACTGATGAATCTAACAATAGATAAATATATAGATTCAAAACATAAAGAACACATTGATAGTTTTATCGAGGAATTAAAAAAAGAAATATTAGGAAAACATTTCTTTACAGAAACTAACCCTTTTGAATTATACAATGCAAACGAAGAATTAGAAGCTAGGATTGCTAAAATAATAAAAGATATGAGATATAGTGATGAAAATGCTATAGCCAGAACTATCATAAATACCATAAAAGATATAACTAATATCAAAAACTTAAAACCTAGTGAAGAACATCAAATAGTTGAAATAATAAACAAATACAGTGATACTTTATTAAAAAACGATATTGCTTCATCTATAGAAAGAATGTTTATTGATAAATTATATGGTATACCAGACTCTATCCGATATCTAATCACCTCGGCGGTAGCTATAACAACCAATGTTGATAAAATAGACATTTTTAATCAAAGAGCATTAGGTATATACCCACCTCTAGAAACATACAGATTACCAGTAATAAATAATTGCCCAACAAACGATGAATTATTATCAGGCTGTAGTTTAATAGACATTTTAAATAATCACTTTAAGTTCAATATAGATAAGCATCACATAGTAATGGATAAAAGATTAATAAGAACTTTAAAACATTTAAATGAAAGAATCTACAAAGTAATAGATGACATTATAGTAGAAGATTATGGACCTGAATATAGTATTTTAAATGAAGAAAATAATACAAAAGAGTTTACGGTTAGAGAAAATGATGAATTATATGTATTATTAAATATGCCTTGGTTAACTCTTACTAACAAAATTGGAAACTACTGTGAAGAGGGTAAAGAAGACAAAATAGACATAAAGGAATTAAAAGTAAATAAAGATATAAGATTATTACTTGCAGTAGGAATAGACGTAAACGATTTACAGACCAATCTAATTGAGTTGGGATA
>JAEEGL014067380.1_pt1 | contig 10348 bp, 13 predicted proteins | sample 9134231 | NCBI WGS metagenome assembly JAEEGL01 (sample SAMN16246548, study PRJNA631951) | gut metagenome | biome: gut microbiome; feature: rumen; material: fiber-attached | host: Bos | place: Iran: Karaj | collected 2018-10
GGTAGCTTATCTTGAGAATGTATCCATTCTCGGGATCCCCGGTGCCTCGATCGCCCTTCCCGTCACTATCTTTGATGTGCTTCTTCCCCAGATCTTCGCCGGGCAGCGCTTTACTAAATCCGAACTTATCGGTCTGGAAAAGGGCGGATTGTGTCAGCAGTGTATAAGCTGTCATTTTCCTAATTGCACTTTTGGCCGCTATTAGACCATCTTCTGACAGAAAAGCTCCGGCAGTCTGCAGTTTGCTGACTGCCGGAGCTTTATTATTGACCGGTTTTAACTGTATGTTTCAAATAACGGTATCCTGTGAGGATAATGCTGGTTTTTCAGGACATCAGGTCTTCTCAGATTCAACTGTCCTGAAAAAGCATCAGTTCCATAGCCTGTTTGAGCTTTTCTTCAAATAAAGCTGCAGGGATAAGTGCTATCCCGACCTCGTCTCCAACGGCGATCAGCCGCTGGCCGCCGGTAAGGCCGAACTTTTCCCTTGCTTCCTTCGGGATAGTCAGCTGTCCCCTGTCGTTGATGGTGACCGAGCCCCAGATGTTCTTTCCCTTCGGAGCCGGGGGTATCATTCCCACGCCGTCGACTGTTTCGGTCTTGAGAAGGCTGTCGACAGTGGTCCCGTACACCCGGGCCAGAAGACTGCATTTTTCAACGTCAGGTATGGTCGTACCTTTCTCCCACTTGGCATATGCCTGCCGGGAAATGCCTATCTTCTCCGCGATCTCCTCCTGTGAAAAGCCGTGCATGCTGCGCAGCATGGCCAGATTGTCTTTAAGCATACAAGCACCTCCTTACAGATCTATCATCTCGAAACTCCTGCAAGCCTTCAGATAAGCCAGTAAAGTGATGATGATATATATAATTATCCCCGCCGCGAGCGTTATCACCTGCAGGATTATATGGTCGGTACCGAAAGCGTTGAGCGGTTCCAGACCCGGGATATGGTGGAGAGCTTCAAATACGGTTATCATTAAAAAAGCGGCGATAATGTATATGATGAAAGGTCTTCCGAACTTATATGCCGTTTTGAAAAAACCGCTGACAAAGATAAGATTGAAGAGGCTGAATATGACCAGAGCACATCCCAGTGCAAACAGGTTCGCGTTCATGAGGGCGTTCTTTATATACGGTCCGGACCCCGAAAAGACTGTCATTCTCAGTATCACCGAGACCAGCATCAGTATCAGTCCGCACGCCTGGATGAAGCAGACAAACAGGAATTTGGCCTTTACCACGTCTTTTTTCGCGATGGGAAGCAGTGCGGAAAACACGATATCATTTGCCTCCCTTGCATTCTGGAAGCTGTGGAATAAGCCGAACGTCAGAAAAAAAGCTCCGCAGAGAACGGGATAACCCGGAAGGAGAAACATGAATCCGAAGGCTATGAACAGGAATGAGATCGGGGATGCGCTCAGCCTGATCTCTTTCATCAGGATATTACGCATTTTCATCTCCCCTTTCCAGCCTTATCATGGTATCTTCAAGAGTTTCTCCCGCAAGGGAGTATTTCCCGATAAAATCTTCTTTTGACATTGCAGCCACTATCTTTCCCCCGGAGATATATACGATATCATCAGCGCATTTCTCGATATCCGAAATGATATGTGTCGAGAAGAATACCGCCACGCCTTCCTTTCTCAGTCCGGTGAATATATCCAGCAGTTCATTTCTGGAAAACGGATCCAGCCCGCTGGTCGGTTCATCCAGGATAAGCACTTCCGCCCTGTGGGACAGTGCAAGCATCAAGTTGCATTTCACCTTCATGCCTTCGGAGAGTTCGATCGGGGTCTTGTTTTCGTCCAGCCGGAACAGCTCAAGATATTTTCTGTATGAATCTTCATCCCAGGTGTCGTAAAAACGTTTTACTATACTGACGATATCTTGGATCTTTTTTCTGGGATACCAGTTGACCGTACCTGTGGAATATCCGATATGTTTCTTTATATCCGTCTCGTTGCCTATAAGCGGCTTGCCGAAATAACTTACCGTCCCGCTGTCGGGATGGATAAGATTCAGCATGGCTTTGATGGCGGTGGTCTTACCGGCGCCGTTTCTTCCGATGAATCCGGTGATCCTGCCTTTATCAACAGTAAACGAAGCCTCTTTCAGTTCAAATGCAGGATACTTTTTTACAAGGCTCCTCATTTCAACGATGCTCATGTTATCCTCCGTATGTCTGAATCATATGAATATTGTAATCCATGGTTGCATGGAAATCCACCAACTGTAGATAACGATTTTTTATGTTTTCTGTTATGCCTGGTTGCATTCCGGACATCATTTCTTTTCATGAACGGTCTCTGCCGCATTACTGCGGAGACCGTCAGGTAATGCCTTGGGGAGGTTCAGTCCTTTAAGGTATTCTTATTCGTTACCCAGATATGGCTGACGGCAAAAAGCACCGCGAAACAGCACAGCAGCCAGTGACGCAGCAGCAGGCCGCTCAGAAAGAATATGCACGCAGGTACGGCTGCAAGCACGGTCGTGAGCCTTTCATTCCTGCCGATCATGTATATTGTATACACGATCCAGTATACGACAAGAAGTGCTCCGTTGCCGAACAGATAGAACAGCATTTCTTGGACGCTTGCAAAGCCGAACTTCCGGACCGGTGCGGGCAGCCACATCAGGATGATACATGCATACCGTCCTATCTGTTCCAGTACATTCATGAACCGGTCCGTGCACAGGTTCTTCTGTCCCTTATTCATAAAGGCATATATGATGTTCGGTATCAGCACCATGACCACGATGACCGCTCCGAACAGGTTGATCCATCCGAACTCCATTATCCGTCACCTCTCAGATATATTCCGGGATGCCTGTCTGTCTTCCGGACAGCGGCCGGAGCCTGTCATCAGTACCCCTGTCTCTCCGTGTATATATCTTTCTCTTTCATGATCTCCGCTCCGTACCGGCACAGAAGGCCCGCCACGATCATCATTATCCCCAGGCCGACCGATACGCTGCCGCTGATCTTCATATCGGAAACATCATAAAAATGTGCCGTCACCTGATAAACTATCTCCGCGGCCGCCCTTGTCCCTATGGGGATGCAGACCGTACAGATACCGAGCCTTATCAGCTCCTTTGCGCCGTCAAATGTGAACGGCGTTCCTGCATTAAGTTCGTTTTTAAAGTATCTCCCGGCAAGTTTTGAAAGCACTGCTTCCCCTGAGCAAAGAATCAGCCCCGTTAACACTGCCGCAAGATCGACGCTGACTCCTGAACTGTTATCTATCAGGCTGTGAATGGTAACTCCTGCGATCTTAAAAGTCTCCGCGGAGATCCCGAGACCGACGAGCCCGAGTGCGCAGCCGATCACCCCGACCAGACAGAAGATAAATACTATCCTGCTGAGGATCTTTCCCAGTCTGGAGAGCTTCTGGATCGTGTTCAGTGTTTTCATTATATTATTCCTCCGTTGCCGTTCTGCCGGAATGGATCTTCCGGCATTCTGCATTACTTCTTTATATGTTCCGTTTGCCGGGGCTTTTCCTCAGTGCCCCCGCTTCTTTTCCTTCTTTTTTGCCTGCTTTATTTCAAACCTGCGCTTTTTCTCCGCTATCAGCATTTCCCTGCTGATATGGTGTCTTTCCGTTTTTGTTTCTTCACGCTGCTTTTGAAGTGCCTGCTGGGACTTTGTTCCGATGCCCTTGTGTTCTGTCTGTTTTCTTGCATTTCTCAGCCTTCTTTTCGGGTTATCGGCTGCCTGTCTTGTTTCTGCACTGATCTCCGGACTGAAAACCAGTTCATCAAAGTGCTCAAGGATGAACTCCCATACATCACTATCCTTAGGCTCCGCACCGAAGGTGACTTTACATACAGAAAGCTTATCATCGTCATAGCGTTCAAAAACACCTATCCAGAAAGGGTCTTCAAAAAACACCGTCAGATCAGTCTTCATTTTTCCGATCATACCCCGCTGTTTATCGTATCCGTATCTTACCTGCCCGTGCTCACGGTCCTTAACCAGGCGTCCAGAAAGCGCATCTGCTCTTCTGTATGGAACCAGTGTTCCCCTTTTCCCATCACGGTCAGGGAGGCTCCGTGACCGTTTGCAAATGCAGTAACGGTTTCAGGGTCGGTCATGTTGTCTTCGCTTCCGTAAAGGATATCCGTCGGGACGGTCCACCGGACAGGATGCTCCCTGACATATGAAAGATAAAGCCAGGAAAGTTCTTCACCGAACGGTGTTGTGATCCTGCCTTTCTCCTCCAGTTCTTTTTCCGTCACGCCGGCACGTGTCATCATATTCCGGATCAGTTGCTCCATATCAACGATGGGAGAAATGAAATATGCCCTTTTTATCATCTTATCTATCCCGGCATTCATGCTGAAAAATGCACCGATACTGACGGCGATCAGCGAGATGCCTGCATGCCCCGGACTCAGCATCTCTACTGCCCTGTTGATCTCTTTTCCCGTTTCCCATGGGGTAAAAGTCTGATAATCCAGGCCCATTACCTCACAGCCGGGGAACAGGGGCTTATAGTGCATGCTCTCCTCCGCATTGCCCCCCATGCCATGAATATACAATATCAGCTCTTTCATGTGTTCATCCGCTCTCTTTCAGTAACAGCCCTGAGATATCCGGTTCACAATATTATACCGTCCCGCATCGTTTTCAGGATCATATGGTTTTGCAGGCGTTTCCTGTGACCAGTCATTATCGTTTTTTCCGAACCGTTTCATTCTCTGTATATGATAAACCTGGGACCTTCCTGCCCCATATCTCCTTTAGCCCGGAATCCGCACTTTGTCAGGACCTTCCGGGAAGCTGCATTATCCGGTTCGGTTTCGGCTATAACGGCATTGACGTCAGGATGTCTGAATGCCCATTCAAGCGCCAGCTTTACTGCCTCGGTAGCATAACCCCTGCATTGGAATTCTTCCAGAATGCCGTACCCTATCTCAGGCTCGTCGTCTGCTTCCATCCCCTTGAAACACAGGTCTCCGATATGAGTTCCGTCTTTTTTTTCTATCATCCACATCGCATACCAATCCCTCTGTTCAGGATGCTCAAGCGCACCCGACAGCATCTCACCGTAAGCTTTTCTGAGCTCCGCATCCTTCTCGGCTGCGATAATATCTTCCATCTGTTTCCTGCTTGCAGGATATATCCTTATCCGGTCTGTCTCTAGCATAATGAACTTTTTACTCCTTATAACGGGATCCTTATCCTTATCTTCTTTATACGACATATGACCTGATCATCTGTCCAGCTTATTATATAGCTTCATTCCGGTTTTTACAAATCCCTTTTTTACCGGTTTTCCATATTCTTAATATTTTTGAGTTAAGCTTCATGCTCTTTATGATCCTCGCTGCTTCACCGGGGCAATGTTGCCAGACGGCACACCGCTGTATCCGTGTATGTCAAATCTGACATAAAACAGAATGTTTGGAAACTGTATATTGTAAGAATAAACGATTGACTTTAACGATTAAAAGTGTTAAACTAACTTCAGCGATTAAAAGCGCTAAATTGAATATCATGAGTAAAGCAATGACGGAAAGAAGTAAGACATTGGTCGGATCCTTCAGAGAACTGCCGGTCGGTGCAAGGCAGCAGGAAACGGATGTCCGAATACATTCCAGAGCAGCGAACTGAACACGCTTTATTGTTGGGGCGCAAGTAGGAAAGACGGGTACGCCCGTTACAGCGTTCGGGGCATGTCGGTGTCCTATGAGGCTGCGTTCCGTAAGGACGCGGTAAACTGAGGTGGTACCACGGGAATTATCCGTCCTCTGTGTTTAATCGCACAGGGGACTTTTTTTTACATATAAAAACAATACTATTGATTACATTATCAAAAAAACTTAGAGAAAGAGTGATTTGCTATGAAAGATCTGATTATTAAGCTCGGCTTGCTGATCGTCTTCTTCGCGCTGATGATCTTTGTAGGCTTCCGCAACCGCCATCGGGCGGGAGACGTCAACGGTTTTGTTCTTGGCGGCCGCGACGTCGGTCCGTGGCTGACTGCCTTTGCTTACGGCACCAGTTACTTCTCTGCGGTCATTTTCGTTGGTTATGCCGGTCAGTTCGGATGGAAATATGGAATCGCTTCCACTTGGATAGGTATCGCTAATGCCATTCTCGGCTCGCTTCTTGCATGGGTCGTACTCGGACGCAGGACCAGGATTATGACCCAGCACCTTTCATCAGCCACTATGCCTCAGTTTTTTGACGAACGTTTCAGAAGCCCTTCCCTGAAGATCGCTGCATCAGTTATCATCTTCATCTTCCTTATCCCCTACACCGCATCGCTATACAACGGCCTCAGCCGTCTTTTCGCAATGGCTTTTAATATAGACTACAGCGTCTGCGTTATCATAATGGCGATCCTTACAGCAGTATATGTAATTGCAGGAGGATACATGGCTGCTGCCATGAATGATTTCATACAGGGCATAGTTATGCTCTTCGGCATCGTGGCAATCATTAGCGCCGTACTGAAAGGAGAGGGCGGTTTTATTGCCGCACTTGACGGTCTTGCCAAGGTCTCCGATGCTTCGGTCTCCTCAACTCCCGGTATCTTTGCTTCTTTCTTCGGTCCTGATCCGGTAAATCTGTTTGCTGTCATGATCCTTACCTCTCTGGGCACCTGGGGCCTGCCCCAGATGGTTCAGAAATTCTATGCGATAAAATCTGAACAGTCCATCAGCAAAGGCACGATCATTTCAACTCTCTTTGCCACCGTTGTTGCCGGGGGATGTTACTTCCTGGGCGGTTTCGGACGTCTCTTTTCTGACCGTGTTGACGTAGCAACCGAGGGCTTTGACGCCATTATCCCTGTTATGCTCTCTGATCTTGCTCCCATCCTTATTGCAATCGTCGTGATACTTGTGCTTTCTGCTTCCATGTCCACTCTTTCATCTCTTGTTCTTACAAGTTCCAGCACACTAACACTGGACTTTCTCAAGGGCGGGATCAAGAAAGACATGAACGAAAAGCAGCAGCTGTTCATAATGAAACTCATGATCGTGGTCTTCATCTTTATAAGCGTGGTCCTTGCTATCATTCAGTACAAGAAAGGAGTTACTTTCATTGCTCAGCTTATGGGTGTCTCCTGGGGTGCACTGGCCGGCGCTTTTCTTGCGCCGTTCCTTTACGGGCTGTACTGGAAACGTGCCACTGCAGCGTCCTGCTGGGTGAGTTTCTCATTTTCCACGATAGTGATGCTTTTGAACATCTTCTTCCGCAGTTCATTCCCGAAGATGCTTCAGTCCCCGATCAATGCCGGTGCATTCTGCATGATTGCCGGACTTTTGATCGTTCCCCTTATCAGTGCATTCACACGTACCCCCGGAAATGAACATGTCGAAAATGTCTTTTCCTGCTATGAGCGCAGGGTCACAGTTACTGTTAAGGAAGCCATCGGTGATGAAGTTACAGATTAATCCCTGAATTAAAACGATTATGGCAGAGATCGCTTTACCGCTTTCTCTGCCGTTAGCTTCCCATAATAGTTACAGGGGCTGTTCCGCTGAACAGCCCCTGTATATGTTTTGCCGTAATTAACAGCATGATATATGCAGCAACTCGGGAACCGGCACATTCTTAAACCGGTATCGGTATACATACTGCTCTAATCTATCCGGAATATCTCATATCCGCCAGAAGATCCTGAAGAACACCGTTAATAAACCATGGACATCCAATGGTATCAAGTTCAGGATAATCATCAAAGACAGACCAGTCTCCGAGTTCAATATCGACACGGACGAGTCTTCCGTCATCAAGCCTGAGAATAAGAAAGCTCTCATTATCAGTCTCGTACGGGTGTACATTCTCGCCTGCGTCAAGTGTGATATGAACCCCGTCTGTTGCTTCACCATTAATAAGAATACCATCTATCTGCCGTTTCAGGATATATGTCTCCGATTGTAGATCATCAAGATAGGTATATGCTTCTCCTACACGGAAAAGGTGGCCATCGTAAGAATATCTCATCCTTCCCTCAAGAAGATTCGTACCGAAAAGATCCGTCCAGAAAGTAACGGCAAACCCCTCCTCTGAACTAAAAGGGTGTTCCTCATCAATCATGACGCCCGGGCCTGTCAGTTCATTAAAGGTGTTTGAACCCCGCTGACATGTTAGGATACAGCTTTCAGGGTCAAAACTCATACCCAGATCGGTCTCTATTATTTCAAGCTGACTATCCCCGGGATCAGAATCAATGACCCACACCGAACACTCCTCTGCCGGAGCTATAAAAACATACGGGTCGTTTGGAAAACTCCCCAGGATTATCTCAATATAAGGATGCTGCCAATACGGATCGTCCGCGATATCGTTTTTAAGACTTACTGTGTCGCAGATCTCATCGCCGTCCAAATCATAGTAGTATAAATTACCGTATTCAAGTTTTTCGGAAAAATCATTGCCTCCTGTCTTGAATTCTTGTTGTAAATTAGAAGATTCTGTCGGTGCACCAATTACTTCACTTGACTCAAAAGGAGAAGTATCTGCTTTATTGCATGCCGTTATCAGAAGGATAATGATAAGGATTAGTGCTAATAATGCTCGTTTCATATTGACCTCCACTATATTATGATTAGAACCATCATTTAGTTATAATATCATTCTTCCGCGTTGCTGATTAACTGTTCTTAATGAAACATATTACCTATATACCATTTTAAATGTAGCTTTCCAATCGGCTATTTCTAGCATAAAATAAAGCGAGTATCAACATAAAACCTCTGTCAATACTCGCTATGGTGCGGATGAAGGGACTTGAACCCCCATGAAATTGCTTTCACATGGACCTGAACCATGCGCGTCTGCCAATTCCGCCACATCCGCATAATATTGCGAAAATTAATATATCACTTTTAAACGGGTATTGTCAAGGCATTTATATAAATCTCTCTGAAAAAAGTACATAGGCCCAGTCTAAACAACATAATACTGTATCGCCTTTTCAAATTGCATATTTACATGCAGATATTAGTGCTACTGATATTCTCAAAACAGCTTATAACGCTTGCTCTATTTCTTATCAGGGACGGCAATGCTCAAATTGTTGAAAACAACGACATTACTTGAAAAACATTCGGGATGCTTTTTTCTGTTATCTCTGCACGGACCAGAATGTGATTTCTGGATAATGATTGTTAGCATTAAACCCTCTGATTCTTTTCACTCAGACATTTAGCTAACCTCTGACAAGATACGCAAGGACAGTCCGGATTTCTTTTGGAATCCGGACTGTTTTAAATATGCTTGAACTTGTTATTATCGTTATCTATACCTTCTCGCCGAGGTGCGCTTCTTTTTCTTTAAGGCCAGAAGCAGAATGATTACCAATATTACTGCCGCTACAGCGATAACGGCATATAACCATGGGAAATCATCTGCAGATGCTGTTTCTCCCTCTTCCCATTTTGCATATAGTGTCATATTTCCCTTAATGATATCGTTATTAAAATCCCATTCGTGTTCCAGATCGATATCTTTGCACCAGCATTGAAGAGTATAGCCTTCTTTTACAGGTGCAGACGGCTTTTTCATTTTTTTGCCAAACTTTGCGGTCTGATCGGCGATATGACTTCCTCCGTTAGTCTCAAATCGTATAGTACAGTCTCGGGTTACGATAACTGCTACATCCTTTGCTTCAACTATATAACTATCACTGCCATTTGCGTTGGATACAAGATAATTCCTGTTTTCGATAGTGGATGCTCCACTGGTACCGATGACTTTCAGCTGAAAAGTTCCTACCATAGTGTCTTTATCCCAGCGGGTCCCGTTACCAAGGGAAAGAAAGTTCATATAATAAGCTCTATAATTATCGCGCATGGCAATATCAGTGCTTTCGACTCCGTTGGCAGACAGCCCGCTACCTTCAATTAGTACAAAAAAATCACTGTCATAGCATATTTCGTCCTGCATAGCATACATTAAAGCAGAATCTTCATTGTCTGTTCTTCGGAGTATAAGGTTCACCGTAATGATATCTCCGGTATTTGCCTGAATTTCATAACTTCCGTTGGCAGTCAATCCAAACTCATAGCTATGAGCTTCATCTGTTGCCAGAACTGAAACATACAGGGAACCCAGCATGATTAAAACTATCAGAAATGGAATCAGCCTGTATCGCATTATTTATCCTCCTGCCTTTTGCCTGTGATATATCCGCGTTGCATTTTCAGCGTTTTGCGTATTTATAATGTTATCCCCGTAGAGATGCTTTTAACTCATCCATACGGGGATCATCTTAATGGTTTATGCTTCTTCTTTTTTCAGTTTTGAAAATGCCATAAGGATAACTGCAAAGAGACCCGATACAGTGACTATTTGGCAAGGTGTTCTCGGCATACTGCCGCCGGTATA
>JAEEGL014068229.1_pt1 | contig 10348 bp, 7 predicted proteins | sample 9134231 | NCBI WGS metagenome assembly JAEEGL01 (sample SAMN16246548, study PRJNA631951) | gut metagenome | biome: gut microbiome; feature: rumen; material: fiber-attached | host: Bos | place: Iran: Karaj | collected 2018-10
AGAAGTACACGATATGCTTCAGAGAATGAACGAACTGGCAGTTAAGGCAGCTAACGGAACCAACAGCAAGGATGACAGAGATTACATCCAGGCTGAGGTTGATCAGCTCGTAACAGAGATCGATCGTGTAGCTACAACAACCAAGTTCAACGAGACATATCTTCTTAAGGGCACAGATGCTGATGGTAAGGAAGGAAACCTTAAGTTTACAGCTGCTGCAGCTGCACTTAAGCCCACATCCGGAACAGCTCCTACATTTGATACAGACGGAATTGCCAAGGTTGGTGCCAACACAAAATCTACTGATGAGGTTACATATGCAGGGGATTCTGCTAGTAAGTACAAAGTTACTGAGCTTACTGTACAGAATACAACCTATAAACTCGTAGAAGATTTTACACAGGGTAGCGGAAAAACCACTACTGTTGATGACGTTGTAAAGTCTCTTAACACAGGTACTACTCCTGTCGCTTTCAAGTCCATGCAGGATTTGGCAGCCCAGATTAAGAGAGATTTTGGCGAAGACATTAAGAACGTCAGCGTATCTTATGACAGTGCAAATGGAAATAAGCTTACTGCTGAGATTACAGCATTCTCAGACCTTAACAAGGCTACAGATTTAAGCCTCCATGTTGGTGCTGATTCCACAAAGGACAACAAGATTGGTATGTCAATCGAGATGATGTCTGCACGTGGTCTTGGAGTTAACGGCCTTAAGGTTTACGGTGACGATTTTGACAATGCTACAGCATCAATCGACACAATTAAGGCAGCTATCCAGAAGGTATCTGAGCAGAGATCTGCACTCGGTGCAGTTCAGAACAGACTTGAGCACACAATCAACAACCTCGACAACGTAGTTGAGAATACAACAAGTGCTGAATCTGCAATCCGTGATACTGATATGGCTAGCCAGATGGTAACCTACTCCAACAATAACATCCTTGCTCAGGCAGGACAGGCAATGTTGGCACAGGCTAACCAGTCTAACCAGGGAGTTCTTAGCTTACTTGGCTAATAGCCATCACTACCACAAATCAATCACAAGCAACACCAAAGCCCCTGAGGTTTTCCTCAGGGGCTTTCTTCTTTGCGTTATCCTATAGCGTTCATCATAGCGTTTTGGCTGACCACAGCATTGTTTATATACTGATTTAAACTGATTCCTTCTCTTTCAGCCAGTTGGGCCGCCTGCATGTGAACAAAGGGAGCTATACGAAGCGTCATTTTTCCACTATATTCTTCGACACGTTCTATAGGAACTTTGGGAATGGGTATCCCGGTTTCCAAAGCGGTTTCAATCCAGGCAGCCTCGTTTTCTTCAAGTTCTGCGATTGCATCTTCTTGAGCGTCACCTTGTCCGACACAACCATTAAGGTAATTGCTTTTTGCAACCCAGAAAATGTGTCCTTCAACTTCAGTTTGGAATACTCTGAATGGATATTTAATCATTTGTTCCACCTCCCATCAACGTGATGCGGTCAAATAACTCGCGCAATTCCATAATATAAGCTTCTTTTACTGCTTTACCGTGACATGGTATCGGGATAACTGTTCCTGTTTGTTTATGAACTATCCTTACCTGGTGATTTCCACCCGTTAAAACGCTGCATCCATACGCTTTTGCCAATCTGACAACTTCATCAATTGTCATGTCATTCCGCGTCGGCTTCTCATAGAATTTCTTTTTGAGCTTTTCAATTGTTGACATTTAATTACTTCTTGGTTATTAAATGGTATCATATGCGCCACCATATGTCAAAGCGCGAATATGAAATTATAAGTAACCCAACCCTCCTTTTTACTATAGTAATGTCTTCACTGGAATGCAGGATGAAACATCCTAACCATGATTTGCATCGACTGATGCAATTTGCAGTCTATCATATCTGATGTAAGGGAACAAGGTATTCTGGCCCTTTTTTATAATAATTTAATAATTTGATACAAAAACAAAAATGAATGGCGCTCCTGTTGTCGGGAGCGCCATTTTATTTGTATAATAGACATAGGGTTATAAAAGAATACCTATTGGGAGGTTTTTAAATGGAAAACAAAGTATCAGTAATCATAATTACGGATAATGACCTGGAAGGCGCAGGGCTAACTCTTAAGAGTTTGAACTCTTTCGGCGGGGAAATGGTTGATGAAGTATACATTTACAATTACTCCTCCGAAGATGGTAATTCTGCTGACCACCCTTTTGAGGGTGAATACACATATATCAAAAACTCAGACACTGATTTTTCTGGGTTCTCTGTTGTAATCAACTCCCTTGTTAAAAAACTAAAACCGAACAACAACATACTGATTCTTTGCAAGTCATTAATGGTAACCCCCGGGTATGTTTCCAAACTTAATGTAGCATTGTCAACATATGAAAAAGCTGCCATGGCAGTGGGATATACAAATGGATTCCCCGGTAATCAGGCACTACCTCACGAAATAACCGATTATAGGGGCGCAACTGATTTTTCAATGAAGGAAGAGGAGAACTTCATCCACAGAATCACATTGGGCGACCATCGAGCAGTGTTAATCAAAAGAGAAGTTTTTGAATCTCTTGGTGGATTGAACGAGAGGTATAAAAGCCTTGCCGATTCAGTCACTGATTATTATTTAAGGGTCAACATGAAAAAGTTAAACATTGTTGAACCTTTCAATGCGGTTGTTTGGAATGTAACGCCTGATAAGAATGAGCCTCTAATTGATCAAGAGTTTTTGGCAGAAGACTACGAAGTTTTAAAGGATGAATGGGGAATCGGATACTATAACCACGGCGGTAACCGGGGAATAATAAACCTGATTTCTCAAGAAACCAATGAGCCCATTAAGGTTCTTGAAATTGGATGTTCCAAAGGAGATACACTTCTTGAAATAAAAGAGAAATACCCCAATTCCGAGGTTTATGGTGTTGAACTTGATAATGTTGCAGCAAAAATGGCAGAGAATTTCTGCGATGTTATCTGTGCGAATGTTGAAAATGAGGATCTCCCATATAAAGAAGAAGAATTCGACTATATTATTCTTGCAGATGTTTTGGAGCATTTGCATGATCCACAGAAGGCCCTTATGTATCTTAGACGTTTTATTAAGCCTGATGGCGCGATTTTGGCAAGTATTCCAAATGTTCAGCATATTTCGGTTATAAGTGAGCTGCTAAAAGGCAACTTTACCTACACCCCCGTTGGCCTGCTTGACCATACTCATATTCATCTGTTCACGCTTAATGAGATTATACGCATGTTTGCAGCGTGCAATTTTAAGATGGAAGGTGTTGGCTTCACTTTAATCCACGTGTCCGATGAGGAAAAGGAACTGATTACTAAACTGATGGATACCGTAGAGACATCCGAGAGGTTCATGTTTGAGGCCTTCCAGTACGTGTTTAAAGCTGAGAAAGCATAAAGATTTCTACGCAATTGAAGGAGCCTCCCTTGGAAGGCTCCTTAATTATTCCAAATGTAAACCGAGAGTAGCAAAGATTATATGAAAAAGATTGAATTTGGGGTTAAGGAAATGGATATGCTGCCGATATAATTATTGAAACTAAAATCTATTGGTGAGTTTATTTGCCTGCGCGGGGCAATAAATGATCCGTCTGGTGTGGCATGGAAGCCGCACTTAGGTATATAAACCTAATTCATTTCAAGGAGGAAAAAAATATGGTAGTACAACACAACTTAACAGCAATGAACTCTAACAGAATGCTCAACATCACCACTAAGACTCAGGCTAAGGCAACTGAGAAGCTGTCATCCGGTTACAAGATTAACCGTGCAGCTGATGATGCAGCAGGCCTCTCCATTAGTGAGAAGATGAGAAAGCAGATCAGAGGTTTGACACAGGCTTCAGCAAATGCTCAGGATGGTATTTCAGCAGTTCAGACAGCAGAAGGTGCACTCACAGAAGTGCACGATATGCTTCAGAGAATGAACGAGTTAGCAGTTAAGGCTGCTAACGGAACGAACTCTTCTGACGACAGAGATTACATCCAGGCAGAGGTTAACCAGCTTGTAACTGAGATCGACCGTGTAGCTACAACAACCAAGTTCAACGAGACATACCTTCTTAAAGGTACTAACGGAAATGATGTTGGAAAGCTTACATATGCAACAGCAGCCGGTGCTATCACAGAGTTAACCACGGCAGGCTTAACAGCTGGTGACGGCATCCAGACATTAACAGGCGCTAATGCAAAATCAGCAGCTACTAACGTTAATGGAACAGATGATAAAGACGGTACCTATAAGGTTACTAAGATTTCCATCAACAACGTTACATATACTTACTACTCAGACTTCACAAAGGGAGAAAACGGTCTTTCTTTACAGGATGCAGTAGAAAAGTATAAAACAGCAAATTCCGCTGAGAAGGTTGCTACAGATTTAAGCAAACTTGGTGATCTTATCAAGGCTGATAACTCGGCTAACCTTAAGGAAGCAAGTGTTACAATCAACTCTGATAGCAAGCTTGAGGCTAAGCTTTCTGCATTCGCAGACCTTAACAAGGGCCTCGATGTTAGCCTTCATGTTGGTGCAGATTCCACAAAGGACAACAAGATTGGTCTTACAATCGAAATGATGTCCGCTCGTGGTCTTAACATCAACGGTATCAAAGTTGACGGTGCAACCGGTGACAATGCCACAGCATCTATCGACACCATCAAAGCTGCTATTCAGAAAGTATCAGAGCAGAGATCTGCACTTGGTGCTGTTCAGAACAGACTTGAGCACACAATCAACAACCTCGACAACGTAGTTGAGAATACTCAGTCCGCTGAATCTGCAATCCGTGATACTGACATGGCTAAGCAGATGGTTACCTACTCCAACAACAACATCCTTGCTCAGGCAGGACAGGCAATGTTGGCACAGTCTAACCAGGCTAACCAGGGAGTTCTTAGCTTACTTGGCTAATATAGCCGGTGTTAAGTCCCAAACCCAAAAGTTTATAAGAAGTGATTTCCAAAGAAGGCCCTCCCCGCGTAGGAGGGTCTTCCTATTTGTATAAGCAGATATAGTTGTATACGGAATTATATCTGTATTTATTGCACAATATTTAGTATAATGAACATATACGAATCAGGGGGTAACTGCGTTGAATAGTATAGGCAAGTACACGCTTCTTTTCTTAAATGACGAGCACCGCTACAAACTTCCCGAGAACCTTTATGGAGATTACGAACTTAAGGAGGTTGACCTGACTGCCGGGCGTGACAAACATTATGGCAAACTATATCCCATAATGGATGCTGTAAAGGCTGTTAAGAGTGAGTATGTTGTCTTGAACTATAATGAGTCCATGCTTAAGCTTTACGATGAGCTCATTGCCAAACTCGCTGACGGCGAAGCAGATTATTCCTGCATTAAAGCTTTTTATCGAAACAGAATTCAGGAGTCTTATCGTGCTATTCACTACGGATATGACTTCAGAATGATCCTCTCCATTCTCAAGAGGGATTTCCCGAAGATTCATGATTTTTATAATAAGCGTTTGGTGGACACCTACCATATTTTGACCTGGGGAGGTATCTTTAAGACCGAGATAGTGAAGGAAGCCTTTGATTTTATTGCAAAGGTTTTAAAGGTTTGCACAACTGTCCTTCCTGACAGATATTCCGTTAAGCAGAACTATTACTGCCAGAATCTGGCACCTTATCTTTTCAGCATCTATCTTGCTTATAATGAAGAAAAGTATAAATTGGAGGATTGCAAGGAGGCAGAGACTCTGGAGATTACGAATCCTGACAGGGATGATTCCGAGGAACTCCTTGAGAAGTACAAAGATGCCTCCAGAGGTGAAATCCTTAAGGCTGTGGATGGCTACATCAGGGAGCGTGACCTTGAGAAGGCAGCTCATCTCGTAATCAGAATCCTTAAGGACAAAGAGGACATTGACGATATACGCGACGCTTTTATCCGCTATGAGAAGGAGCGCCGCTATTATAAGGAAACCTTCATGGACGACAGAAAAGCTCGTGAAGAATATCTTAGAAAGCCCATTAAGCCCGAAAGTATCGGCATCAAGAATGGCAAACCCAAGATGCTAGTATATGTTTGGAACTCTATCGGTAATGATTCCAACATTCAAGCTTTTGAGGATTTTGGCTTTGAAGTCAGTACCGTTCAGATGCCATTCAACATAATGAACTATTCTGAAGAATTGGTGGATCAGATTAACGTCCACATGGATAAGAACAACTTTGACTTGGCCTACAGCCTTAACTGTAATCCTGCTGTGGCTGAGGCCTGTTACATCCATGACACCCCATATATCGGTTGGTGTTATGACTCACCTTCCTACACTGGCTCACACTGGTACCTGCATTATCCCACCACCCATGTTTTTGCTTTCGACAGTTCCGATGCGGACAACTATCAGAAGGGCGGAATCAAACAGGCCTACTACCTTCCTCTGGCAGCCAACCTTAAGGCCTATGATAAGGTTGTCCCCAAGGGAGACGACTTTACCAAGTTTGCTGCGGACATCTCTTTCATAGGGTCCCTTTATGATACGCCCCTTCCTGAGGCCATGGGTTATCTCAATGACTATCAGAAGGGCTATATCAATGCACTTCTGGACAATCAGATGGATGTCTATGGCCACAGCTTCTATGCGGAGATAATATCCGATAAGATGACCAAGTGGTTGGACAACCCAGATTTCAACAGATTGCTTAACTGGGACAAATCCAAACGAGATGAGGAGATCCCTTCAGATGTTAAGGAAGTAAACCCGGGAAACTTGAACCTATTGCTAAATAAGCAGGTGACCAATAAGGAAAGACTTCTCCTTTTAAACCTTCTGGCGGCACACCACGAGGTCAAGTTATATTCCTATAAGGAAAACCCTGCTCTTAAAGGACTTAAGTTCTGCGGAACAGCCAATTATTACACTGAGGCTCCAAAGATATTCAGATTGAGCAAATTAAATCTTAATGCCACATTAAGGTCCATCCAAAATGGCATACCTCTCAGGTGTATTGATATCATGGGCTGTCACGGTGCCCTTCTCACCAACTACCAGAAGGATTTCGATGATCATTTCGTGGATGGAGAGAACCTGATTTTCTACACATCGGCTGAAGAAGCTTTGGAGAAAGCCAATTATTATCTTAGTCATGAAACCGAGAGACAGAAGATTGCCGATGCCGGTTATGAGACTATCAAGAAATACTACGATTACCCGGTAAAGATCAAAGAGATGTTTACCATGTCAGGACTTGAATACCTGATTCCTAAGAAATCACGTTAGGCGAGGGAGAGGAATATGAACGTTTTATATATTCATACGAATGAAGAACGGGACAAGGATATATTTGCTGCCTTTGCTGAAACAGATGCCGCTCTTTTTGAGTATCAGGCTCCGAAACCACAAGATTCCAATGAAAGCTACGCACCGGGTCTCCTTAAGGCTATGGAGGAAAGCAAGGCTGACGTGGTTTTTGCTGCAGGGTATTTTCCTATAATAAGTATTGCCTGCGAGGCAATGAAGAAGAAATATATTGCTTATTGCCAGAAACCTTACAATCCTACTCTGTATTCCTGCACTCTGGTTAATGAGTGTAACCTGATTTTTGTACCGGACTATACAGTATACGAGAACTTTAACAGAGAAGGTTTTGCCAACGTTCTCTTTATGCCTTTGGGTGTTAGAAAAGACGCCATTACGGAGGCCGTAACGGAAGAGGACAGTGAAGGTGAGGACAGCTTTGATCTGAACATTTCTGAGAAGGTTGGTAAAAGAGATGAACTGCCCATGAATCTTCTTTCCGGCAGCAGCCCTTTGAAGGACTCCACCAAGGGCTATCTGGAAGGTTGTGTAGCCTGCAGACATCAAATCAGAGGCTTGCCATCCATGTATCAGTATCTTCCTCCATACATAAAGGAAGATATATCCGCTAGCATTAAGATGGACTTGCCTTCTGACAGTGTTGAGACCGCGGTGACGTATTTTGATAACAGATGCTTTAATGATCTGGTGACCATTGCAGACAGAGATATTCATTTTGGCACTCTGGATAAGAATGATCATTTTAAGAAGATTAGACGCGAGGAAGGCTTTTCTGCGGAAGCAGCCAGGAAAAGCAAAGTAAATCTCATTATTCCTCATCGCAACTGGTTAAGCGGAATATCCGGACGAACCTTCGATACCTTTGCCGCAGGCGGATTTGTTGTGACACCATTCATGGGGGATATCGCAGGACTATTTGAACCCATGAAGGAAGCTTTATATATTGATGAGTTAAATATGGCCAGCAGGAGTGTGTACTACAAGAACCACCCCACAGAGCGCGTGGAGATAGTAAATTCGGTGCTTTCCGAACTTCGTGAGAACCACACATATCTCCACAGAATTGAGGGAATGTTTGCAAATATCTAAAAATTTGTTAAAAAAATCCTTCAAAGGGGTAAAGTATTAAAAATAGCATCCGATATAGGTATTAGAAAGTTAAGTTACATAACTTTGTAACACACAGTAAACAAAGTAGACAAGCAAACCGGCAGGATGCCAACGGCATGGAAGCCATTTCAATTTTAAGGAGGAAATCACATGGTAGTACAGCACAACTTAACAGCAATGAACTCAAACAGAATGCTCAACATCACAACGAAGTCTCAGGCAAAGGCTACTGAGAAATTATCATCCGGTTACAAGATTAACCGTGCAGCTGATGACGCAGCAGGCTTATCAATAAGTGAGAAGATGCGTAAGCAGATCAGAGGTCTGACACAGGCTTCATCAAACGCACAGGATGGTATTTCAGCAGTACAGACAGCTGAGGGTGCTCTTACAGAAGTACACGATATGCTTCAGAGAATGAACGAGCTGGCAGTTAAGGCAGCTAACGGAACAAACTCCGAAGACGACAGAGCATACATCCAGGCTGAGGTTGATCAGCTCGTAACAGAAATCGATCGTGTATCTACAACCACAAAGTTCAACGAGACATACCTCTTAAAGGGCGATCACGGTGATGGTACCGGTACACTTTCATTCACAACTGCAGAAGGTAACATTGGCAATAAGATTCAGGGCAGCAATGGAACTGATTCTATCACATTTGATAACGATGGTATCGCTACTATTGCTCTTACCACAGCAGCAAAGATTTCTGCAACATACCAAACACTTTCTTGGAACTCAGGAGCAAGTTCTACTGACAGCGGAAATGTTAATTCAACTACATCAACATTCGATGGCCAGACCCTGAAAATTGGCGACAAGGAGTTCTACTTATATCAGGGAGCTACTGAGAAGGCTTTGACTGACGTTGCAAAGAGTGCCAATGGTAGTGCAGATGCTGTCTTAACAGAAAGCACAGTTACTGTTGACCATACTGGCGACTTTAAGGCAACTGAAGCTGCTAAACTTAATAAGACAGAAGCAGATACAGCTACAGATAATAAGAAATACTTCTTCACTGATAAGGACAAATTTATTTCAGCTCTTAAAGACGAGCTTGGCAATCTTGGATTGGCTGAGGACGTTAAGTCATTAAAGATTGACAGTGATGGAACAGTTACAATCACCGCTTTCTCAGACCTCAACAAGGGCCTTGATATCAGCCTCCATGTAGGTGCTGACTCAACCAAGGACAACAAGATTGGTCTTACAATCGAGATGATGTCCGCAAGAGGCCTTGGTATCAACGGATTAAAGGTTGACGGAGCTACAGATGCAAATGCAACAGCTTCTATCGACATAATCAAAGCAGCAATCCAGAAAGTATCAGAACAGAGATCTGCACTCGGTGCTGTTCAGAACAGACTTGAGCACACAATTGCCAACCTTGACAACATCGTTGAGAACACCCAGTCGGCTGAATCTGCTATTCGTGATACAGACATGGCTACTCAGATGGTTGCTTATTCCAACAACAACATCCTCGCTCAGGCAGGCCAAGCAATGTTGGCACAGGCTAACCAGTCTAACCAGGGAGTTATGTCACTTCTTCAGTAATGTGACAATCAGAGATATTCCCCAACTGTCACATAATACATTCCTAAGTATGAATAGGGCGCCGGGATTTACATCCCAGGCGCCCTTATTTTGTGGTAAGATATAAATATAAAAATAGTTTTAATTTGGGGTTAAGTTTCTACAATTCTGTCCGATATAAGTATTAGATGAGTTAAATAACTCGAAATGCTAATTAGAAAAATAAACGGGCAGGATGCCAAAGGGCACGGAAGCCGCTTTCAAATTTAAGGAGGAAATCACATGGTAGTACAGCACAACTTAACAGCAATGAACTCAAACAGAATGCTCGGCATTACAACAAAGTCTCAGGCAAAAGCAACTGAGAAGCTTTCATCCGGTTACAAGATTAACCGTGCAGCAG
>JAEEGL015204471.1_pt1 | contig 10348 bp, 15 predicted proteins | sample 9134231 | NCBI WGS metagenome assembly JAEEGL01 (sample SAMN16246548, study PRJNA631951) | gut metagenome | biome: gut microbiome; feature: rumen; material: fiber-attached | host: Bos | place: Iran: Karaj | collected 2018-10
CGGCAAAGGTATAGCACGCGCGATTTCTTCGGGACAACTTTTTCGCCCGAAAACCGCGATTTTAGGGCAAAATTGCGGTTAAGCGAGCGAAATACGATGCTCGCATCAGCATTTCCGAGCGTGAGCAATTTCGACCGCAGGCCAAAATGGGGTTTTTAAGGGATAATCACACAAAAAGCGGCAGCGATTTTCACAAACCACCGCCGCCGGGACAATTTACAAACTAAATTAGACTTTAAAGATTGTGTGTCTGTCAGCTATATGAAGATATGGAGCGGTTGCCCGCCGTGTGCGCCGCCTCGCGGTCGGCTGTGTCGCGTCCTTGGCCGGGTCGTCCCGCCGCGCCTTGCTTTTGTCGCTGCATCAATCAGGTCACTCCGTCGCGTCGGTCAGCTTTATCATGTTCGACATTGACTGGAGCGAGACCTTCACCGTCTGCTTGCCCTCGCCCGAGAACTGGTCCTCCACCGCCACCGTCGAAGAGTTCGGCAGCGCATAGAGCAGGAACCGCGTACCGCTGCGCATTTCCAGCACTACGTTGAAGTCCACGCCAGCGAGGTTGCCGCGTGCCGCACGAACGCCATCGTAGTCGCCCTCAACTGGTATCTGCAGGTCGTGCTGACGGATATATCCGGCCATCTCCGGCTTCTCCGTGGTCTTCAGCGTCGGCGGCGACACCAGTCGTCCCGTTGTCTCATTTGTCACCGTCGCGTCAATTACCATCAGCGGCGTGCCTATTCGAGAAACGGTTTGCTCCTGACCGCTGACAATCTCTTTCTTCCTGCCAGCCGTTGCCGTTACCTCACCGACATTGAACGGCACGGTCATGTCACAGTTTGCCATCGGCACCAGTTCCACTTTAACCAGCTCATTGAGAAATAGTTCCTCGCACTCCCAATTATTTGTCATATCGTTGTCTTTTTGTTACCTTAATATATATGTAATATCTCCGTCTATTTCTCCGCTTTTTGTCCAAAAATCAACCCAAAATCGACATTATTTTCTCGGTGTTGTATTTTGGGGAACTTATGGACAATAGTTTAAGATATTTTAATTCTCTGTTTAACGTTTGTTTGATTGGTATGCCGAAAATCGCATCTTTTGCTAATGATATAGGTCAATCGCCATTGTACGGGTCAATGTCGATTTTCTGGTGCTCCGTAGGCAAGACTGTCTCGATGTCGGAGAAATTTACGACCGACGGATTGTCGCCTTTGGGCAGTTCCTTCTTGATAGGTTTTCCGTCGCGGTCGTAACTCTGTGTAAACTTGGCAACGAAGGCAGCGCCAGCGGGGACGCCTAATAAATACGGGTAGATGTCGTTCCACCATTCGTGGGTGGTGCCACCTCCGGCGACAATCGCGGTGTTGACGGCAAGAGCCGTACCGCTAATCAAGGCGCATATCCAACAGACGCGGCGAAAGAATCGCGGCATGGCATTTTCCCACCGCGTCCGCAACGTCTTCCATATCTCACTGACCTTCTTCATACGCTATTTCGGTTAATCTTGATGCCCACGTCGCTTATGGCGAGCAGGTTGTTGAGTCCTTTGAGGTCAGAGGCTAACGAACTGAGGTTGGCCGTCATCTGCCCCATCTCCTTGACGATTTCCACTTTCATGTCCGACATGTTTCCTTTCACGTCGTTGAGTGTGTCGTAGATTTCGTCTTGTTTCCGTGAATGACTGTCGAGCCGCTTCTGCATCGACTCGATGGTCTTCAGAAGATCCTCGACGGTCTTTTCGAGCACCGCCACACGGGTCTTTAGGGCGTTGACGTACCTGGCGTAAGCAATGATGACGCCGATGAGCGCCGTCAGCAATATCGGCCAGATGTCTGCTAAGAGAGTATTCATTTCTTTGTCTTGTTTAATTTCTTCTGCAAAGATACAAAACAGGCAGCGCGGTTTGGGATATGTGACGGACGGATAGCCGCCATTATGGGCAAAAAAGCGGGCGCAAAGGCTATATGAAACCAATGCGCCCACGACCATTCACGGCGATATAGAATGGACTATTTAAAGAACTTTCCGAGGAGCCAGAAAGCAGAAGTGGTGAGGACGTTGGCGGCGACGTCGGAGCCGAAAGCCACGTACCACTTGTCGCGATTGGCATGCTCCACCAACTGCTGCAGGTGCTGCTGGTTCTGCTGAATCGCCCGCAGGATTTCGTTGGCACTTCTGTCCTGCATCGTCATCAGGACGAAAGTGCGTTTGTCCTCGTCAGATAGTTGGTTGTATATCTTTTCAAGGAGATACCGGCGGGCAATGGCATTGTTCATTTCAGTCCGAAATATGCGCGGATGTCATACACACTGTCGCGGTCTTTGAGTACGTCGATGGCAAGGGCATGGATGGCTGGCACGATTTCCTCGGCAGGAATGGTGTTCAGCGGCTTTTTCCAAACCTTGTCGGCAAGTGACTGTGCGTGGTCGGAATATTGCTTGTTCATCTCGCACCACAAAGCGCAGGCATTATAATACGGCGGCTCCTCCATCGGGATGCCGAGTTTAGTCATCGCGGCCTGCCAGACATCGTACTTCCACGGTGCTTCGGGCTTCATACGGGCAACGATGTACTCAGCCTCCTTGCGTGTCAGGTATTGATGCCAACGGATTGCCTCCAGTTTGTCGAGCCACTCCTGGGCGAGGTCGGGCTTGTTGATAATGAACCAGTCCATCATCTCCTTATGGACGTTGCCAAAGACGCGCATAAACCTCACGTCGCGTTGGTTCGCCATCATATCGTACAGACTGGCGAACTCCTGTTTCATTTCTTCTGCTGTTTTCATCTTGTTTTCTATATAAATTGGATTTTAAGCCGATTCAAAACTGCTTATTTTCACGTTTTCGTCGAAATAAGCGAAAATCGGCGATTTTTATTTCTTATTTTTTTGAATTAGATGTCGATTTCGACACCTTTCCCGATTTTGTTTTGGATTCTGTCTTCTGCGGCTGCATATCACTGGGGTCTGGCCCCGGTGATAGGTTTTCAATCAGTGTCGGACACATCGGACACGGTGTCTGAGGCACTGAGCGCGTCGGTGTCGGCGGGGTTTGCTGCTGGATAAATCTGCTCATATATTATTATATAAAGGTGGTCAATGATTCCCATGAAGAGGTCCAGCCAAATGGCCGACCAAGCACAGAGAAAGGATATCGCGAGCAATCGCGGTGCTGCTTCTATTACTGCGGCGATGGTGTCACAGCACGCAAGGCCATAGACGAAGACACTCCAGAAGGTAAGGCACTTGATACACCCAACGACCGGCAGTTTCCGACGTATGAAAGCCTCGACGTCAGGTATCGGCCCGATGTGGTTCGCTGCAGTGCAGGCAAACACGATGCCCGCGATATCCCAGAAGTTCATAACTTAGTCATTTCTTCTTGGTCACTCGATGACTAAGTTACGCACCGGCAGTCACCTCGATGCTGGTGGTGATAGCCACCTGATTGGTGCAGGGGCGCGTGCCCTGACAGCAGCCACAGCCGTTGTTGATGTAATACTTGATAGGCTTGGGGCTGGCCTTCACCTCACCAAGGGCCAGCGTGGGCTGCGTGGCCGACGAGCAGGGAAGGCAGCACTGATAGCTGACGTACTCCGTGCGGGGCTCACACGAGCCGCAGGGACAGTAGGTCACGGTGCCAGACACCAGACATTCTTGGCAATACATCGAGTTGCCGACGTCGATGGGCTGCCCTACGGCGGCTACACTGAGGTTGGCGATGACGGGGCGGGCGGGATCGCTCAAAGCCATCTTGCGCTGACCGCATGTATAATGGGTCAGACCAAGTACATACACGCCCGCTGTGGGGCTCGACAGCAAGAAGTCCTGGACGTCCTGGCCGTTCTTGTTACAGTTGCAATTACATGCCATAATACTTTTGTTTTTGTGTTGTTAAACTATCTTGGGAGCCTTTGATTGCGCCGCTACCCTTCTTGCGCTATATCTTTTTCCGATGGGCAAGTGCTATTTCGCGGTCTCGTCGGCTGGTTGCTCGACGGCAAACTCCTTCGGGAAGAGTTCGCCCTCGCCGTTGGGGTCGAATACGGCGGCCTCGTTCGATTGGATAGCGTCAATTTTCGCCGAGAGTTCCTGTATCGTTCCCTGCATACTGCCTATCTGTTCCTGCATCTTAACCAATGTTTCCATCACGCGGTCGAGCACCATCATGTTTGAGTAAGCGTGCTGCGAGGCGCAATACTGACGCTGTGCTGGCAGGCACTGCAGACAGTTGCCAGGGCATCGAAACTGCTGCTGATTATTCTGCGGATTCTGATTCTGTTCCATATTTTTCCTTATTTGAAGTGACTGATTATTTGATTCTTTACTAAAATATTCTTATTCCACTGTGGCACTGCCTCTGCGACCTTATTGCCGGTTACGGGGATGCCAAGTGCGCCCATATCGTTGACAAACTGGCCGAGGGCGTGCTGTGCCCGCTGCGCCTCCTGCTCGTCGTTGGCGTAAATCTTGATAGTAATGGGATATACATTCATATTGCCGTGAATTAATTAATCGGAGGTAACGGTTCGACTGGAGCCTCTGGTGTTACTGGTGGCAGCACGCCCTTGTTGGCGATAATCTGCTGCACGTACTGGTACGCCTGCTGAATCGTCGGACCATTGTTCTTCAGCCAGTCCATGATGCCGTTGATGGTCTGTGCGGTGTTCTGCTGCCACGTCAATGGCACGGGGTCGAAGTCTGGCAGGTCTGGCATGTCGGAAGCCAGAAAATCGTAGAGTTCCTTTGCCTCCTTTAGGTCGCCCTTCGCGCAATACAGGCATTGCCATTTCAGGCTATTTTTGCTCGTTGCCTTGATTCCTTGCTGTGCCATCTGTAATCTCCTTTTCTTTTTTCCATAACCAAACATATTGCCGTGAATTTGAGTTTTTGGAAGTGAGAGGCGGCATCCGCTCGCGCATCGTTCAGTATGCGGCCATGCCTTAGCCGCCCCTCAGTTCATCTTAGCCGTTGCAACCGCAGCCGCTCATGGGGCAGTTACAGGGCTGGGGAGAGCTGTAAAGGCTCACGGGCGTCGGGTTCAGCGAGGCGCGACCTGTGACGAAATCGCTATAGGCCTGGGTCATCACCTGCTGCGTAGCCTGACTTGCAGCGAGCTCGGCCTGCTGCTGGGCGGTAAGCGTCGAAGCCTGCTGACCAGACACCGTATCGGTAATCGTCTGATTGAGGGTCACGTCACCGCTCACACGGGCATCGGTCTCACGCTCCAGGCCACGAATTACGCGGTCCAGCGTAGCGTTGGTGTTTGCGCTCTGCTGGTTCAGCAGGTTCAGTGCAGCCTGATACTGCAGGGCGGCCTGCTCATTGGCAGCCTGAGCGGCCTCCTTGGCCTGACCAGCCTTTGCATTGCCGTACAGCGGGCCGAAGATCCACGCACCAATGGCGGCGGCAGCGCCAACGGATGCCACGGTGAGACCTGCGATAGCTACACCACTTGGCTTCTTCGCCTGTTGGCGAGCCTGTTCAAACTGCTCGTAAGGAGTCATCCCCTCACGCTCATTGCCCATAGATTTCAGGGCCATTAAGTCTTGCATTTCTAATGCCATAGTCTTAAAGTTTTTGTGTGAATAAATATGTTAACTGTGTCGGATTTGATTTGCCTCGCATCCTGTTGCAAAGTTCGGAAAAAGAAGCCACTCCTACCAAAGAAAAACGTTAATGCGCAGCCATCGTTCTTGGCTACTCAGAAACCGCCTGTATAAAAGGATTTCGGGCGACACAGCAACCGCCATACCGCCCGAAAACCACTGTCTTGGCTACCGTCAGCCAAAACCCGCGTCACTTTATTGACAACCATTAACTATTCATCACCGATTTCCTCACCGAAATCACCAGCATCATTGTCGATTATCTTCTCAAAACGCTTTGCAATATTCTGCATATTCGTCCTGCTGATGCCATACTCCTGCCTGATAAAACCATACATGCGCTTTCGGTCGATATTCATGCCCATCATGTTGTGATAAGCCTCGTAAGGAGCAAGGTTCTTCACGTCCTCCACCCTGATGCCGAGAGCCTGCATTAATTTCAGTTTATAAGCGTTAAGTTTCACTAAATTGTACCCACTGATGCGGTGGATATTTTCCCGATTGTAATTTTTGTCGTACTTTTGCATTCACTTTCACCTTTTAATATTAAAAATACAACCGATTGTCTCGGAAAGGAGGACATACATCCCCAGCTCCGAGCAATCGGCTTGTGTATTTAAAAGGTGGAAGATTTAATGCAAGCTGGGGATGTTTTTTTACCTCATCCCCAAAAGGCTTTTTGAGAGTAAGCCGCCAAAAAGACGGCTTTTATTTACTCCGATAGACTGAACGATAGTTTCTGGGGATAGCCCGTGGTGAAGTCGTAGCTCAGCACGGTGTTCACCGAGCGCTTGGCGGCGACGGCTGCCTTGTGGCGCTGCGTCTGCGTGTAGCAGTCGTCGGCATAATACTTCAGTTCCTCCAGCATCGTCTTCACGTCATCATTGATCGGCAGCGTGATTTCCTGGCCGTTGTAGTCGAACGGCACTGTCGCATGTCCGCGTGCTTCTTCACGGGCGATACGCTCCGACAACTCGTTGCGCAGCTCACGGGGAATCCACATCTCATTACCGTTGAGATAGAAACCGTTCACTGCCGACGATGCGTCGTAGGCAGAGATGCGGGCGATGACCATGTTCTTGGCGGCCTCGAGGGCGTCACCATGAAGCTGTCCCTTCTGCACGGCGGCGAAGATGATGCCTGCGGCGATGGCCTCGGCCTCCAGCTGTCCGTAGCCTGCGGCGGCGACGGCGGCGGCGAAGGCTGCCTCCGAAGGTGTCTCGCCTGCTACAATCAGCGTGTCGTACTCATACACTGTCTGGGTCTCCCCTGCCTCGATGCCGGCCGGAACCTCCTTGACGGTCTCATTGAAGTAGATGGCGATGTGGTCGCGGTCGTACTTCTCGAATGTCAAACCTGACTGATTACTTCTTGTCTTCATAACTAAAAACGTTTTAATTGGTGAATATTAGGTGAATTTGTAATATCTCTTGCCGTATCTGTTCGTGAACTCATGGATGGCGGTAGGCGCGGGCAAGTCCTCGGGCGTAAAATCCTTCAGCATCTGCTCGATCATGATCTCAGAGCCCGTCCACATATAGTAATCCTCGTCAGTCCATAGGTGCTCGGCGGTGCCGTCGGCCTTGCGGTTGACGCCCTTCGTCAGTCGGAACCGCAGCGCTGCGCGGCGTTCTTTGCCTGGGAAGATGGACTTCTCTACCACGTACTCCAGCAGCAGTATCATCTTCTCGTCCTCCTCTTCGTCGCTGCGGCATACCAGCGACTCGATGGAGCATCGCTGTTCCTTCGTCATGCCCTCGAAAGGGATTTTGGTCCTGTGCTTCTTGATCTTACTGCCGAGACGTTCTTCCATGTTCACGTTCATCTTGCGGAGCAGGTTACGGCAGTCGCCGTGTGTGAGCCACCCGATGCGCGAGGCGCACGTCAGGCGTATCTCCTCGGGCGATTTGCCCTGTCGGCGTAGGCTGATGACCTGTCTCCATAAGTCCTGTTTTATCCGTTTCCTTACTTTTCTGTAGTAGTGGTGCAGCACGTAGCCGCAGATGTCGATGCCCTCGGGCTCCACGGGCCGCACGTTCCACGAGCGGTTGGCCTCGTAGTGGTAGTCGCGTGCGAGCACCATGATGGCTATCTCCGTGGCGATGTGGAGGAACGCCTTGTCGCCTGAGAGCATGATGATGTTGTCGGCGAAGCGGGCGTAGAACACGCCTTTCTCCACAAGGCCGTCGAACTTCGCGTTCAGGTAGTTTACGCCCATGGCGAGCTCTTCTGCCTGCTCCCTGGTGCGGACGGTGGCGATGCACCAGTCAACGTATCTGCGCCGCCAGTAGTGCATCCTCTCCGGGTCATCCCTCACGCCCCACAGCGACCGCGCTCCGTGGTCGAACGGCGACAGCTGGTAGTTGGCCTCTATCTGCGAGAGCTTCGTGCCGAGCACCAGCCCGTTCTGGTACGACTGTAGGATGATGCGCAGCAGCCGCATGAGCCGCTCGTCGCGGACCTTCCTCTCCAGTATATCCTCCATGATGCGGTGGTCTATGCGCTGGAAATAGTGGTGGGCGTCGAGCTGTACTCCGTAGCGCGTGCCGTCGGGGTCGTTGCGCATCTCGCGGGAGATGATGTCGATGAAGTCGTTCTGTCCGCGTCCCTTGACGCATGAGCACGAGTTGCGGATGTAGGCGTCCGTCAGCGGCTTCTCCAGGAAGTTCAGCGCCGCCCACTCGATGATGTGCTCCTCGGCGGGATAGACTCCAAGACGGCGCTGCTTGCCGTGCTCCACGACGGTGCGGTCCTCGTATTCCGGCGGTTGCCACTCGCCGCGCTCGTATGCCCTGAGAAGGTTGATGATGTTTGCAGTGAAGTGCTGCTCGAAGTCGCGGATGTCGGTCCTGTAGGGCTTCGTCGCCACGTAGTTGTCGTGCGCCTCGATGAAATTCGTGACAGTCGCTATGTCGTCCGATAGTCGTTTTATCGTCTTCATCCTTCTGCATTTATTGATCAGACGCTCCTGCCTTCGCGCTCCGTTGCGGTCCTTCCGCGTGAGCCTACCGTCACTTGCGTCCCCAGTTTGTCTTCCGCCATGAGGCGAGGCACTCCCGTCGTTTCCAATGACTAAAACTTTCGTTTCAATAATGTTGAGCGACGACCCGTTGTTCACATTGGCATTCCCGACACCATTGTTACCATTGACAATCGAAGGGCCGCAAATGCCACCATTGTTCAGATTGCCGGAACGGATCACAAGACGGAACCCGGATCTCGACGGGATGCTACCTTTTCTATGTTTTCTCAGGGCTTGGGGAGCACGCCCCGCTTTGGGGCGGGGCGTGCTTGCCCCCTTTGCCGGCCTTCTTATCTCATGTCACCTGCTGTCACCCTTGACAACTTCGGACACTCAGACCTCCACGTACTCTCCGTCCACAGGCCACTCTTCGGCCACCTCGCAGAGCGACGACCCGCCGTCCACACCGGCACGCCCGACGCCATTGCCACTCGTGACAATCGAAGCGCCGCAAACGCCACCATCCCCCACACCGCCGGAACGGACCACAAGACGGAACCCGGATGTAACGGCGGGATTGTAGTACCCGTCGGCAAAGCGGTGGGTATCGTCGCCGCCCACGGCGATGGGCAGCAGCTCCAGTCCCTTGAACAGCACGCGGGTGATGTAGTTCCATGCGGCCGTCTCGTAGGCCGGCGTCGTGCCTCCCTGCTTGAAGCCGGTGGTGCTCTCTCCGATGGAGTAGGTATAGGCGTCGTTGACCTTGCAGATCTTCTCCGCGATGTAGTGCGTCTGCGACTTGTCGGCGTTGCATACGAGCAGCTCGTCGGTCATCATGCGCCACATGATGCCGCCCAGTCCGTTCTTCAGTCCGAAGAAGCAGGTGCCCTGCATCGTCTGTAGCGTGTTGCCCTCGCCGTCCGGCACCGCGTAGTCGAACACGCCGCACTTGTCGCCGAGCGAGATGCCTGCCGAGAGCGGGAACACGGGCTGGTAGTTGTAGCTGGTGTTCCACCATCCGCCTGCATTCGTCGGGCCTGCGCCGAAGCCGCCCTGGTAGAGTCCGTTGGCGTCCTTGTTGGCGTTGTAGGCCGCCTGCACGTTCAGGTTGCCGAAGATGACGTAGAACAGCACGGCCTTGGCGCACTCGAAGCGCATCGACGATCCGAGCCATCCGTCGCCGTTGCGGCGTGCGGCCTCGAGGAACGCCTGCGTGGTGATGCTCGACACGGGCTTGCCGAGCAGCGTGTTGAAGGCCTCGTCGCGCGTGGTGTCGTTGTTGCCGCCACGGTAGCGGGCGTCGCCGTTGATGTAGGAGACGAGCGTGGTCGTCGTGCGGTCCATGGCGGCCCAGCCCGTCGCGGACTCCGAGGCCACGGGGATGGCGTAGTTCACCTCACCGGGAATCTTGCCCTTGGCGATGATGAGCGCCAGCTCGTCGTCGGTCTGCTTCACCACGAGGTACCACTTCTTGTTCCAGCCCCACTGGTAGTGGCCGTCGGTACCGTCGAGCTTCGCGGTCGAGCCGTCCTCGTACTTGTAGTGGTTGTTCGAGTTCAGCTTCTTGCGGGTGTGGTCGTTCTTCACGATGTAGCAGCCCAGTCCGAGCCACTCGGGCAACTGCTGTCCGAAGGCGAGGTTGCCGATGTAGTGGTCGGCCACGGGCGTGGAGTTCTGGAGGTTCCACACGCGGCCGAAGTAGGTCACGCCGCTGGCTGCTGCCAGCTCGTCGATGCGCTGGCGTGCCACGACGTCGCAGGCGTTGATGGGAACGCC
>JAEEGL015305000.1_pt1 | contig 10348 bp, 11 predicted proteins | sample 9134231 | NCBI WGS metagenome assembly JAEEGL01 (sample SAMN16246548, study PRJNA631951) | gut metagenome | biome: gut microbiome; feature: rumen; material: fiber-attached | host: Bos | place: Iran: Karaj | collected 2018-10
GAGTGTGAATGGCACCAGTAGGCATAAACTCTTTATTTGGCTGGCAGAAGCGGATATCAAACTTAGTTACGATATCACCTTTTTCGCCAACCTTTTTTGCTGCAAGACGTACAAAAGGGGCTGTTACCTTAGTATGATCAAGATTAAATGAATCAACGTTATATTTCTTTTCCATTAGAGAACCTCCACAACTTCCATTAGAAATTTGCTACTCAACTTAGACGCAGTTTCTTCTGAATAAGTTTCCTTTACAGAATCATCAGCGGTATCCGACATACAGCGGATAATTATAAAAGGTACATTGTTTGCAAAACAGGTATGAGCAATTGCACAGCCTTCCATTTCAACACACTGTGGAGCAAAATGAGAAACAATAAACTGCTTTTTGTCTCCACCAGAAATAAACTGATCCCCGGAAGCAATCAGCCCGCGTACAACTTTGTGTTCCCCATTCAGATCCGATTTCTCAAAAGCAGTTACCGCAGCATCAGCCAGAGCCTTATCAGCTTCAAACTTTTCCGGCATTCCAGGCACCTGACCTAATTTATAACCGAAAAACTCAACATCAAAATCATGATATACCGCTGAATCAGAAACAACAAAATCATAAATCTTGAGCCCAGAACCTGTAGCACCTGCAATTCCGGTATTAATCACTTTTGAAACACCAAACTTCAAAATCAAAAGCTGGGTGCACAAAGCAGCGTTTACCTTACCAATTCCGCATTTTACAATAACAACATCCTTGTCAAAAAGTTTGCCCTTGTAGAACGTCAGATTGTTAATGTCTATTTTTTCTTTAGAAGTCATCTGCTCAAAAAGAGCTTCAACTTCGCTCTGCATAGCTCCAATAATTCCAATCATTTTTTCATAGCCTCTTTTTCTGCAGCCTTATCGCGTTTTGCATAATGGCCAAGTACTTCATTTGAAAGTTTATCTTCAAGATGAAATTTTTCAATAACGAAACGTGCACATCTCTTATAAATCACAAAGCCAAGAAAAAGTCCGCCGATAAAACTTACAATAGTTGAATATTGAAAAATAGTTTTAGCAGCTTCTTCCGGGAGTTTAAAGGCTTTAAAAATTAAGAAGGAGAATAAAATAAAAAGTCCGATTATTACCAGAAGGGTTTCAACAATTTCAAAAACACTTCCCAAAAATAAAAAGAGCCTTGAATTGCGGGATTTATTTCTTCGTTCAATTTCGCGTTTTTTTAGTTCTTCTCTCTCTGCCTTATCTGCTTCAGTCATGTCCATTTTTTTCCTCCTGCAAAAGTGTCATTATCGGATTTGAACCGAAAATCTATTCTTCGGATTTCTTTTCTTTTGATTCTTTTACTGATGTTACAATGAACGAAATTACCAGTATAAATCCGCAGACAACAACAGCTGAATCTGCAATATTAAAAGTAGGCCAGCGTTCAAGTCCAAAAAGTCCATAAAATTTTATATCAATAAAATCAACTACACCTTCTGCGCGGAAAAAGCGGTCAATAAGATTTCCAAGACCACCGCCAGCAATGCCCATTATTGCCCAGCGCTGAAGCTTAGTCCAGGTGTCGTTTCTGAAGTAGATTGTAATAACAATACCAATTACAATGAGTGGAATCAGAGAAAAAAGCAGGCGTCTTGCGGTTTCAGACCAGCTTGCACCCACACTAAAGGCTACGCCGGTATTTGCAACATGAATGATTCTGAAAAAATCGCCCATAAAAGACGCACCAATTGTATAGAGCGGAATGTTTTTCATTACAAGGATTTTTGTAATCTGATCCAAAATGATTACAATTACGGCCAGAGAAATTGGCCAGAGCTTTGATTTTAGTTCTTTATTCATATATATAGAATATACTTATAAATTCGTAGGTAGGTCAATAAAGATAGTTGAAAGCCCAAGTTCCTTTTCAACTTTTTCTTTTAGAAGAGAAACACCCACAGTTTCTGTTCCGTAATGACCGCCCGCAATTACGTTGATACCACATTCTTCGGCAAGATGGTACTGCTCATGCTGGAATTCGCCTGTGATGTAGCAGTCTAACCCGAGCTCAACAGCCTGTTCAACATCTTCACTTGCACCACCAGAAATAATTCCTACAGTTTTGATCTGTGATTTACCGAAGGCAAGGGAACGGCAGTCTGTTTTTGTAATTTTAGAAAGTTTTGCCGCAAGTTCGTCTGGAGACAGCGGGGCAGTGAGTTCTCCTGCAGCTCCGATTGGCATTCCGCGCCAGTAACCAAACGGCTCGACCTTTGAAAGCCCAAGGGCGGCAGCCAGCCCGAAATTGTTTCCATAAGGGTTGTTTGCGTCGAGCGGAATGTGGTATGCAATCAGGGCAAGGTCATTTTTAATAAAGCTGGCCGCCCGCTTGTAAAAATTGCCGGTTAGTGTCTGACAGTGTCCCCAGAAAAGGCCGTGGTGTACGACAAGGGCCTGGGCACCGGCAGCCGCAGCCGCGTTTGCAGTTGCCTCGCAGGCATCTACGGCGAACGCAACCTTTAGTACAGGTAAGCTGTCAGGTGCAGAGTTTTGAATCTGAATCCCATTCAGCGAAGGGTCAGCAGGAAAATCCTCTTTTTTCAAAAAAGCATTAAACCAAGAGTCCAGTTCATTCAATGTCATTGTCAGTTTCTCCTTCCGCATTGTCATGCTGAACTTGTTTCAGCATCTCTTCAGTTTCATCAGCAAGCAGTTTAGGAGTAGTGCGGCTTGCATCCCGGGAAAATCCCAGAGACAGAGCCAGAAGAGGATCCGTCTGTTCAATGCATCCATACCCCGTAGTTTTGTAATCCTGTATGGAAGAAAGCTTCAAAACTCCCGCAACAAGTTCCGGGTTTTTCTTAGCAAAATCATCCGCTGCAATATCAGCCATAAAATCAGAAATTAAAAGAAGTTTTTTATCTTCGCCATAACGTGCCTTAAGAATAGGAATCAGAACTTCATATTCCTGCGAAACATTATAAGAATAATATTCCTTTTGAGCTTCAAATGCCTGACGGTTCAAAGAGCTTTGAATAACCATTACAAGGCGGCGCAAAATTCTGTGGTCAGCAAACGAATGCAGCCATGGACCATCTTCAGCAAAAAAATCAGCCGAACAGATTGTAATGCCGCGGGCTGCCAGTTCCTGAAGGTATGGTTTATAATGCTCGGTGTCACCGCGCTTGTCCGGAGTGAGTAAAATAATCAGATTCTGACTTTCTGCAGTTACTTTATCGGTTTCAGAAGCATTTAAAACGTTCGGACCATATTCATAAAGCGACATGGTTTTTTTAGAAAAAGGACCGGCTTCTTCAAAACCGCTTCTAAAACTTCCTTTATAATGAGTAATTTTTTCAACAATACCGATTTTACGTGAATTCTGTTCTACCGGAGAAAAATAAACAGTAGCAGTAAGGGCAACTGCAGAAATCATAAGTGTAAAAACAGCCCAAACCTTCATCAAAGCACTGTAATGGTCAACATAAAGCCGTTCAATATAGCGGAAAATTGCGTGGAAGTTTGAGAGTAATACAAAAAGAGCAATAAAAAGTCCGAGTACAGTAAAAGCATCAATTCCCCAGGCAAATATCTGAAAAATTGCAATAATAAAGGTGAACGGTGCCAGTACAACAAGAGGATCCCGTCTTACATGATGCACAAAGAAAACGCGCAGATTCGTAATAAAAAGCAGCACAAATACTAAAAGTTCACCGTAAAATTTCATGCTCTAAATTATAATTGTGGAAGGAATTATTCGCAATAGGTTTATAAAGGAGGGCGGAGCCCCGCCCTACGCCTCAACCACCTTCGGTGTTTTCGGCTACCCCACCCAGCGGGGACACCCCGCAACGCCCCGGCTTATGCGCGAGCCTTTTTATGCTTGCGTCTAATACAAATTGCAGCCCAAGCCTTGAACTCAGTTGTACCCGGGAAAATATCAGTTCGAATAATATTATCTTCAAGATTTTCTACAACAGAACCGTCAGAGTTCTTTGGAATAAGACTCAAAAGTCCATAAGTCAAATCATTAACACTGCCAAGCATTCGTCCTGTATAAATGATAACATTTTATTAAGAATTTTTAAAATAATTTGCAGTGGGCTTAAATTTAAATTTTTTTTACTTTCCAAAGGTTTCTTTTTACCTGAAAACTCTGTAAAACTGTACCATATTTTGCATTATATTACATTTATTTACACTTACTGGAGGCTATATGTTAAAAATCCGTGCAAAACTTATTATTACTTATATTTGTGTCGTACTTCTTGCAGTTCTCTGCGTTTCAATTCCATCAATCAAAACACAATATGAGCACATTAAAGAGAGTATTCAGCTTACTGCAGATGCTAATATGTCAAATGCGGTTTCTTACATTCAGTCTTTTTTAGGGAAGCCATTGCAAATCACTAAAGACACTGTTCCTTATGCATTGCATGGTAATTTAAATTATGAACAGACACCTAAAGATTTAAATTCATTAATTGAAGATAACTCTGCATTGTTCAGCATGTATTATGCCGATGAAATTCCTATGAATCAGGGCGGTAATTTTTATTCTTCTGATGGCTGGATTCCAGAAACAGATTATGATAAAGAAAGCCGAATCTGGTTTAAGGTTCCAAAAGAAAACCGCATTCCTGTAGTTATTGATCCTTACAGGGATGAAAGTTCAAACGCTATGGTCACTACAGTTGCAAGCCCTGTTTACCAGAACAATGAGTTCAAAGGTGTTATTGGAATTGATATTAAACTTGAACAGGTTAATACTCTTGTAAATAAGGTAAAACTAAGCAAAAAAGGCTTTTCTTTTCTGCTTGATAAAGATGGTGTTTATATAACGAATCCAGATTCAAAGAAAATGTTAAACGCAAACTTTTATAAAGACTATCCTGTTCTGGCAAAATATAAAAATAAAAATAATATTGCCGAGGTGCAGCTGGATGCCGGAGACGGTTATTACTTTGCAGTAAGAACCATAGAAAATACAAACGGCTGGACTTTAGTTTCTGTAGGATATAGAAAAGAACTTTTTAGAGAACTTTTGATTAATATCAATGTAATTATTGCAATGTCAGTAATCAGTATTCTGTTTTCACTGGCAATTGCCTCTATTTTTGCTCATCGAATTGTAAAACCTATAACTAAAGTAGATTCTGCTGTAAATGAAATTGCATCTGGTAACGCAGATCTTACACAGCGTATTAACGTTGATTCTAATGATGAAATTGGAAGTCTTGAAAAAGGATTTAATAAATTCATTGAAAAGCTTCAGAATATAATTTCTCAAATTCAGGGTTCAAAAACAGAACTTACTGCCGTAGAAGATAATCTTGTTTCAAGCATTAGCGAAGCTTCAAGTTCTATTACAGAAATTATTTCTAATATTGAAAGCGTTGGCGGACAGGTTGGAAGTCAGGTTAGTGCCGTTTCACAAACTTCGGCTGCTGTAACGGAAATCGCAGAAAATATTAACAGCCTTGAATTGATGATTCAAAATCAGTCAGAAGGAGTTTCAAACGCAAGTTCTGCAGTAGAAGAAATGATTGGGAATATTAAGGCAGTAAATCAGTCTGTAGAAATAATGTCGCAATCTTTCTCTCAGCTTGAAGTAACTTCCAGAAATGGTATTGACCAGCAGCGTTTTGTTGATGAACAGATTTCCGAAGTTTCTAAGCAGTCTAAGAGCCTTCAGGATGCAAATACTGCAATTGCAGACATTGCAAGTCAGACAAACCTTCTGGCAATGAATGCTGCTATTGAAGCGGCTCATGCAGGTGAATACGGAAAAGGTTTTGCCGTTGTTGCAGATGAAATTAGAAAGCTTTCAGAAACTTCTTCTGATCAGTCTAAAAAAATCAGTGCTGAGCTGCATAAAATTGTAGATACAATTAATCATGTTGTAGAAGCTTCTGCAAAGAGTACAGAAAGCTTTGGTGAAGTTTCAAGTTTGATTGCCGAGACAGATTCTCTTGTAAAACAGATTAACTCTGCAATGGAAGAGCAGCAGGTTGGTTCCCGCCAGATTCTTGATTCCCTGAGTGTAATGAACAACAGTACATCAGAAGTAAAAACAGCTTCTCATGAAATGAAGGAAGGAAACGAAATGATTCTCAAAGAGATTCAGAACCTTCAGAATACTACACTTGTAATTAAGCAGAGTATGAATGAGATGTCTATTGGTGCAAAGCACATGAACGATACAAGCTCTACACTTTCAAATATTTCTGCACAGGTTAGTGATGCAATCAGTAAAATCGGCCAGCAGATTGATTTGTTCAAAGCATAAGCTTACAGGGTGGGGAGGTCCCCTCCCTGCTTTTATATAAACTTTTCCTACTTCAAATTTCCCGCCATTCCTACTATAATAAGCTTTATGTCATACGAAGTAACAGCGACGAGACGTCGTCCGCAGCAGTTCGGCGACCTGGTTGGTCAGGAATTTGTGGCGGAAACTCTCAAAAATTCTATAAAGTCGGGAAAAATCGCCCACGCGTATCTGTTTTCGGGGCCTCGCGGTTGTGGTAAAACTTCTACAGCGCGAATTCTGGCAAAAGCATTGAACTGTCAGAACGGGCCAACGGATCAGCCTTGCGGAACCTGTTCTAACTGTCAGGAAATAACAAAAGGAACCTCTCTCGACGTAATTGAAATCGATGGTGCGTCAAATACCAGCGTTGAAAATATCCGTCAGATTAAGGATGAGGTTCTTTTTCAACCAAGCAATGCAAAGTATAAAATTTATATCATAGACGAAGTTCACATGCTTTCGACTTCTGCCTTCAATGCTCTGCTCAAGACAATTGAAGAGCCGCCTCCATACGTAATCTTTATTTTTGCGACAACAGAACTTCAGAAGGTTCCGGCTACCATAAAGTCCCGCTGTCAGCAGTTCAATTTCCGTCTGGTTGCAGTTGATAAGGTAAAGCAGTGTCTTGCTGAGGCAGCTGCGGAACTTGGAATTCAGGCTGATGATGAAGCCCTCTTCTGGATTGCCCGTGAATCTACCGGTTCTATGCGCGATGCCTATACTCTTTTTGATCAGATTGTAGCCTTTAGCGATGGTCACATTACTTATGAAAAGATTCGCGACAAGCTTGGACTTGTAGGAATTGACCGCTTAAATTCAGTATTTGAAGCCTGTGCCCAGAACCGTACGGCAGATGTAATTGGTCTTCTTGATGAATTTTTACAGGCCGGTGTTTCAATCGAACAGTTAATTTCTAACTGTGCTGATTACCTGCGCAGTCTTCTGCTTATCAAAAATGGTGTAAAAAAGGAGTCACTTTTAGGAAATAGTGCAGAGCGTTACAGCAATGTTGTGCTTGGAGCCTGGAATACAGTTCAGATTGAGCGTGCTCTTTCTATATATTTACAGCTTTACCGCGATATCCGCTATTCACTTTCTCCTCGTTATGAACTTGAACTTGCCTTCAGCCGTCTTTGCTGGCTTGGAAGTTATGTTTCTAATGCCGAAGTTAAAAAGGCAATTGATGCAGCTCAGGGCTTACTTATGGGAAGTGGTGGAGTATCGGCTCCAGTTTCAACTCCATCTGCACAAACTGTGCAGCCTCAGACGGCACAGCCAAATGCAGCTCAGACACTTCCTCAGCAGACTCAACCAGTTCAGTCAAATCAAGCAACTCCTTCGGGAATGAATCCGATTCCAGCCGGAATGCCACGGCTTTCCATGCTCGATGAACTGATTGCTAAAGAGCAGGCTGGCATTTCAGATGAAGAATCTGGGGAGAATGCGCCCCCTTTTCTTAATGGCGGTCCACTGCCGCCTGAACAATCAGTGGCTGCTCCAATAGCAGAAAATGCTCATCCGGCAGAACTTGACGAACGTCTCAAACTTCATATTCCTCTGGAAAATGTAACCGACGATGGTCAGGTTGTGCCTACGGTGGATATCCCTTCGTCTGCAACAGGCTATTCCGAAAATCCGGATGCCGAAGAAGGTGATGAAGGCTGGTCGAACATGGATGCTCCGCCAGATGATGACTATTATCCGGTAGAGGCTGATTTTTCAGAACAGGCAGAAGAATATGAAAATGCAGCTTCGGCAGCAGGAACTGAATCGGCGCCGGTTCAACTCCAGGATACACTTGTAACTGCAACAGGACAGACTATTTCAATTGCACAGCTTCGCGGTCAGATTACGGCAAACCTTGCTGTAACAGACGGCTTTGCAGCATCAAATGTAGAAAAAACAGGCTTGTGGGTAGTCAGTGATAATACTGTAAATACAACTGTTGAAACAGCCTACGACCTTGGTTTGATAGAAAAGAAAAAAGATGTAATTGCCGCAGAGCTCTCAAATGCTTGTGGACGACCAATGCAATTCAATGTAGCTCTTAAAGAGACAAAATCTCAGGAGAATGCCGCTCCGGTAGAAATACCGCTCCAGGTTAATATTCTTGTGAATGCTTTTAAGGGAACAATCGTTGCCGGAAAAATGTAAAACAGGAGGATGTAAAAAAATGAATCCATTCGAATTACTTAAAAATACTCAGGCTATTAAAGAACAGTCAGAAAAACTGCAGCAGGAACTCGCTGATATCCGTGCAGAAGGTTCTTCTGGTGGCCGTATGGTAACAGTTACTTTAAATGGTAAGTTTGAAATGATGGGAATTAAACTTGACCCTATTTGTGTTGACAATCGTGATGTTCAGATGCTCGAAGATTTGATTGTTTCGGCACATAAAAATGCCGTAGACAATGTTCAGGAACAGATTAAGGCAAAATCAAGTTCACTGCTTGGTGGACTCGATCTGGGCCAGTTTGGACTTTAAGCCATGAATGCTTTTGATGAACTGACAAACAACTTTTCTCGGCTTCCGGGTATCGGTAAAAAAAGTGCAATACGCATGGTAAACTGGCTGTTAAAGCAGGATGCGGCATATGTACAGAAGTTTGCACAGAATCTTGGGCATCTTCAGGAACGTATAAAACCATGTTCTGTATGCGGCACATGGACAGAAGCAGATCCGTGTCCAATCTGTTCAAATCCGTTGCGCGATGCAACTCAAATCTGTGTGGTTGAACAGCCGCAGGATGTATCTACTATAGAAGCTTATGGCGAATACAAAGGAATGTATCATGTTCTTGGTGGTCTTTTACGTCCATTGGAAGGTATAGGTCCGGCCCAGCTTTCCATTCAACCGCTGCTTGCAAGGATTAAAAATGCGGCAGAGGCAGGAAAAGTGCCTGTTTCCGAAATAATAATTGCAACAAATCCTACGGTTGAAGGCGACACAACTGCTCTTTATCTCAATAAAATGATTAATGAGCTGAATTTGATGCAGCCGCCGAAAGTGACGCGGATTGCCACGGGAATGCCGGTAGGGGGCGATCTTGAATATATAGACAAGAGAACTCTTTCACTGAGTTTCCGCGGACGCAGCGAATTCTAGAGGTATTGTGGAATGTAGGATAACTTATAAAAAAAAGATAAAAAAATAATTTTATAATAGACAAATGAAAATTCTTGATTTATAATATTTACAAAGGAGTTTACTGTATGGAATCAAATAATTCTATTGTTTCAGGCTTTGATAGTGACAAGGACGATTCTCTCAAAATCACTTTGCATAAGATTCCAGGTGTTGAGAACGGCTGTATGGTCGTTCTGGAGGGATATATCGATACCTACAATTCATCTTTCTTTCAGAAGCAGCTTACCAAGGTAATTGGAGCAGGTTATTTTAATCTGTTGTTCAATTGCGGCGGGTTATCATATGTATCTTCAACAGGACTTGGTTCTTTCACCATTCTTCTTAAGATGGTAAAGGTAAAGGGTGGAGACATCATTCTTTCTGAAGTTCAGGAGAAGGTTGCTGAAGTATTCCAGATTCTTGGATTCTCTCAGTTCTTTAATCTTAAAGATACTACAGAAGAAGCTTTGGAATATCTTCGCCACGATGAAGGTTCTGCACCAGGACCAGTTTTCCCTAAAATGCTTGTTTGCCCTTCTTGCGGAAAGAATATTCAGGCTGCACATGCAGGCCGCTTCCGCTGTACTAACTGTAAAGCAATCATTACAATCAGCGAGGCTGGAGCTATTACTCTCGGCTAATTTCTGATTTTTACATTTTGTTAAATAAAAAAATCCGATGTTTGAAACATCGGATTTTTTTTGCCTATTGACATTGTCCGGCAAGACCGGACAATCTATTCTAGCGGAGCAAGCTGAGTACGTTCTGGCTTGACTGGTTAGCCTGAGCGAGCATAGCTGTACCAGCCTGAGAGAGTACGTTAGAAGTTGTGAACTTAACCATCTCTTCAGCCATGTCTGTATCACGGATGCGTGATTCAGAAGCCTGGAGGTTTTCAGCACCAATATCAAGTCCTGATACTGTCTTCTCAAGGC
>JAEEGL015711611.1_pt1 | contig 10348 bp, 7 predicted proteins | sample 9134231 | NCBI WGS metagenome assembly JAEEGL01 (sample SAMN16246548, study PRJNA631951) | gut metagenome | biome: gut microbiome; feature: rumen; material: fiber-attached | host: Bos | place: Iran: Karaj | collected 2018-10
GTGTAATACATTATATCCTTGCATTCTTTTCATTCTAGAGATGATATCTGTTGCAGTATATCCCTCAGGATGTCCTGCATGAAGTCCAACTCCAGAAGGATATGGGAACATGTCTAATGCGTAGAACTTTGGCTTGGAAAAATCCCATACATCTGTTTTAAATGTATGATTGTCTTCCCAATACTTTTGCCACTTCTTTTCAATTTCCAAATGATTATATTCTTTCATATAAAATACCTCTCTTCCAAAGGGACGCATAAGCGCTTATACTATTCTATCACAAGAAGTTGTATTTTTATAGTAAAAATAAAAATAAATACGCTTACACTTAAAAAATAAAAGAGGGAATTATATTCCCTCCTGCTATTTTTGCCTCATCATCACTGGCTTTTGTGGTGCAAGCTTAAAATTGATAATTGTAAGAACGGTAACTGATATCACTGTAACTATAGCATATACTATCCAGTATATGAGGCGTAAATCCTCATATTTTCCAATGTATTTTATGATGTAATAGCCCAAAAATCCTATCGCAACTAAGGATGCATATACCGCTGCAGTTAGTCTTTTAATTTCATATCTTTGCAATACCTTAATGAGCATCAAAACAATATTCAAGAATCCATAGGATAATGTTACTATCATTGTTCCCATAAAAGACCAATAGCCCATTTTAAAATATACCATTAAAAACACAACCAGGCTTATAGATACTACTATAAGCGATAGCCAAATTACAAAAAATCCTCTTTTGCTCATAATAGCTCATTTAACCTCTTAAAAACATATGAACAAGCTTCATCTCTAACATTATTTCTACCAATATCATTAAAGTGTACTTCTTCAGTAATAACCTTACCTAAAATAGAGAATCCGAAGCATACTGTTCCAACGGGAATTGCATCTGTCCCACCAGTAGGGCCAGCCACTCCAGTAACTGAAACTCCAACCTCAGAGTTCGTCTCTTTTGCAACTCCCAAAGCCATCTCATAAGCGACTTCCTTTGATACGACATCATAGGTATCAATCGTTTCTTTTTTTACGCCTAAGTACTTAATTTTTGCCTCATTAGAATATGTTACAAAGGAGGCATTTAAAACCTTAGATGCGCTCGCAACATTAACTAATTTTGCAGCACATAATCCAGCTGTACAAGACTCTGCAAAGGCGATATGATACTTCTTATTTATGAGTTTTAAAACTACTTCATTTTCCATATAAAAACTCCTTTTTTAAACCTCAATAACAAAATGCGCAATTGTAATAAATGGCTTGATTAAGCCATTTTTTTAATTTTATTTATGATAAGTTTCATTATTATTTATCTTAAAAGCTCTATAAATTTGTTCTAGTAGAATCACCTGCATAAGCTGGTGTGGAAATGTCATTTTTGAAAAGCATAATTTATAATCACAAAAATCTAAAACAGCTCTTGATATTCCTAAAGAGCCACCAATAATAAAGGATATGTTTGCATTATGATAAGAGAATATATCAAGCATCTTTGTTGCTAAAGCCTCACTAGATAGCATTTCACCTTTTAAATCTAGGGCAATCTTATAAGAATTCGAAGGCAAAACCTTTAAAATTTTATCTCCTTCTTTATTCTTAATCATCTCAATTTCCTTATCGGATGGATGGTCATTAATTGCTTCATCAGAGACCTTCAAAAACTCAACCTTTGTGTATTTCCCTAATCTTTTTGTATATTCATTTATAGCATCAACAAGATACTTTTCTTTAATACTACCTACACTAACAATTGTTATTTTCATATTTCATAATCTCCACTAAAATAAGGCTTTAATATACCAAATTTAACGCCTTTAGCCTCAATTCCAAAATCATTAAATACTTTCTCTCTTGTAAGCTCAATAATTTCTGTTAAATTACATTCTTGAGATATATGAGCATGTAAAACTATCTTTGTTTTAGGTCCCATTACATTACATAAGGTAATCATAGAATCCTCATTAGACATATGCCCATGATCTCCAAGAATTCTTATTTTTAGCATATATGGTCTTTCAGAATGCATTAATATTTCAGGATCATGATTTGATTCTAATACATATGCATCCGCATTTGCAATTTCACTATAAATTGCTTGATGTACATAGCCTGTATCTGTAATATACACAAGCTTTTTATCTTCATTAGTAAAAGAAAAGCCAATACATTCTTTGGCATCATGAAATAAAGGTAATACCTGTATTTTTAAATCAGACTCCATAAAGAATGGATAAAGAATAGAATTCTCTATCCTATTTATAATTATTAAGTCACCATTATTCTTCTTTTCAAGTAAAAGCTCATAAACCTTTTCTTTCCCAGGTCTACTATAGGATTCCTTTATTGCCATATATGTCCCACCAGACATATAAACTCTTAAATGGCATTCCTTTAATAGCTGAGGTAAAGCCTTAATATGATCTATATGCTCATGAGTGATCAAAAGGGCAGAAATATCCTTAAGATTTAGACTGTATCTTTCTAGGTTTTCTAAAATTTGCTTCCTAGTGATACCTGCATCAATTAATATATTTACTTTGCCTGTTTGAACTAACGTACAATTGCCGTCAGAGCCACTAGAAAAAACGCTGAATTTCATATTCCACCTCGTACGGAGGACATTATAACATAACAAATCTTTTCTTAAAAGAAAAAGAAAAGAAATTATGGATTATTTTTCACATTTTTCATTTTGATAATTTCGTTGCATTTTAATTTCATAAATGATATGATATTATTTGCTATAGTTTAATTTTAAGATAAAGGAGTATTATGACAATGACAAAGAAAACATTGCGCAGAGCGGTTACTGCTTCCCTTGCTGGCGCATTCGCAATATCTTTAGCATCTTGTTCAGCTGCATCTGATAATACTGGTTTATTGGAAAAAGACAAGGTTTACGCTGAAGCTGGTGAGTATTCTGTTACTTATGGCGACATTTGGAACGAGCTTAAGTGGAACACACATGATGTATTAGATAACCAGATTACAAATGTAGTTTTAAACAAGTATATCAATCGTATTGACATTGTTCTTACAAAGGATGCTTCTTCCTTAACAGATAAGGATAAGGAAGACCTAGGCTTCAATGAGGAAAATGTTTATAGCGATGATGCTTACAACAAGATTAAAGAAACATTTAAAGAAAGAATTGTAGACTATGTTGTACAAGATATCTACAATTTCACTTATTCAACAGATAACTATTGGGACAATTTTGATTCTTTAGAAGAAACTGAAATTGACACATTAGAAGCAAAATATGTTGATGAAATCTATTCTGAGTATTTAATTGAATCCATTGATGGAGAAGCAATTAGTACATTAATTAAAAAAGCAGACCACAAAAATTATGAAGAAAACACTGCAAACTATTTAAAGCTTGCAATGGGCTTAAGCCAAATTTATTACCCACTATACGCTAAAGAGCTTTTAGCTTATGCTGGTTTAGAACAAGACATCGCTGATGCCTTAGAGGATGACACAGATGACGATGATGATCAATGGGGTTATTATTCTGTTTCAGATTATGTATCTAAGTTCAAGGATGAATACACAAATAATTATGATATGAGTGCAGTTATCATTAACTTTGCTGATTCTTCTGAATTACAGAATACACTAAGAGCATTTGGTTTAAAGTTCAACGGAAAGAATCTATATTATATTTATGATTCTAAGGATACAAAGACATATACCCTAAATGCAGATGGATATATGACTTATGAGGATTACATCAAGTATTATGATGATTTTGCTACAAGTAACCTAAACAATGGTCGTGATGAGGATGGTAACCAGATGGCTACTGTTGTATCTTCTCAGGCTATCTTAGAAATCTTTATTCAGATTTATAATTATGTTTATGGTGGTTATAGAGAAAAGCTTTCATCTAATTATACTGGTACTACTTATACTCAGTTAAATAAACTAAGAAGATTAACAGATGAAATCCTTGAAGCTTATGCTGCACCAGCACCTGGTAAAACTGTTGAGGATATGCTAGAAGAAGCAAAGGCAACATTAAAGGCAGATAACGAAAATGAAACATATTTCACTGCAAAGGAATTAAAGGATAATTATGGAGATACATTTAAGAATTATATGTATGAAACATTAAAGCTTAAGTCTAACTCTACTTGTTATTCAAGCTCTGGACAGTCTACATCCTTAGGTACTTCTTTAGTTTATAAGTTTGATGAATATACAAACTATGTAGATAAGGAAGAGGTTACTGATGCTAACTTAGTTCATTTCACACAGTGGTATAACGATGAGGAAAGAAGTTCTTCTGATATTACTGCATTATTACAGGATACTGAAACTTATCCTGCACTTGCAACAGATATCTTAGAATTATTAAAGAAGCAAGATATTACTTCTACTGCAATTACAAATTATTTAAGTGCTGAATTAGATAATGTAAGTGTAAAGATTTATAACGAGGCAACAGAAATTAAGTATGCTGCAGAAAATGAAAATTATTCTAAAGCATTATCTGGTGCAGGCAATGATAACATTTTAGCTACAATCTCTTATGATGATGTAACATGGAATTTAAATATTGTTGCAGACCCTAATGATGAAAATTCCATTTTAGTTCCAGGTACAACTACTCCATTTGGTGTATTTGATTACTTAAATGCTAAGAGTGGTACAACAACTGCAATTGATTTAATTGCTAAGCAAATCATTAAGACTACAAAGTCTTATGAGGATACAAACAAGGATAGAGCAATCTATAATCGTTATATTGAGAATATGCTATTAAGCTTCTCTAACAACTATTATTCTACTAATGGTTATCCAGCATCTATTGGTAAGTATAACTTCTTAATGTTATATTTCCATACTGCAAGCGTTGATGAAATCATTGATAACTACTATAGAGTAAATGTAGCTTCTGGCAAGCTATTAACTGACTATTCTTCTGATAAGCTAGTTTCATTCATTAAAAAGTATGTTGATATCGCTGAGGATAATTACTTCTCCTTAGGTGGTACTCGCTTATATGTATATTTAGATGCTGATGATGATGGCAAGGCTGATGATGTTTCTGATTGGCAGGATATGCTAGTATCTGATTATGATCCAACAAGCGTATTTGCTGGTAAGACATTTGGTGAAGTTGCTAAGCAGATGATTTGTGAAATCTACAATAAGATTAGTGCTTCTACACAGTCTCATACAGATGCAGCTACTGCTTTAGTTTCTGAGATTAACGCAAGTGCTAAGGTTGTATATGAGGATAACCCAATTTCTGCTGAAAACACTTGGGCTGTTTATAGACATTTAGGATTAAATGTTAAGACTACTGATTTCTCTGCAACTAATTCTACAACAGATATCGACTTTAGCTTAAAGCAGCGTCTATTCGACTATGCAAGAGGCTATAGCGATAATGGAAAGACTTATGAGTATTTCTTAAATAATACTTATCCTACTTGCTACATTGAGCCAATTGATGTAGCTAGCGCAAATATCACATCTAAGGATGATGATACAATTGTTGCTACTAAAGATGGCTTCAACCTAATTATGGTTACATCTGGTACAACTTCTGCTTCTGCAAAGTGGACCAAGACAGATAATGATGAGGGTATCTTAGAAAACATCGTATTAATGTATAATGAGAACCCTGTTAAGATTGAAAACATCTATAACGATGATGAAAGATTAAATGATAACCAGATTAAGTTCTATTTATTAGATTATGCAATCAATGGTTCTTCTACTTTAGCTCCAACAGGTTTATCTACTGCTTACTCTAGATATGTAAACCCAGTAGTTACTAGATTTGCTGGAAACGAAACTCAAAGAATTATCTTAATCAATTATATCCAGTCTATAACAAATAATAATATTACATTCACTAAGGATGGATATAATGATGTATTTGATAAGCTTGTTGCAATCGCAGAAAGATCTGCAGATGGCTATAGCTACCTATACAATGATACAACTGGTACATCTAACCTATATGATTACGAAGACGAACACGGCAACGTAGTTACTTGGTGGGATAGTATTAAGGCTTTATTAAAGGAGGAGGCTTAAGATGAAAAAAGCATTCAAAAGCCTGCTTCTTGCAGGTTCAACAGGATTAATGGTTTTAACACTTGCATCCTGTGGTGGAGATTCAAGAAATTCAAGTATTCCATATGGCGAGAATAACAAGTACAATTCTGATACTGTAATCGCAACTGCTACAAATGATATTACAAATGAAGCAATGAAGATGACACAGGGTCAGTTCTATTCTAGACTTAGATATTCTGCTAACTCCGTTGTTCAAAACAGCATTAAAAAGGCTATTTATAATAAGGAATATAATGCAATTGTTGATTTATTGTTACATGAGAATTTAGCTGATGTAGCAAATGATACAAAGGAACTTCTTACATTAACTAAGAATGGGGAAAGCTTATATAACTTATCTGAGACTACATTAGATTACACTGGTAATCTTTCCAACTACAATTATATTCGTCGTACAATTATCAATTCTATTTCATCTTCCCTATCTTCTTCTTTATTCTCTGCATCCTCTGCAGAAAAAATTGAAGAAATGGAAGCTGATGACATTGAAACATATTACACAAAGTTTATTGAGGCACAATCAAGAAAGGGTATCTATATTACTAAGGCTGACTTAGCATATACATTACCTACAGATGAAACAGATGTCATTGTATTCACAAACTTCAAGAATATTGTTGAAAACTATAGAGCTCTTGTAGAAGGCTATATCATTACTCAGGCTGAAAAGCTTTCAGCTAAGAATGCATTATATCAGATTGCTGATGAAGAATATATCTATGAATATGATGCAGATACTGAAAATGATGATAAGACAAAGAATTCTTCTTATTATCTATTTAAAGAGGATTCCTTAAAATCAAGCTATCAGTCAAATTATAAAACATATGGTGAATATAAGGCTGTAGTTATTCAGTTCAACTCAAGACGTGAGGCATTAGCTAACGTTGCTACTGTAACAGCTCATTTAGGCTATAGCTTAGATAAAGAAAATATTACTGATGCAGAGGTTCAGGACTATTATTTTGAATTATATAACACAACCTATGCTTATGACCCTGCTGCAGATTTATTAGATGAAAGATTCACATATACTGTAAATAAATCAGAAAATGAATTAGATGACCTAAATTCTTCTGTAAAAACTGCAGTTACAGAAACATTAGAAAAAGGTGAATTCTTCAAGAGTCCTCGTAATCTATCTAATAAGTATTATATGGTTTACCATATGGATACTAAGTATGATGTTTCTTTAACTGATGAAGAAACTGAATATGATGATTTAACTGATGAGCAAAAGACTAAATATGACATCCTAGCAAAATGGGATGCAATTGAAAGCCAGGCAACAGGTTATGCTTCTACAAATTACAAGTCTATCATTTATAAGAATTTAAATGATGATAACAAGGATAATGATTTAAAGATTTATGACCCAGTATTTGAGTATAAATATTACAATTCTTATTCTGATGTATATGAATTAATTGATAAGGCTGATTTCAAAGCTAATTTAATCTTCTCTTATGAGGATAAGGAATATACTGTAGAGGATTTCTATAATGATGCAGCTACAACTTATGCAACTGAAATCCTTACAAAATATTTTGAATTAGAATATGCATATTCCTTCTTAGATAAATATCTTGATGAAGATACAATTTCTTCTAATGAAACTACTGTTGATGATGCAATTTCTAATTTCAACAACAATGGTAATTCTCAGTATCCATCCTCTATGGGATTAGAAAACTATTTATTAATCGCATATGGTTATGAAAATAGAGATGATGTATTAAAGTATTATTTCAATGCAAATTCTTGCTTAACTAAATATATGGCTGAAACTGTATTTGAGGATTGGGCTGTATTAAATCAGACAAAGACTGATGAAGCCGGAAAGAACATTTACGATATTAATTCCGAATATGAAACTAAGGGTGTTTTATATAACCTATTATCATCTGGTAATGCAAATTATTCTAAATTATTCAATATTAACCTAGATCATATCTTAATTAATATTGATGCAAATGGTGATGGTACACCAGATGATCCAGATAAGTTCTTAAAGGATCTTGATGATACTACTAAGAATGAATTTGAAGCATCTGTTGCATCTTTAGCTCAAGCATTATATTTAGAGGCTACAAGTGGTTTATATGGTGATAATGATTACTATACAATCTTAACTTATCTAAAGACAGCTTATGAAGAGGGTGCAAAGCTAAAGACTGACCCAACAAAGTCTTGGGATGATTATAAGCAATTTGGTTTCTTATTAACAGTTGAACAATTAGCTTCTTCTGGTGATATCACTCAGGATTCTGTAAATAACTGTGTAGAGCCATTCCAGGAATATGTAAAAGCTGTATATAAGGCTTTAAGCACAAACAAGACAGAAATTGACGAAGATGGTAATTTCTATGTTTATGATAAAGATACTGAAACAGGTTCTGTACTTGAGGATGCAGCTAGTGCTTCTTTAATTACAAGCAAGTCTTTATGTAAAACAGTATATGGCTACCACCTATTAATCGTTAATAGCTATAGTGGTCCAGATTCTACAGACTACAAGAAGCCATCTGATTATGAGTCAAGCTGGGAAAATGATATTTCTGTTACATTAATCACTGATGATGCTGATACTGATGAGGATGAATCTATTGTAGTACATACTGATGCATGGAATGAAAATACTGATCAAATTTCCTTTAACCAGTTCTTCATTTACTATGTACAGAAGGCAAACAGTGCTACTTCTTCATTGGAATCTAATATTTCATCTTTATGCTCTACATTATTTGATAGTGCAATTAGTAAGTACACTGGTTCAAACTTCCAGTCCTACCTATTACTTTCTAAGTTAAATATTCAAATTGATGCCACAAATGGTCCTAAGGTTGCTACATGGGATTCAAATGCTGGATTAGATGTTGAATATTTCAAGAATACAGTTACAAACTATGGTGAAGAGCCTGAGTACGAATCTTGGGTAGATGGTACTTACAACTGGGATAGACCAGCAAAGTAATAAAACAAATTAGGCAAGTTCAAAACTTGCCTTTTTTTCTTTATATACAAAAAAAGACTGTAACTTTTGTTACAGTCAATTGCTTATTGTTGTTTAATAAAGGATAGGGCCATTTTATGTCTTGCATAATCAATATCAATAACATAAACATGAACCTCATCACCAACAGATACCATATCGGATGGGTGATTAATCTTATTTAAAGACATTTTAGATAAATGAACTAATCCATCATATTTTACACCACAATCTACGAAGCAACCAAAGTCTACTACGTTTCTTACAGTACCATCAAGCTCATCACCAATCTTAATATCCTCAAACTTCATAATATCACTTCTAAGCTTTAATCCAGGGTAGCTATCACGAATATCACGAAGTGGCTTTTCAAATGCCTCTAATATATCATTCAAAGTAAACATATCGATGTCTAATTCCTTTGAAATTTGGCTTTTATCAAGTTTTTGGATAGATTCCTTAATAAGTGGTGTACCTAAGGCATTCTGGTCTAAATTCATCAATTTTAATAGTTTCTTAGCCTTTGGATAGGACTCTGGATGAATTGGAGTTTGATCTAATGGATCCTTAGCGTTTAGGATTCTTAAGAATCCTACACATTGTTCATAGGTTTTAGGTCCAAGCTTAGATACCTTCTTTAATTCCTCTCTAGATTTAAAGCCTCCCATTTCATCACGATACTGAATTATATTTTTAGATACAGCCTTAGTTAAACCAGATACATAGGATAATAGGGAAATAGATGCTGTATTTAGGTTTACACCAACCTTATTAACTGCATCAGATACAACATCGTCTAATGCCTTATTTAATTTCGATTGTGTAACATCATGCTGATACTGGCCTACACCTATAGATTTAGGATCAATTTTAACTAGCTCTGCAAGAGGATCTTGAATTCTTCTTGCGATAGAAATTGCACTTCTCTTTTCAACAGTTAAATCAGGGAATTCTTCAATTGCAATTTCACTTGCAGAATATACAGAAGCACCAGCTTCACTAACCATTACATATTTGGCATTTAAATTATTTTCTCTTATAACCTCTGCAACAAAGGCTTCTGTTTCTCTTCCGGCTGTACCATTACCAATAGCCATAATAGATACATTATATTTTTGAATTAATCTTACAATTGTCTTTTTAGATTCCTCTACTAATCTAGGATCCAACTTAGAATCCTTCGATCTTTAATTTCCCTAGATAACAACAAATCCTTTAAATCCCCTCATCTCATAAATTACAGCA
>JAEEGL015752846.1_pt1 | contig 10348 bp, 5 predicted proteins | sample 9134231 | NCBI WGS metagenome assembly JAEEGL01 (sample SAMN16246548, study PRJNA631951) | gut metagenome | biome: gut microbiome; feature: rumen; material: fiber-attached | host: Bos | place: Iran: Karaj | collected 2018-10
TATATTTTCAAGCAACCGAAGTAAGAAATAAATATTATAATGAAGTACCTGATATCGTTAATAGTTATATGGAAAAACTAAATAAAAAAGCAGGTACTAATTATCAACCTTTTAACTATTATGGAAGTAAGAGTGCAACTAAAGTAATAGTAGCTATGGGATCAGTTTGTGAAACTATAAAAGAAACTATAGAAAATAAACTTGATTTAGGACTCGTTGAAGTACATTTATATAGACCATTTAGCGTTAAATACTTATTAGATGTATTACCTAAAACTGTTAAGAATATAGCAGTATTAGATAGAACAAAAGAAGCAGGTAGTATTGGTGAACCATTATATTTAGATATAGTTAGTGCACTTAAAGATAAAGATATTAATATAGTAGGTGGAAGATATGGATTATCTAGTAAGAATACTACACCTTCTCATATTTATAGTGTTTATAAAATGTTATCTACTAAACTTAAAAATAATTTCACTATTGGCATAAATGATGATGTTACTAAATTAAGTTTAGAAGAATGTGACTATAAATTAGATTTAAATCTAAATGAAATGAAAATCTTTGGATTTGGATCTGATGGAATGGTAAGTGCTAGTAAAGATTTACTTAAAATAATATCTAAAGATGATAATTATGTACAAGGTTATTTTGAATATGATTCAAAGAAAAGTGGAGGAGTAACTGTATCTAATTTAAGATGGAGTAAAAATGAAATAAATGCACCTTTTTATGTTGAATCACCATCTATGGTAGTGGTTACTAAAGAAGAGTATTTTCATAAATTTGATCTAATTAGTAATATTAAAGATAATGGTATATTAATAATTAATACAGTTAAAAATGATTTTGAATTAAATCAATATTTACCTAATGATGTTAAGAAGATAATAAAGGATAAAAATATAAAAGTATATTATATAGATGCATCTAAAATAGCTATTAATAATAATATAAAAGGTAAAATTAATAAGATAATTGAAGTTATTATATTAAGATTATTAAATATTAAAAATGGTTATGAAATAATGTGTGATAATATTAAGAGTATCTTTAAAACTAAAGGTGAAGATATTATAAATAATAATATTAACGCTATTAATGAATCAATAGATAATATAAATGAATTAAGTAATATAACTATAGATAGTGATAATAAGAAGTTAGATAAAAATATATATGAAAAGATTAATTCTAGAATGGGTAATTCATTAAAAGTTAGTGAATTAATGGAATTAAGAAGTGGTGCATTTCCAAATGATTTAACTAAGTATGAAAAAAGAAATACTGCTTATGAAGTACCAGTATGGGATCCATCTAAATGTATAGAGTGTGGTAAATGTAATATAGTATGTCCTCATGGTGTAATAAGGCCTCTTATATTAAAAGATAAAATTGGTAAAGAATTAATAGGTAATAAAGAATATAATTATTATTTAGCTATTAGTGAAAAAGATTGTACTGGATGTGGTTTATGTATTAATAATTGTCCTACTAAATCATTAAGGTTTGGAAATGGTAATGAAGAGAATTTAAAAATAGTAGATAAATATTTTGATAGTTATGAAAATCCAGAAATAATGGATAAATTTAATATGAAGGGCGCTAGTTTAAAGAGTAGTAAATTTAAATTTTCAGGAGCTTGTGCTGGATGTGGAGAAACTCCATACATTAAGTTATTAACTCAATTATTTGGAAGTAGTTTAGTTATTGCTAATGCTACTGGTTGTTCATCTATTTATGGTGGTAGTGCCCCATCAACTCCATATAGTGTTCCATGGGCTAATTCATTATTTGAAGATAATGCAGAATTTGCATTAGGAATACATTCTTCTTATGAAACAAAAAGAAATAGAATTAAATCTATTATGGAACTAACTATTGATTCAGTTGATAGTGATGTTAAAAAGTTATATGAATTATGGCTTAAGAATACTAATGATGAAAAGATAACAACTGAAGTTAAAGAAGGATTAAAAGATAAAAAGATACCTAAAGAGTTAACTAATTTATTAGATTATATTCCTTATCGTGTTGTATGGGCTATTGGTGGAGATGGTTGGGCATATGATATTGGTTTTGGTGGACTTGATCATGTTATAAGTAGTAATGAAAATATTAAGTGTCTAGTATTAGATACAGAAGTATATTCAAATACTGGTGGACAAGCATCTAAATCAAGTAAAATAGGTGCAGTAGCAGAGTTTGCTGATTTTGGTAAAAAGACTTATAAAAAAGATTTATTTAGAATAGCTATGTCATATCCAAATTGTTATGTAGCTAGTATTTCTCTAGGAAGTAATATAATGCATACAATAAAAGTATTTAAAGAAGCTATGGAACATAATGGACCAGCCATTATAATAGCATATTCTCCATGTATTAATCATGGAATTAAAGATGGTATGTCTTGTTCAATAAGTGAAGAAGCTCTAGCAGTAGATGTAGGATACTCACTTCTTATGAGATATGTTCCAGAAGAGGAAAAATTATATTTGGATTCAAAAGAGCCTGACTTTAATAGATATAATGAATTTTTAGATAACGAAGTTAGATTTAAAGCATTAAAGATAAAAGATAAAAAGTTAGCAGAAGAATTATTAAAGATGCAAAAAGATAACGCTATTAAAAGATATAATTATTACAAAAAAAATTCCGATAATTAAATCGGAATTTTTAATTGCATTTATGGAGTCATTTCTGATCCAGTTATTACATATGGATCAATAGTTGACCCTGTACCACTTGATACTTCAGCATTACCCGAAAGAGAAATAACCGGGCGAACACTATACTCATATTCTGAAGAACTAGAATCCATATTTCCTGAATAATCAACTCTAAGGCTAGCTACACCTGAAGAAAAATATCCAGGAGATAAAAGCCAATAATTATGTGGGGAATATCTTCTCGCGTTTTTTCCCACTATACTCATCTCAGGAACAGAAGCTAAAGCAATTGGATAAGTTAACTGCGCTATACTGTTATTCACACTAAAAGCATCTATTGCTCTCTCACAATTTAAATTACTAGTATAGTTAGTTTCTGCAAAAGCTATAAAAGAATTGTTTAGTTCCATATTTACTCCATCTGGATCCCACCCACCAAAGTCTACAATTCTTCTATCATCACAAAATACAGCACCACTATCTATTAATGGCTCAAAACTTGTGTTTAACAAATTATTTAAATACCAAAAATCAATTTTATCTTTTATTATTGAATTTGTTGTATTAACATCACTCTTTGTAAGCATATCATAGAAGATATTATTTTGATCATTTAAATTTGAACTTACGTATTTGCCTCCTGTTATAGGAGTTTTATACATCAAACTACTACCATTTCGATAAATAAAATAATAGGTATCACAAATTCCATTTAAATTTAAACAAGTATAATGACTATTTGATAGTGTTTTATAACCACAAGAGCTCAGTTTTGTTGTACCATTTGCAAAACAGTTTGTCGTATTAGAATTTGGCCAATGTATTATATATTGAAGTGTCTGTTCGTCATTGCTTTTTGATGTCAACTGATAACTACCCCCGCTTGCTTCTATTCCATATCCATATTTATATATAATATCATAAGAATAATCTGTTGCGGTTGCTGCTGTTATATATTTTAACGCTGCAACATTTTGTGTTCCGTTATCATTACATGTGTATGTTCCATTACTTTCAAATACATATGTTCCTCTACACATATATTTATTAGCTATACTTGAATAATACGAATACCAATCTTTTAAATAAAGCTCTTGTGGGTTCGTCATTGTAAATGTTCCATTACCGTTGTCAATAATATCATCACCAAATACATATGTATAAGTTGGATCATCGTGTTGTTTATTAGAATCAATCGACGAGTAATATAACACTGGTGCTGTTCCACTTGTATCAATACCTGATACATAGAATAAATTATCACATCTGTTAACTGAAGAACTTCTACAAAAATATTTTCCTACCCAACTGGTTGGATAATCAGCTATAGTATTACCAATAGCTGAATTTGTTAACATATGTGAAGTCCCATACATTGTATAAGAATCACCATATAAGTAATTACTGTAAGATGACAAATAACTAGCATTTAGTGTAACATAACTTATTGATGAAGCAGAACTATGAAGATAATTATATGAAACAGGATAAGTAGTATTATACATATAACCAACATGAGAAATCGTAGTTCCATTATTAAAAGCACTAACACTAGCTGCATCATTATATGTTGATTGATATACATATGCGCTAGAATAGCTTGAAAAATCATCTACCTTATATAAACCTGTATTTGTACATGTTCCAGTACCATTTTTGCATGTATATTTACCTACCAAAGTAGGTATTACTGTACTAGCATTTGATGATGTAACTTCTACTGATTGGGTATTGGTTAACGTGAATGTTGTATTACCACCTGATACACTTGTTGTATAACTATCTCCATAAAGGTAGGTACCACCTAAACTTGTTGTGGTTTTTATTCCACCAGTATGATACGGCCTAGAGGTACCACAATCATATGTTGTATTACCGCTTCCATCAGTCCCTAATGTAGGTTCCCCGTTATATTGTATCTTAACTCCACCTGTCTCTGTTGTTCTCCTTATTTGCCAACAATGATTTGCAAATACCACATTGTTATTAGTATTACTAGTAAATGCACATACTTTTGTAGCATCTACTCCTGTACCTATTTGAGATACATCATCTGTTACTTTCCCAGAATATGCTACTATGGTATTATCACTTGAACATAGGCTTCTTAAATAACTTGCAAAATGTCTATCTTGATCAAAATATAATGTGCAAAATAATGTTTGATTACTAGTTACTGTTACTTTATCACCTGTTTTAGTTAGTGCATTACTTACTACTTGATCATTTCCATCAACACATCTTGATTGTGTTAAATTAAGAACATAACCATTTGGAAAAGTATTAGTGGCAGTATATTCAACATAACTATTGCCATCTTGTATATACATAGAATATTTTTCTTTTTTTACTACAGATGTTTTATCAATAGTTTCTACTCTATCGTAAAATGATTTATATGTTAAAAACATAAAAATAAACTCTGTTATAATTAGAAATGCTATTATGAAAGTTTTATTTTTATCTAAGCTTTTTATTATATCTCTCATACATAATCTCCTATTATGTTTTAATTATATAATAATAAAAAAATATAGTCAATTGTGTGACTATATAAAAAAATACGAGGCCATATTATCTTATGGCCTCAAAGAATAAAAAGGGGTTGACTAGTGTGATACTAGCACCAATCCAGTTTCCCGAATTGGTGATTACTATCCTAATAGATTTTATATTGTTTGTCAACAATTTTTTGCTAATTTTTTCAATTATTTTCGGCATTTTTTCTTTTGTTAAGAATAGTTAAAAGTTTTCTTGATTTTACCTTTATTTATTAGTATAATAGAGTTGTATAATATTGAGGTGAATAGAAGTGGAAGATAGTAAAGCAAAGAAAGTAATTAATAAAAAGACTACAGTTTCTAAAGGTACAGCTTCTAAAAAGAAGAGTACTACAACTGTCAAAAAAGCTTCCGCAACACCTAGGAAGAAAACAAGTACTAGTGCTAAAACATCTACTACTAAGGTGGAAAAGGTTGCAAGCCCTAGGAAAAAAGCTGTAAAAGAAGAAGTTATAATTAGTGAACCTGAAGTAAAAAAAGAGAGTAATGTAATAATAGATAAAAGAATTTTAATTCCTATTATTGCTGCTATGGTAGCATTATTATTCTTACTTATTGGTGCAACATATGCATACTTTAGTGTAACAGGATCAATGACTCAAACTCAAAGTAATATCTCATCTTCTACTGAAGCTCCTGGTACAGTTACAATAATTAATCCTACAGGTAACTTACATATTCGTCTTTCAGCTGTTAGTATGGGAGAAGCTAATGCTGGAACTCCATATTATGCTACAAGCGTACAAGATGCTGAATATGATGTAACTGCTATCCCAAGACCTGTTGCAAGAGCTACAGTATCTGGAGGAAGTGTAAGTACAAACTATACTTGTTCATTTAGTTTCAATGTAACAACATCAGGAACAATGAAGGATGAACTACAAACAGGAGATGCTAAACTAATACTTAGTGGAGCATATTCTGGTGAATTTGATTTAGCGTCAATATTTAGTTCTAGAACAATAACATTTAATAGTTTAAGTGGATCAAATACTGAACAAGTAATGTATGCAGTAGTAAGATTTAATAATAAGGCTTCTAGTCAAGATTATTTAGAAGGAACTAGTTTAACAATAACACTTACAAATAGTGATTTTGCATGTGAGATATCATAGGAAGTTAACAAACTTCCTTTTTTTATGTATAATATTTTTACTGGAGTTAATTATGAAATATAGATTTAAAAAAATATATATTGAAATTACTAATAAATGTAATTTAAAATGTCCTTTTTGTATTAATCATAATCGTAAATATGAAAGTATTAGTATAGATAATTTTAAAAAGATATTAGATAAAATAGATAATTATACTAATTACTTATACTTTCATTTAATGGGTGAACCATTATTGCATAATAATATTAATGAATTAATTAATATAGCTAGCAAGAATTTTTATATAAATATAACTACTAATGGATATTTAATTAATAATATAATAGATAATGATAATATAAGACAAATAAATATATCGTTACATAGTTATAATGATATATATAATATTAGTTTAGATAATTATTTAAATAATATATGTAATGTTATAGATAGATTACATAATAATACATTTATATCATTAAGATTTTGGGTTAATAATAAATATACTAAAGATATAATTAATTATTTAGAAAATAGATATAATAAAAAAATTGAATTAATAAATGGATATAAAATAATTGATAATGTGTTTATTAGTATAAGTAAAGAGTTTATATGGCCTAGTCTGAATAATAATTATTATAATGAAAATGGTAATTGTTATGCTCTAAAAGATCATATAGGAATATTGGTTAATGGTGATGTAGTACCATGTTGTTTAGATGCATGTGGTAATTTAAAACTAGGTAATATTTATGAAGATAGTTTAGAAGATATTATAAATAGTGATAGATTTAAGAAGATGCTAAGAGGATTTAATAGTAATAAAAAGGTAGAAGAATTATGTAAAAGATGTAATTTTTTAGATAAGTAAATTGATTATAAAATAAATTAATTGTATAATTTAAATGGATGGTGAACTATGAAAGATGTTAAAAAGTTTTCTTTAATAAATGGAATATTATTTATAGTAATAGGAGTATTTATATTTTTTAAACCTGATGCTGTTATTAAATTTATATCTTATTTTATAGGAGGATTATTATTAGCAGTAGGTATATATAAAGTAGTTAATTATTATATACAAGATAAAAGATTAGGTGTTGTTAATACTAATGAATTAGCTTTTGGAATATCTGCTATAGTATTAGGATTATTATTTATATTCTTAGCTGGTACTATTGAATTAATGCTTAGAATAGTAATAGGAGTATGGTTAATATTTGCAGGTATAGCTAGAATATCTAATACTTTCTATACTACTACTAGAGATTCTAAATTCTTTGCTTTATTAATAGTGGGATTTTTATTAGTAGCAGCAGGTATATATGTTATCTTAGTATCTAATTTAGTAATATCTACTATTGGATTAATAATGGCTATATATGGATTAATAGATTTAATTAGTTATTTTGTATATAAAGATAGTTTCTTAAATACTAAGCCTAAGAAAAAAGAAATAGAAGTTAAAGAAGCAGAAGTAGAAGAAAAAGATGAATAAAAAAGTACACTAATGTGTACTTTTATTTTTTAGTAACTGTAACAGTATATTTACTTATTCCTCTGTAACTTCCATCTTCATTAAAATCATCACTATCATAAGTAAATGCTGTTAGAGTAATATCACTAGTTATTTCATTTACTTCTTTTCCTGCTGTTAACTTTATTGATGTAAGTAATGTATTATCATTAAATTCACTATCTGTAGTATGGCTATACCATCCACCAGTTCTATGATAATCATCATATAAATATATTTCTAAATAATTATAAAATTCTTCAGTATCAGCTGGTCTTAAAATAGTTTTATTTATTTCTTTATCGTTTGTTTTAAAATTAATTATATATCCAATTTTATAATCATCTATATTTTCATAATTATTCTTATATAAATCAATGGTTTTAATTTGATTACCATTAGTTATTTCTTCTTCAGTAGTATAATATACTTCAAAAGATGATATATCATTGTGATAATTCCATGATGCTTCATAAGTAGTTATTAATTTTCTTTTACTACCATTACGATAATTCTTATATAACCCTAATTTAATTGGATTATTATCTATGTATTCTGGTTCTTTTTCTTCTTCATGAATAACTTCTTCAGTATTATCTATATCTTTATCTTTATTACTTTTGTGATCTTTATAATTATCATATATAATAAGTCCAAAAATAATTAACATAATAATAAATAATATAATAGCTAATTTTTTCATATAATCACCAATTTCATTATAACAAATCTTATGTATATTTTATATATTTTTGATAATAATAATATTGTAGAGGTGTACTCTACGGAAAAAGATGCTTAATAAAGCATCTTTTTTTAAAATATAAGTTGACTAACATACAATTGTTTGATATATTAATGTTGTTCGAAAAAAAATGAAAGTCGGTGATATTATGGATAAAATTATTATTAGAGGAGCTAGAGAAAATAACTTAAAAAATATTGATTTAGAATTACCTAAAAATAAGTTAATAGTTATGACTGGGGTATCTGGTTCTGGAAAGAGTAGTTTAGCTTTTGATACTATTTATCAAGAAGGTGAAAGAAGATATGTAGAAAGTTTATCTGCATATGCTAGACAATTTATAGGTAATAATGATAAACCAGATGTTGATTCAATTGAAGGATTATCTCCTAGTATTTCAATAGATCAAAAAACTACTAATAAAAATCCAAGAAGTACTGTTGGTACTATCACTGAATTATACGATTATTTAAGACTTTTATATTCTAGAATTGGTATTCCTTTCTGTCCTAATCATCATATTCCAATTAAGAGTCAAAGTATTGAAGAAATGACTAATAAAGTTCTTGATATGGATGAAGGTACTAAAATAGAAATATATGCTCCTGTAGTAAGAGGAGAAAAGGGTACTCATAAAGAATTAATTGAAGATTTAAGAAGTAAAGGATTTACTAAAATAAGAGTTAATGGAGTACTTTATGATAGTACTGATGATATTGAACTTGAAAAGAATAAAAAAGATGAAATATATGTATTAATTGATAGGTTATTAGTTGATAGTGAAGAAAGAGCTAGAATATTTGAAGCTTTAGAAACTAGTTGTAAGATGGCTAGAGGACTAGCAATATTAAAGATTAATGGTGAAGATGAATTACTTATGAGTGAGAATTATGCTTGTCCATATTGTAATTTTTCTATTACAGAGTTAGAACCAAGAATGTTTTCATTTAATAGTCCATATGGGGCTTGTGAAGATTGTAAAGGACTTGGAACTAAACTTAAAGTTAGTGAAGATTTACTTATACCTGATAAGAATAAAAGTATTAATGATGGTGCAATAGTAGCACTTAATCTAGATAATAACATGTATATGAGTAGTTTAAATACTGTTAAAGAACATTATGGTATTGATTTAGATATACCTGTTAAAGATATGGATAGAAAAGATCTAGATATAATTCTTTATGGTACTAATGATATTATGGATTTTCATTATGTATCTAAAAATGGCAGTACTAGAGATACTAAAAGTAGATATGAAGGAATAGTAAATAATTTAGAAAGAAGATATATGGAGACATCTTCATCATGGATTAGAGAATGGATTGAAGGATTCATGGTAGAAAGTCCTTGTGAAACATGTCATGGTACTCGCTTAAAAGATGAAATATTAGCAGTTAAAATTAATAAAAAGAGTATTTATGATATGACTGTTATGTCCATTGATGAATTAAGAGATTTTATAAGTAATTTAAAATTAAATAATGAAGAACAAGAAATAAGTAGATTACTAATAAAAGAAATATTATCTAGATTAGATTTTCTTATGAATGTTGGGCTTAATTATTTAACACTTTCAAGAAGTGCTGCTACTTTATCTGGTGGTGAAGCACAAAGAATTAGACTTGCTACTCAAATAGGTAGTAAGTTATCTGGTGTATTATATGTATTAGATGAACCATCTATTGGACTTCATCAAAGAGATAATGAAAAGTTAATTAATTCATTAAAAGAAATGAGAGATTTAGGTAATA
>JAEEGL015954080.1_pt1 | contig 10348 bp, 9 predicted proteins | sample 9134231 | NCBI WGS metagenome assembly JAEEGL01 (sample SAMN16246548, study PRJNA631951) | gut metagenome | biome: gut microbiome; feature: rumen; material: fiber-attached | host: Bos | place: Iran: Karaj | collected 2018-10
AGCCTATCTACCAGAAGACTGCATCCTACGGTCACTTCGGCCGGGATATCTTCTCCTGGGAGAAAACAGACAAGGCAGAGGCTATTAAAAAGGCTTTGTAATTAAATTTTTGTTCAATAAAAAAGCTGGATTTTTCAATCCAGCTTTTTTTTCAGTTCCTCGATTTCAGCTTTATTGAACTGACCGCCGAACTTGGCGATTATTGCCGATGCGGTGATGGAGGCATAACTTCCCGCCTCCTCCAGCGATTTCCTGCGGTCAATGCCATAGAGGAATCCTGCTGCAAAAGTGTCTCCTGCCCCAGTAGTATCCACACATGTTGTGAAGCCTTTTACCGGAACAGGAATGGTCTCTTCTCCCGGCGCCTTTATCAAAGCACCTTTATCCCCAAGTTTTACAATAGCGGTGCAGCCAAGATCAGAAAGCAATTTGACACATTCATTAGGATTATTGTTGTCAAAGAGGGTGGCAGCCTCTTTCTTGTTGGCAAATACATAGTCACAGTGCTGCTGGATGATGGTTAAATAATCATCCCGATAACGCTGAATGCTCAGCTTGTCAGCCACGTCAAATGCAACCTTGATATCGTTAATCTTGCAGATATCCAGAGCCTTCATGACGGCCTGCTTCTGATTCTCGGTATCCCACATATAGCCTGTAAAATAGAGCATATTGGACTCTTTCAGCTCTTCCTCATTAATATCCTCGGGAGAGAAGTTCTTGCAGATACCCAGGTTTGTATTCATGGAGCGTTCGTAATCGGGAGTAATCAGCACAATACTGGAGCCAGTGTCACCATCCTCCCGGACAATGGCAGAAGCCAGGTTCTTCCGTTCAGAGAGTCTATCAATGTAGATCTGTCCAAAGGAATCATTGCCTGCTCGGCCACAGAGCACCACTTTCGGCCCCAGCTCCGAGAGGGTAATCATGGTGTTGGCTGCAGAACCGCCGCAGTAATACTTGGTCTTATAACCCTTAAGGTAATCCAGGATAGCCTGTCCCTCTTTGTGGTCTATGATCTTCATTGTTCCCTTGTGGATATTAAGGGCTTTAAGATCTCTGTCTTCTACGCTTATAAGAATGTCTGTAAGGATGTTCCCCATGCTGAAAAAATCGTATTTCATAGGGATAGTGTATAGCGAAAAGAGGGAAAAAACAAGACATATCAGTTATGATGACTCACCGATATGTCTAATAAAAGCATGAGATATTAATCTCTTTGTTTAGAAACGACTATACGAAATGCTTTATAGCCATAATCTTTAGCGTATATTCGTTTACCGTCTTTGGTAACCCATGCTCTAAAAATAATCAGTCCATTTGCTGTTTTCATACAACCTCCTTTCCCGAAGATCGGGTTTCGGGATGGTTGACATGAATGAGGAAAAAAGATATTTTCCAAATACACTTATAAGATGTCAACCATCGAAAAGTTACATTCATAGCTATATCATCAATAACGCTATGAATCCTTATGCCGGAGAATAATGTCAGTATTTTCCGGCATTTTCTGTTTAAGGGGGGGGTCTGTATATATCACAAGACCCCAAAACCCTTATAACATTCGCTCCTATAGTATCAAAATATCAAATGAATGTCAATGCTTATTTATATTACCAATGTCCTAAGCTTGACAAATTTGTCCCGAAACTATATATTGTTTCTAGGGGGCGGTCATGAAAAAAAAGAATATTATTAATCTTATTAAATATCATGCAGAAAAAAACGAAACAGCCTTTAGAGATGAAGCGTGTGAAATTGCTAATTTCTTTAACGCTGCAGGGGATGTGGAGTTGGCAGAATATATCCTTGCCCTTCTTTCTGATGCTAATACATTTATCCCCCAGGCTGGTGAATCTGGTTTACCATATATTCATAAAGTTGAGTGTACCCAAGATCCATTACCACTTCCAGATGCAATAAAAAAAGATATTATGGGTATTGTAAATGCAATAGGGCATAATGTTGGTATCAATAAATACCTGTTCTACGGAGCTCCGGGAACAGGAAAAACTGAAACAGTTAAACAGGTTGCAAGAATTCTTAATCGCGAACTGTATATGATTGATTTTGATAATCTTATAGATAGCAAGCTTGGTCAAACCGCAAAAAATATTGCAAATCTTTTTGCTCAATTAAATTCAATAGCTCATCCTGAAAAAATCGTTGTTCTTTTTGATGAAATTGATGCTATAGCTTTGGATAGAACCAATTCTAATGATTTAAGGGAAATGGGAAGGGCAACCTCCGCCGTTTTCAAGGGGATGGATGGGCTTAATAATCAGCTTGTGATGGTTGCAACAACAAATATGTATAATTCTTTTGATAAAGCACTTATCCGAAGATTTGATTCTTGTATTGATTTCAATAGATATTCTCAAGAGGATTTGTATGAAATTGCAGAAATAATACTTGGCTATTTTCTTAAACAATTCAAAATAGAAAAAAGAAACAGTCGACTATTTAAAAAGATATTAAATCAAGTGCAAAAACTTCCTTATCCCGGGGATTTAAAGAATATAATTAAAACAGCTGTTGCTTTTAGCAATCCGTCTGATGATTATGATTATTTAAGAAGACTTTATTTTTCAATGACGGACGAAAAGGAAACAGATATTAAAAAGCTTAAAGAACAAGGTTTTACAGTAAGAGAAATAGAAGTTCTTTCGGGGATTTCAAAAAGTCAAATATCCCGGGGTTTCCCTAATAATAGGGAGGCAAAAGAATGAATGATATTCTTTTGTTAAAAGGGGTTTTTGAGCAGAGAAAAAATCCAAACAAGCCAGGACCTCGTAATTTGCCAGTAAATCAAAAGATTAATGTATCTCATGTGGAGGCACTCCGAAATCAACTTGTTGATTTAATGGAGTTTTGGGCGGATAAAAAATTTTTTAAAAAGGCTCTTGTTTCCGTACACTATATTGATGTTATTGCAAAAAGTAATCGAATTAAAGATCTGCTTTCTGAAAATTCTAAAGGTACTAATGAGTCTATTGTAGGGGCAAAATTTGTTGGAGAAGAAGATAATCTTAAACATGTCATAACTCATTGCATAGAGAAAGAAACTATTAGAAAAAATATAGAAATGCTTGAAAAATGTATTGCCATACTCAATCAAGATTTTTCTGGACAACTTTCATATGACATAATTGAAAAAATAAACTATGGAAAAATAAAAATATCTGAATTTCCAAAGTCAAAGTTCATTTCTCTTTTGGTGGATTGCTATCATGTGGATTATTTAGGCGTTGATAAAGCCCTTCCCCCCATAGCAGATAAATCCTTAATAACTTTGTATCAGACAGATGTCAAGTCTTCCCAGATAATGCACCAAATTGGTATATCAGAAACAAAATATCAACAACTTGATGAAAACACATTTGTAATGACACCTGGATTGTTTGAAATATTACGAGATCAGGTTCCATATTTAGTTGCAATGGCGGTCAGTGATATCACTCAAGTACCTATATTTGATAGTCAAGAAGGCGAGGATGCTGATTATTCAATTCCAAAACCATCAAACGAACCCGTTGTTGGCGTTATTGACACTCATTTTGAGAAAATGAATGTTTATTTTTCCGAATGGGTTGAATATCATAATATGCAGTCATCGGATATAGAGATAAGACCAGAAGACTATGATCATGGAACAATGATATCTTCAATAATTGTGGATGGGCCTTCATTAAACCCTAGACTTGAAGATAATTGTGGGAGGTTTAAGGTTCGTCATTTTGGGGTTGCTAAAGAGGGTAAAAACAATTCCTCATCTATTATGCGTGCTATAAAAAGAATAGTTGCTGAAAACAAAGATATAAAAGTATGGAATTTATCTTTAGGGTCAGATATGGAAATAGACAATAATTTTATTTCACCAGCAGCAGCCATTCTAGATCAGTTACAATATGATAATGATGTTATTTTTATAGTTTCTGGAACAAATGATTTAAAAGAAACTAAAAATAAAAAACTTGGTTCTCCTGCCGATTCAATTAATTCTATTGTAGTCAATTCTGTAGATTTTGAAGGAATTCCTGCAAAATATTCACGCAAGGGTCCCGTTTTGTCGTTTTTCAATAAACCAGATATTTGCTACTTTGGAGGAACAAAAGAAAATCGCATTGTAGCATATGCACCATATGGAATAAGAAAAACATTTGGAACTTCTTTTGCGGCACCTTGGATTACCCGGAAAATAGCCTTTTTGATATACAAAATGGGGTTTACGCGTGAAGTTGCCAAGGCTCTCCTTGTTGATGCAGCGGCGGGTTGGGAAAAAAATAAGAATGAATCAATTATTTCAGGATATGGGGTTGTACCTGTCAAAATAGATGACATTGTTCAATGTAAAGACGACGAAATACGCTTTGTTCTTTCAGAGGTTTCGGAACTATTTGATACGTATAATTATAATATTCCTATACCGGTTTATAAAGATTCTCAACCTTTTATAGCAAAAGCAACCCTTTGCTATTTTCCAAAATGTTCTAGAAATCAGGGAGTAGATTATACCGATACAGAATTGGATTTACATTTTGGCCGGATAAAAGGAAATAAAATCAAATCAATTGATGATAATATTCAGGGGGATCCAGGACAATATTTTTTAAAAGAAGGAAGTGCCCGTCAGTTCTATAGAAAATGGGACAACATTAAGTTAATAGGAGAAGAATTTAAAGCTTCTACCCGTGCAAGAAAAGTTTATGATGATGGCCGATGGGGGATTAGCTTAAAAACAAAAGAACGACTTTGGGGGAAAGCTGGAAAAGACTTAAAGTTCGGAGTTGTTATTACCTTAAAAGAAATAAATGGTCAGAACCGACTGGAAGATTTTATCCGACTTTGTTCATTGAGAGGATGGCTTGTTAATAGGATTAGGGTTGAAAATAAGATAGAAATATATGCAAAGGCAGAAGAAGAGGTGTTATTTGAGTAATGATTAAATATGAAGTATTAAATGGATACATGATTCCACATTTATTACATAATAATATCTGCCTTCAATTGCGAGAAAGGCCATATCGTAATAAAAGACCAGATAGCTGGCCAAATATAATTAAAAAAGAGAAAAATACCAAAGAGAAAACAAATAATTATTCAAATACTATTTCATATAATATAAATATTTTGCTAAATTTTGCTGCTCTTGTTGAGAATTCTTTAGAATCACTGCTTATAGGTCATTGGCTTATAAAAACAAATCCATGGAAATAATCAATATAACAATAGATATAATTAAGAAAGAGGTAATAAATATTTCTTCCCTTGAGAAATATTTTGATTTCTATAAAAAAATATATCAAAAAAAAGTAAAAGAAATACTATCAAAAAGAGAAATTGATTTTTTTATTCTTCTTTTTGATCTCAGGAATATGATAATACATTGTTCCTCTTTATCTGCAAAGTGGATAAAGGAAGAAGGGCATATGTATATCTTTGTCGATGATACTTTTTATCAATTAATTTTAAATAATGTTAGACAATTATTTAAAACAGAAAAAGATTATTATTGCCTTCCTGAACAATTATTAACCTGGAATAATCTTGTTGATAATGTTTTATTTAATGTATTGACTGCAGTTGAAAAATTAATATTGTATTCTAAAGAAATATATAATTATATTGAAATTCCATTTGGCTTTTATAGCAAAAAAGATTTTATAAGCATTATTGAATCCACTAATAATCAGAAACATATAACATCAGAAGAATAATATGAAAGCCTATTTATACGAAGAAAGAAGAGACGGAAAAGACTGTACTTGGGCCCGGTTTGATAATAATTCAAATGAAAGAGTGACATTTTGTCACGAAAAACGAGGCATTTATCAACAATATTGACACCAGAGGGAGGTCCTCTATAAGAACCAGGAAAGAAATATCATCTTTATTGATGACTATAGTTTTGAACTGTCTAAAAACAAAGTCGGGGATATTATTAATCATGTCTGGCGGCCCGGTCTTTGCCTAGATATAACGGCTCTGGATATAGATGATGGTGAAAAAGCTAGGGCAAGGTGGGAACTAAAGATCCTCGTCGAGAGGCTGCATGATAGATCAGAGAACGGTTGATTCTGGCATGTACAGAATGCGAGAGTTTATGGATTAATTATCCGGCCAGACGAGGATACAAAATCAACGGCCGACAACCACGGATTATGTAAAGCCAAAAGATAAACTTTTTTATCAGAATACAATGTAAACTTTACCAGCCACCCGATTAAGCACAATTTTCAACCTTTTAAAGATTGGGATGCAGCCAACCCGACACAGCCTTTGCCACGGTGTGATGGGTATAATAAGACAAAACATAATAAAACGGATTATTTCTCGGAAGCATCATTAGAGAATTGTATCAATGCGATTGCGGCAAATATAATTATGTTCTGTGTCAAATACAGCCCATATGTTCTGATTGAAGAACATGATTTATGCTCAAATTTAGTTAATGAATACTTTTATGTTGAGCTTTTGGATCCGGATATATCATCTTTCCATATTCCGGCCATAAAGAGCACCCCTGGTGATACCGGATTTTTCCCGGGCTGAAAGAATCATCGCGGGAAAGGGGATGGGGTATAAAACCGTTTATTTTATAAAAAGCGATAATTTTAACTATTTTTTTCTGCTTGCTTTATATAAATATATATAGTATAATGTTCAAAAGTTGAACGATAAAAATCTGCCTGGAGAGGGGACAGCAGGTTTCGGCGGCGTCTTTGGACACAGGTAGTTAGTTTTCAGTTTTCATTTCTAAGGGCGAGGTATGCCCGCTTAAATACTCTTCTTGATTAAGCAATAAATATTTAATTAACATTTTGTATTTTAAAAATGAGGTTGTTATGCACAATACCAATCGTGAATATGGAATAGATATTTTAAGATTATTAAGTGTTTTGGGTGTAATTGTTTTACATGTTTTTGGCACAAGTAGTCTAGCAAAAAATTTTTCAGTCTCAAATCCATATTGTATTAATTATTGCGGTTCTTTGTTCTTAGAAATACTTTGTATGTGCAGTGTGAATGTTTTTGGAATAATAACAGGATATCTTTATGTTGACAAAGAGTCATATCACAGTCTTTCAATCATAAAAATATTATATTCTGTATTATTCTATTCTTTTATCATCACTTTATTTATAAAAGTTATTCATCCAGAGTTTATAAATGGAAAACAGAAATTTTTAGAAGCTTTATTTCCTTTTGGCATCCGACTTTGGTACATCACCGCATATATCTTTGTCTTTTTCATGATTCCTTTTCTAAATATTCTTATTAAGAATTGTTCTAAACAAACTTTTTTTGTATTTATATGCCTATTAACTATTCTTTTGTCAGGCTTTACAACAATAGGAATGAAAGATTATTGGGGACTTCTTCGGGGTTATAGTTGTTTTTGGCTTATATATTGCTATTTTATTGGAGCCTATATAAAAACAAATAATGTTAAAATTAACAAGAAGTGCCTATTAATATACTTAATAATTAGTGTTAGTATTTTATTTGCCTTAAATATTTTTTCCTTGCTGAATGGATCCACATTTCTTGCTAAAACATATTTCACATGGAGAGACTATACATCCCCCCTTATAGTTCTTAACGGAATTTGTATTTTTCTTCTTTTCAAAGATAGTAATCTATCTAACATGCATATAAGGAAAATATTAGCTGTTTGTTCAAATTCTGCATTGGCTGTATATATTATTCATGCGCAGGGATTGGTTCTTGATAATTTCATTTATCCTTTTTTACCAAATCGTATTAAACACAACTCCCTTCGATTTTTTATAGTAGGATTTATGGTTGTCATTATCATTTTTGTATATTGTCTTACTGTCGATATTATTCGTCAGTGGATTGAAAAAAAATGCAAAATAGATGTCCTTGAATATAAACTATCAAAGCACTTAGACAAACTCCTAAATTATTGAATATATGTACACTTCGGATAAAGAAGCGATTATCCTAGAACACATCTATTATAATGACTCACTAAAGCAAAGAGAGCTTGCAGATAAAGCTGGTATCTCTCTTGGCATGACTAATGCTATTCTCAAACGCCTGATTGAGAAAGGGTGGCTTATGACCAAGCGCCTCAACAGCCGGAACATAAGCTATGTTGTATCTCCAGCCGGTATGGAAGAGATTTTCAAGAGGGGCTATCGATGTTTCAAGAGGACTATTGATGATGTTCGCCTTTACAAGAATGAAATAGAAAATCTTATCGCCGAAGCAGTTGTTTCTGGGTATAAAACAATAGCCTTGGTGGGTAATAGCGATTTAGACTTCATTATAGAATATGCATGTGGAAAAGCTGGAATAGCTTTCAATAAGGTTAATTCAGATCAAATAGAAGACAAGATGTTTGTTGTTTATAGCGAACAGTATGAAGTTACAGATAAAAAAGATAATAATCATTGGTTAAAAGCAATAGTGCTTAAGGGAGATAACAAGAGATGAAAGGTATTATTCTTGCAGGTGGGTCTGGCACCCGGTTATATCCAATAACAAGGGCTATATCAAAGCAGCTTCTACCTGTCTATGATAAGCCTATGATTTATTATCCTCTGTCTGTTCTTATGTTGGCAGGGATAAAAGAGATTCTTGTTATTTCCACACGAAGTGACCTGTTCCTTTATGAGAAGTTGCTTGGAAATGGTGAAAATTTAGGGATGAATTTCCAATACAAAGTGCAGGAATCTCCTCGAGGGTTGGCGGATGCCTTTATTATTGGAAAAGATTTCATTGGAAAAGATTCTGTAGTTTTGATACTGGGAGATAACATTTTCTACGGCCAGGGACTGTCCACCACCCTCAGACAAAGCCGAGAAACTATTGAAAAAACAAATAATGCAGTAATTTTCGGTTATTATGTAAAAGATCCTACCGCATATGGTGTTGTAGAGATAGATAAAAACGAGAAAGCTTTATCTATAGAGGAAAAACCAGTCAAGCCTAAATCAAACTATGCGGTTCCTGGTTTATATTTCTATCCTAACGATGTTATTCAGAAAGCAGAGAATACTAAACCTTCTGCACGTGGAGAGATAGAAATAACCTCTGTAAACAACGACTATATGAATGAAGATAGATTAAAAGTACAGCTTTTAGGCCGTGGATCAGCTTGGCTTGATACTGGAACCTATGATGGTCTACTTGAGGCATCAAACTATGTGGCTACAATCCAGAAACGGCAAGGTTTATATATATCTTGTATCGAGGAGATTGCATACCGCAAGAAATGGATAACAAAAGAACAGCTGCTAAAGATGGCATCCGAATATAAAACCGAATATGGCGCATATCTTAAATTTATTGCCGAGAATGTGAAATGATTTTCAATAATATCCTTATAACAGGGGGTGCTGGCTTCATTGGCAGCAACCTGATCCGCTATATTTTTGAGAAAACTGATTTTTCTGGCCGTATAATCAACTTGGATAAGCTGACCTATGCTGGAAATCCACTTAATATTGCAGATATCGAGCAGAAAGAAAAAGGTAAACGATACTTCTTTGAGCATGGTGATATCTGTGACTTTGATAACAATGTTCGGATATTCAAGCAATACAACATAGATGCCGTCATACACCTCGCCGCAGAGAGCCATGTGGACCGGAGTATTCTTGGCCCGGGAGAATTCATCAGAACCAATATAAACGGCACATTTGCCCTGCTTGAGACATGTCGTTCTGTCTGGAAAGATAGAAAAGATGCGAGATTTCACCATGTAAGTACCGATGAGGTTTTCGGAAGCCTTGGTCCAGCGGGTTACTTCACAGAAACCACCCCATATGATCCACGGAGCCCATACAGCTCTTCCAAGGCAGCAAGCGACCATCTTGTACGGGCATATTTCCACACCTATGGTTTACCGATTACCTTGACAAACTGCTCCAATAACTATGGCCCATATCAGTTCCCAGAAAAGCTTATTCCTGTGATGATTTACAATATGCGGGACAAGAGGCCACTTCCAGTCTATGGAGATGGAAAAAATATCCGAGATTGGCTCTATGTGAAAGACCATAATAGTGCAGTATGGGCTGTGCTGCAGAATGGAGTAGTTGGTGAAAGTTATAACATCGGTGGTGAGAACGAGTGGGAAAACATCAAGCTGGTGAACACCCTCTGCGAGATATTTGCTAAGGAAACATGTGCTGACGAGGCAGAAATAAAAGGACTTGTAACCTTCGTAAAGGATAGGCCAGGTCATGATCGCCGCTATGCTATAGATTGTTCAAAACTCAAGAAAGAGCTTGGTTGGGAACAGTCGGTGGACTTTGCCCAGGGTCTTCGGAAAACAGTGCGCTGGTATTTGGATAATGTGAAATGGGCAGAATCC
>JAEEGL016566211.1_pt1 | contig 10348 bp, 8 predicted proteins | sample 9134231 | NCBI WGS metagenome assembly JAEEGL01 (sample SAMN16246548, study PRJNA631951) | gut metagenome | biome: gut microbiome; feature: rumen; material: fiber-attached | host: Bos | place: Iran: Karaj | collected 2018-10
CCCCCCGCCTTCCTGCTTGCGCCGGGCTCACACTATTTCACCCGTGTGATCTCGTATACATGACCGTCTTCCCACTTTATTGAAAGCGGACGCAAAAAGCCCTCATCCGAAAATTCCGCAATCACATCCACATAAACCTTATATCCGATTCTCTTTGCCATTTTTCTCACCCGCTATCTTCCGACGTCCCAAACACATTGTTGCCGTTCTGGAAATATGCCACCGGATGGATCATGTGATCGTCCGCCTTGGCATCAAGCCCCGAAAGAGATTTGTCAAAGTACATGAGTCCACGCAGTACCGCTTCATAGCCAAAGCGCCGCCTTATGTCACTTATCGCCAAATCAGCCTTCAGGTACTTCTCCCGCATCTCCTCGCTCATAAACAGGCTTATCTGATGCGGCGCAGTCTCGGGGACAAGTCCGGACACCCTTACGCCTACACTTCTTATTGGCGCATGCCACTCATAATTGTCCTTAAACAGGGCAAATGCATGACAGGCAATCTCTTCAGAGATATTGGTAGGGATACTGACCTTGTGCTGCCTGGTAAAGCTAAAGAGCGCATTATCTCTTACGCTTATCCCTATAACATTTCCTACAAAGTGATGTTCCCTGAGCCTTGCAGCCACGCTCTCCGATAAAAGATATGTGACCAGCCTGACGTCCGTATCATTCACAAGATCCCTAGGCGTCGTAGTACTGTTTCCTACACTCTTTATGGGTATGCTGTCCTCAAAACCTGCCACAGGAGTATTGTCTTCACCTCTTGCAAATGCGGAGAGCACATATCCGACCTTGCCAAAAACATCATGGAGGAATGCCGGGTCGGTCATGGCAAGATCGCCTATCGTGAATATTCCGAACTTCTGCAGCTTGGCACATGTGTGCCTTCCTACATACAAAAGATCTGACACAGGAGCCTTCCACATTATATCCCTGTAGTTCTCCCTGGATATCTCCGTTATGGCGTCCGGTTTTTTATAATCACTTCCAAATTTGGAATAGATCTTGTTCCAGGAAACACCTATTGATACAGTAATCCCCAGCTCCTTCTTTATTCTTTCGGATATCTCTTTTGCAACGGGCAATCCCCCTGAAACCCCAAGCATTGTCGCAGAATCGGTGATGTCAAGCCAGCTCTCGTCCAGTCCGTAGGGCTCTACCAGATCTGTGTAGTCCCTGTATATCTTCCTTGCCTTACCCGAAAACCTGATGTACTCATCATAATGCGGATGAACAATTGTAACTTCAGGGCAGGCCTTTCTGGCCTGCCACAGGGCCATCCCCGTCTTAACCCCAAGCCTTTTTGCAATGTAATTGGCCGTCAGCACTATACCATGACGAGCCTCCACGTCCCCTCCTACGGCCATTGGCACGTTCCGAAGATCAGGGTTGTGAAGCATCTCAACCGCTGCATAGAAACAGTTACAGTCGGAATGTAATATTATCCGCTCTCCCACATGCACGCCACCTTTCAGAAAAAGTCGCCATCATCACAGGCATACCAACTTGCAAACATTTGTTTGGTATGGTTCTATTATAAGAACAGGTGTTCGATTTTTCAACCGCTAGATATTGTATTCATGCGACACAAAGACGCAAGTTATGATATGATAAAATAGATTAAGGAGTAATTTCATCAGCATATATCCATCTTTAGGCGTAATATAATAAAGAGGGTTTTATATGAGACAGGAAGAAGAGATAAGACAAAAGCTTCATAAAGAAATTCATGCCTTTTTGTCATGCCCCAAATTCGCAGTTGAGGAGCATGCCCACAACATTTTCTCTCTGGCATGGGTTCTTGGCATGACGGATGATGAAGTCGACAATCTCATCAAAGAGGCTGAGAAGGAAAAAAATCTATGAACAATTTCTGGGATTACAACGTGTGGGGCACACTGCTTCTTATTTCGGTGCTGCTGCTCAGCGTTATAGTAGCAAATACATTAAAGCGCATGATAAAGCCGCTTAGAAACTCTCTTATTCCGGCATCGGTTTTGGGCGGAGTGCTTCTTTTGATCATTTCTTCTCTATATAAGATCATATTTGGACAAAGGATGTTTGACACCTATTTTTTTGGTCAGAATGGCAGTGATAATCTGGAAATAATAACCTATCATGCACTGGCTCTGGGATTTATTGCAACAGCCTTCAAGTCCTCCCAGATCAAGGCATCCAAAAAAAGGCTGAAAGAGATCTTTAATACAGGCCTGACAACAGTCTCCACATATCTTCTTCAAAGCATTTTCGGCCTTGCAATATCAATCATCACAGCTTGGATAGTACCAAATTTCTTTCCCGCTGCAGGAATCCTTCTGCCTTTCGGATATGGTCAGGGAACCGGCCAGGCTCTCAACTACGGCAATCTCTATGAAACCAGCTGGGGATTTGAAGGCGGAAAAAGCTTTGGACTATCTGTCGCCGCTCTTGGATTCTTAAGTGCAAGTATCGGCGGCGTAATATACCTCAACATCCTAAAAAGCAGGGGATTGATCGCAAAAAAAACAGGAGACAACGTTGCTCTTCACTCGGAGCAGATACAGGGTCACAACGAGATCCCCATGCAGGAAAGTATGGATAAAATTACCGTTCAGATAGCGCTGGTAACCTCTGCTTATATGTTGACCTTCCTGATGATGAACCTTCTGGGATCACTGCTTCCCGGAATGCGAGCTGTTATCTATGGTTTCAATTTCCTTTTGGGAGTGTTGACAGCGACAGTCATGAGAACGATAATCCAGTCCCTCACAAGGCGGAATATCATACACAGAACTTACATAAATGACTTCTTAATGACACGAATAAGCAATTTCTTCTTCGATCTTATGGTTGTGGCAGGCATTGCAGCCACACGCCTCCATGTGATCCGGCGCTACTGGATAGTCCTTCTTGTAATGGGCGTTGTTGGACTTCTAATAACATTTGTATATAACAAGATAGTTGCAGATAAGCTGTTCCCGATATACCGCAGGGAGCAGTTTCTCATGATGTTTGGAATGCTTACGGGAACTGCCAGCACAGGCATAATCCTTCTGAGAGAGATCGATGAGCAATTTGTTACACCCGCCTCCGACAATATGGTATATCAGAACTTTCCTGCCATAGTTTTTGGCTTTCCCCTTATGCTTCTGGCAACTCTTGCACCACAGCGCCCACAGCTGACACTACTGATACTTACAGGCTTCTTTGTCATCCTGAACTTTATCCTGTTCAGGGAAAAGATCTTTCGAACCAAAGCTGGTACTTGACCGCATTAAAAGTTTTTTCACCAAGAAGCTCAAGATGTCCTGCTTCACCTTTTACGTGAATTATAAGCCTGTTACTTTGGACTATATCAACGCTGCTGATCATGTCACGCCGCAGTTCATAATCGCCAATCATGATGCGGTCTGGGTATGCAGTCAGCTTTTTTCGGCTCTCTTGCGTAACCTTGTGGTCCGGTGAGAGCTTCATCATCCTGACATCATCATCCCAGAGAAGATCATTATCAGTACCTTCAAGGAGCTCCCTGAGGTACTTTTTTTGTTCTTCGAAAAGCTGAGTGACTGTAAGGTTCTCTTCATGCTCGTTCTTAAGGTATCCATACTCATCCATGGTCAGCTCATATCCGCAGAGGCATCTTACTCTGTCTTTGGCAGATACAAGGCTTCCTATCTTCCTGCATGAAGGACATACAAATAAAAGTCTTTCTAAATGCTCTGCAGGTGCATTGCTCACAAATGCCACTTTGTCTTTTTCCTGCTCCTTATAAGCATCCGTATAAAGCCCCTCTTCTATGATATCCCGGACCCGGGAAGGAGACAGCTCCGACAGCATTTTGGGACTTATAACCCGCATCACCCGGCCTTGCATTTTTCCTTTTCGAATTCCGCTGCCCCATCTGGGCGAAGTTAAATAGCCGCCTGTGATCCTATACACAACCAGTGTTGCGCCGGTCGTTTTGACTATCTTCCCTATTGCATCGGAAACACTGCCTGTTCTTCCGTCAAAAGAACGGTTCCCCTCAGGGAACAGCACAACATTCCTTCCGTCTTTTATGCGGGAAACGATCTGCCTGATAGTAGCCATGCCTTTAGATCCCTTGTCATGAAGAATGGGCCTGAGTGTCCTGGCCGCAAACTTTGAAAGGGGACTTATTCTGAGCATGGTCTCCGTTGCAACATAGTCAAGAGGCTCTTTACTTACCGTGGCCAGTAGAAGAAAGTCAACGTCAGTGTTGTGATTACACAGGATAAACATAGGGCCTGTGCCGGAAGGAATCTCTTCTCCGCTGAAACAAAGCTTTCTTTTTAAATATGCACAGATAGTTCTTCTTCCAATGGGATAGAACCTGTCATATCGCTTATATAATCTAAGATCCATAACCCTCCCTGAGCTCAGTACTTAGTGATATCTGTAAGCGGCACCTTTTTTATCTTTCTGAAGGCCACTGCATTTATGACAACAGCAAATAAAGTGTTGCAGAATACAGCCAGCACCCATGCCAAAACATAGACCATTCTTAAGTACATAAATCCTTGCGCTTCTACAGCCGGCATCGATATCGACGTCACCGGGATGCCTATCGCAAGCCCCAAAAGCAGTCCCAGGGACGTTGTTGCTACCAGCTCTCTGACCAGATATCCAATGACCTGACTGTGCGCGAATCCATTAACACGCATAGTGAGCAGCTCCTTCATTCTGTGGGCAACCAGAATATTACTCAGATTCAGAAGAATCATGAAGGAGAGGATGATCGAAAAGACAATAACAATATATACCACAGCTGTATATAGTTTAATGAGGCCTGCTTTTGATATACGTATGTCAGCCGGTCTGCTGATGCCCGACACTCCGGGATATTCCAGCAATTCATTACAAATTGCATCTGTGTCACCGTCACCTGTTTTAATTAAAAAAGTGTTAAGATCCGGTTCACTGTCAAATACTTTTCTGTAATAATCAGATGTCATTATCACAGATCTGCCTGCATGTAAAAGAAAGTGACCATTAACCTCCACTTCCACCATCCTGAGACCGCCGGTGACCAGGGTCACCTTTCTTCCATCGTAGAGTTTGTCCTTTATCATCATCTCAATACTTGTCATCATACCATCTTCAGACAGATCGATCTCATGATTTGAAATATCTCTCAGAGAATAAAACTCTTTGAAACGCTCTGCGTCATCTACCACATATACCTCTGTCAGTGTCTGACCGTCTTCAGTTTGTATAACCGCTCCAAGCTTGCCGACCGAGATATGGTCATATTTTTCAATAGCGCCAGTTATGCTATCCTTCTCCTCATCAGTTGCTGTTTCAGTCATGGACAGCAAAATATTATAACTCAGAATATTATTGATCTGATTGTCCAGGGCCTGGCTATGTCCCAGCTTAATAGAGGTTGCAAAACCTATCAGTACGATACAGACTACAACAACGACGACAGACACCGTCTCCCTGCCCAAATCCATTATAAAATTATTGAAAATAAGTCTGGTGTAAACACTTCCCTTTCTATTTCTGGCAGCTTTTTTCCTGGATCTTTTTACAGGTTCACTTCCACTGACAAGACCAACCGCAGAGCAGGAAAGAATTCTTTCAGAGGACCAGTAAACCGCGATTGCTGTGATGAATGCTGCGGCAACCGGCATAAGAATGATCGGCAGGATCCTGGCATTATGCGTTATTGGGCCAAATGCAAAAATTGTTGCGACCGAATTGCAGACAATCCGCTCTATCGCATAAGCTCCGCCCATTCCCAGAATTGCACCCAAAATCGCTGCAGAAACACCAAAGAGAAGATATTTGCTTCTTATCTCGGATTTGTACATGCCAAGAGCCTTACAGGTTCCGGTCTGCTTTGACTGCTCCTCAACAATAATGGCCATTGTAAACAGGCACACGATCACTACAACAATCGCATATAAAGGAGTGAAAACCATAAATAATTTGCCCAGCACATCGATGTTGGAATAAAAATCAATGTAACAGAAATTTGCCTGCCTTGTCTGCACAAACCACCTGCAGGGGGTCTTTTTGGCATCTTCAATCTGCGTGCGGGCATCATTTAGCTTTGCCATAGCCTCTGCTTCGGCATCATCATATTTCTTCCAGGCATCCGCCAGGTCTTTTTCTCCCTTTTCCTTTTGGGTGCTGAATTGTGTCTTTGCGTCCTCAAGCTCTTTTTCATACTTAGCTATCTGTTCGAGGACTTCCTGTTTTTTAGAGGCATAGGTCTTCTTGGCATCTTCCAGCTGCCTCGCGCCGTCAGCTTTCTGTCTTTCAAATTCAGCCTTGGCATCGGCAAGCTGCTTTCTTGCCTCGGGCTCTTTTTTTGCAAGTTCGGCTTCACCGGCGGCAAGCTCCTTTTTACCCTGTTCCAAGCTGTACCATCCCTGATCAAGGAGCTGCCTTGCCTCTTTAAGCTGCTCTACTCCGTCGTCATACTGCCTCTGTCCGTCATCAAGCTTTTTCTTTCCGTCCGCCAGCTCCTGAAGCTGTTCTCTCACTTTTGTTATGCCGACTTTGTCTTCAAATCTTGCCTTCTTTTCGGGGTCAATAAAGGAAGATGCATTGTCATAGGCTGCAAGAAGCCCCTGGCATCTCTCAAGGGTTTCTTTTCCCCTGCAGGCCTTAAGATCGGCTATTGCCTGCTCGACAATGGCTATCTCAACAGTAACCTCCTCCAACAGAGATATCAGTTCAGAGATCGTATCATCGTCCACTTTTTCGTCTATCTGACTTGTTATCTCATTGTATTTAGCCCATCCTTCGGACAGCTCCTTTTTAGCTCTTGCAAGCCGTTCCTCCCCCTGCTTATATTCCTCTTCCTTTTCATTAAGGAGCTTCTCAGCCTGATCCAGCTGCAGAAAGCCGTCAAATAGCTTCCACTTTGCGTCATTAAGCTCCTTTTCCATCTTTTTTTCCGCGTCGGCAAGCTGTTTTTCACCATCAGCAACTTTGGTATTATATTCGTTTTCTCCGTCATGGATCTTTTTTGCACCGGCAGAGAGTTCTTTTTCTGCTGTCTCTTTGCCTTCAAGAATTCCCTTTTCGCCGTCAGAAATCTGCTTTTGTGCTTCAGATATCTTCTCGTCAAACTCTTTCTGTGCTGCTTCGATCTTTCCCTTTCCTTCAGAAAGCTGAGACAGCGCTTCTTCCTCTGCCGCCGCGTACTCGCTATCAAGATCATCTGCAAGTGTCTTCATCCGATCAGTGGACATCTCATCAATATAACCATTGATCTCAGCGCTTACTTCCTGTATCTTTTGGGCGTACTTTTTACCCAAAGGATCATAATTATCCGGGATGTCAGCTTCCACATAAAGATTGGTAAAATCAAATGCACATGATGAAGTATCAAATGCGTTCTTATTTAAAATGCAAAAGTCACCTCTCTCCAGACTCATATAGTCCGGACTTACGGCTATACCGGTAACCTTGTACTTATAATTAATAAGGATATTTTCAAGACGGGCAGAAGAAACAGTAATACCTATTTCATCACCGATGGAAACTCCCAGATTGTCTGCCAGTACGGAAAACAGAGCGCACTCAAAAGAAGTCTCCGGAAGGCGTCCTTCCACGGCACAAGGCACGCTTATCCGCTCCGTAGCAGATATCAGCGTTGTCCCTGCGTTTTTTCCATTAAAACTTACCAGGCCCGGAAAAGAAAGCGCTCCTTCAACGTCCTTTACTCCCCGGATCGTGCGGACCTTTTCAAGTTCCTGCTCCTTAATTCCGATACTGCAGGCCAGATCCAGATCCTTAAAATTCTGTCCCTCAAGAAGCTTCATGCCACTGGCTCTCGTTGAACTGCGTGCAAAATAAAGCCCCAGTATTATGCTGGTGCCTATAAGAATGATGGTCACAATGGATAACCAGGACACAAATCGTTTCCTGATATTTCGCAAAGCATCAATTCTCGCAGTTCTCTTCATCAACAGTTCCTACCAGATCAGATCTGAGGCATGCATTGGCCATGTGTTGATCCTTATACTTGATATCTTTCCATCTCTCACTCTGACTACCCGGTTGGCCATTTTTGCAATCTCTACGTTATGAGTGACCATAACAACCGTAGTCACCTTTTTTGAGATCAGGTCCTCTATAAGCTGAAGCACCTCCTGACCGGTGGTAAAATCAAGAGCTGCTGTCGGCTCATCTGCAAGGATGATACGTGGATTCTTTACAATTGCTCTGGCTATGGATACTCGCTGTTGCTGTCCTCCACTCATCATGGACGGGTAATTGTTTGCACGGTCAGTCAGCCCCACCATATCAATGGCGTCCTCCGGAACGGCCGGGTTTTTGCAGATCTCAGCGATGAATTTTACATTTTCCAGCGCAGTGAGATTTGGCATCAGATTATAAGCCTGGAAGATAAAGCCTATGTAGTCGCGCCTGAAATTAACAAGCTCTTTTTCCGTCGGATGTGAAAAGTCCTTGTCATCCAGCGTGATCTCTCCGGAAGTAGGACTGTCCATGCCGCCTATGATGTTCAGAAGGGTCGACTTACCACAACCACTCTCTCCGAGTATGACAAGGAGCTCGTTCTCATATATATCAAGGTCCACTCCCTTGAGGATATGAACCACATCCATACCAGAAGGGTAATCCTTTGTAATGCCCCGAAGCGACATGACCACCTTTTTCTCGGTGTCGGGAGCATAATCATATCCTCTCTCATTCAGGAAAAGAGCTATAAGCCCCGCAAAAGAGTGAATAAGCGAAATCTCTTCTTCAGAAAACGCCTCTTTCTCCCGGTTGACCAGTTCAACGCAACCCACCGTCTCTTTCTTTAGCATCATGGGCATGAGGTAAACATTATTTACCTCGATTCCTGTTATCTCATCTTTTCCGCCGGGAAACCTCTCATCTGATGATACATCGTCAATGGCTATCGGATCCTGTGCTTCGCATGCTGCGCCGATTATCCCCTGCCCGGTATCGATGGTAAAGCCTGCTATATTGGTTTCCCCCACTGAGAGTATGCTGTAAATATGCTTTGATGCGTCATTTTTCAGCCAGATTGCTGCGGATTCAACAGAAACCACACGGGTAACCTCCTCCAGAGCATCCGTCAGAGCGCCTTCAACCTGTTCGCCTTCCAGCGCCTGCATTATTCTCCATAAAACCCAGATATTCGTATCATTAGTTGCCATTATGCACCTCTTATCTACTGCTTCTCAGACATCATTTTCCGTTCCAAAGTAGCGGGACAATTCTCTTCGCAGCACATATTTTCTGTACTTCTCATCCCTCACAACGCATCCGGCATGGCAAAGGTTTCCGTTGACACTAAGCCGCTTTATAAGACCGACTGCCTGAACAACATCTGTCTTTTCTTTGCTGCCATCCAGATATTTGTCAACGAACTGGAATTCCAGTATTCCACGTTTCTTTAGAAATAATCCCTGCTCATCAGTAATGTCAAAATTCAGCCCGATGCTGTCCTCGCTTATGTCGGTCACTTCCCCGACTTTTTCTGCATCATTACCACCAAAGAAAACCAAAACCGTTATGCCAAGCTGCATCCTGTCATAGCTTCTTTTTTCCCGCATATAAAGACCAATCCTTTCTTCCGGTTTAACCGCAGGCTATTCAACATTATATCTTTACATCCACTTTTAAAAAGAACTCTTCCAGCTTCTTTAAGAGGGTATCCCTATCTATGGTTTTCAGAAGATAATCCACAGGCTTCAGCCCGATAACTGACATGACGCTTTCTCTGTCGCCATGTCCTGTCAGGAACATAACCGGAATGCTTTCGGTCTGAGCGTCATTTTTCAGCATGGACAGAACCTGCGGCCCATTGGCGATGGGCATCTCATAATCCAGAAGAACCAGATCAGCCTTGTTTTTAGTCAGATAGCTGATGGCCTGCACTCCGTTTGACGCCATTCCCACATGGTATTTGTCCTTGATCCAGCCATAGACCGTTCTCATATATGTGATATCATCATCAACTATAAGTATGGTCTTTTTCCTATTATCTCCTGAGTTTGCATCCAGATACTCTCCTACCTTTTTTACAAAAGAATCGATATCAAGCGGTCTTCCAAACAGAGAAGAAATGTGCTGCTCCGGGATCATTTTCTTTACGATCTCGTATTCTGACTCATCCCCTATCAGCATAAGTCCAATATCTTTTTCCTGAATCAGGTCCTTGAGATAGACCATAGTCTCAGGAATCTCTTCAAATTCTTCTGATAAAAAGAGGATTACCAGCTCCATTTTGTCAGAATGCTTTTCAATGGCTTTTATGTCCGCATGTTCAAACGTAGCGCCAATTCCTGCCTCCCCTAGCTTTGTGATCAGACTTTTTGCCAGAAAACTATCCTTGATGCTTAGGATAAGAA
>JAEEGL016824289.1_pt1 | contig 10348 bp, 9 predicted proteins | sample 9134231 | NCBI WGS metagenome assembly JAEEGL01 (sample SAMN16246548, study PRJNA631951) | gut metagenome | biome: gut microbiome; feature: rumen; material: fiber-attached | host: Bos | place: Iran: Karaj | collected 2018-10
CCTCATCAACAAAAACATCACTCCGCAGCTGGAGACCATGTTCCTCACGGCCAGCGGCAAGTATACCTTCCTCAGCTCCTCCGTCGTCCGGGAGATGGCGCGCTACGGCGCCGACCTGAGCGGTCTGGTGCCCAACGAGCTGAAGGCTGAGATAGAAGAAAAAGCGAAACAGGGGAGGCAGAATCATGGATAACAACAGCGACATCATCGAACTGCTGGATATTCTCTACAGCATGATCACCGAGGCCTGGGGCGTTCCCCTCGGCCCAGACAAGTGCATCATCGAGCGCGACAAGGCCGTCGAGATCATCAACGACATCAAGGCCAATCTGCCGACGGAGCTGGCCGAGGCCAAGCGTCTCGTCGCCGCGCGCGACGAGTTCATCGGCAATGCCAAGCGCGAGGCAGAGGCTTTGCGCAAGAGCGCCGAGGACAAGGCCCGGCTGATGGTGCAGGAGCAGGAGATCGTCCGTGTCGCCCGCGCCCAGAGCGCCGAAATGATCGCCTCCGCCGAAAACCGCTCCAAGGAGCTGCGCCGCGTGGCCAGCGACTACGTCGACCAGATGATGGGCGAGGCCGAGAAGAAGCTGGCGGACGCGCTTTCCTCCCTGCGCGGTTCCCACAGCGCCTTCAACAAGGCCGGCGGGAAAAAAGAATAAGCCCGGATCGTCCGAACAGTCCCCCGGCAGACCGTTTCTTGTGTCTGCCGGGGGACTTTTTTCCATATCTTGTGGTCATAAAAATGATAAAAACCCTCAAAAAAATGACAAAAAGTTTCACTTGCTTTTTGCAGTTTTGCCCCCTATAATTGAACTGCAGGTGGGTAATAGTGGAGCAAAATGGTAGAAATATGGAGACGATCGGAGGGGCGGTCATGACGGGCGAATACCAGCACGCGCTGGACAACAAGGGGAGGCTTTTTATCCCCGCCAAGCTCAGGGAAGAGCTGGGCGAGGTCTTTTTCCTCACGCTTTCGATGGACCGCTGTCTCTGCGCGTACAGCGCGGAGAACTGGCGCGCCTTTTCCGAAAAGGTCAGCGCCATGCCCTATATCCGCCAGCGCAGGATGCGCCCGCTCTTTGCCCACGCCGCCAAGTGCGAGCTGGACGCGCAGGGCCGGGTGCTGATCCCGCAGAACCTGCGGGAATACGCCGGCTTTGAGAAAAACGTCACGGTCGTCGGCTGCAACAATCACGCCGAGCTTTGGAACAGCGAGGCCTGGGCCGCCGTCTTCGCGGAGGAGACGAAGCCCGAGAACATCGCCGCGGTCATGGAGGAGCTGGAGTTCTGATGGCGGAACCGCGCCACGTTTCCGTGCTGCTGCACGAATGTATCGAAAATCTGAATATCCGGCCGGACGGGATCTATCTGGACGGCACGCTCGGCCTCGGCGGTCACTCGTTTGAGATCGCCTCCCGCCTCACGACGGGGCGTCTCATCGGCATCGACCGGGACGAGACGGCCATCGAACGGGCGGGGCGCAGGCTCGCGCCCTTCGGCGACGCCGTGACCCTGGTGCACGGGACCTTCTCCGAAGCAGCCCGGATCCTGGAGGATCTCGGGATAGAGGCCGCGGACGGAATGCTGTTTGACCTCGGTGTGTCCTCGCCCCAGCTGGATGAGACGCAGCGGGGTTTTTCCTATATGGGGGATGCGCCGCTGGACATGCGCATGGACGCCTCGAGCCCGCTGACGGCCCGCGAGATCGTCAACACCTGGCCCGAGGAGCGGCTGAACCGCATCCTCTGGGATTACGGCGAGGAGCGATACGCGCGCCGCATCACGCGCGCGATCCTGGAGGCCCGGGCCGTGAAGCCCATCGAGACGACGCTGGAGCTCGTGGAGCTGATCAAAAGCGCGATGCCCGCCGCGGCGCTGCGCGAAAAGCAGCACCCGGCCAAGCGCAGCTTCCAGGCCATCCGCATCGCGGTCAACGACGAGCTGGGCGAGGTGGAGCGCATGATGGCCACCGCGCCGGACAAGCTGCGCGTCGGCGGACGCCTCTGCGTCATCAGCTTCCACTCGCTGGAGGACCGCCTCGTGAAAAACGGCATCGCCGCGAGGGAGAACGGCTGCACCTGTCCCCGCGAGGCGCCGATCTGCACCTGCGGCTTTGTGAAGACGCTCAGAAGCGTCACGCGCAAGCCCATCCTCCCGAGCGCGGAGGAGCTGGAGGCCAATCCCCGCTCCCGCAGCGCGAAGCTGCGCGTGGCAGAGAGGGTCTGAATGAAGAAACGTCTTGCCGGACTTGCGTTCCGGCTGATCTGCCTGCTGTTTTCGGCGCTGCTCGCGGTGATGACGCTGCTGACCGGCATCGATCTGACCGCCGGAGGCGACCGGATCCGCGCCCTGCGCGCGGAGCAGCGGGAGCTGGAAGAAGAGAACGAACGCCTCCGGGCCGAGGCCGCCTGCGGCATGAGCCTGGAGGAGCTGGAGGACTACGCCGTCCGCGTGCTGGGCATGCAGCGCTGCGAGAGCGGCCAGATCGTCGTCATAGAGACGGAAAAAGAAAAGTGAGGAACGGGAACGGGGCCGTCCTCTTTCTGTTTTTCACGATCCGCCCGAACAAGGGCCTATTTGGATAAGCCGCGGAATAGAGATAGAGCAAGTCTATTTTTTCTGCGGAGGGAGCTATGGCGCAAACCCATCCCGAACGCGCCCCGGAACGGCGGCTGCTGCGGCGCATCCTGTGCCTGATGCTGCTGTTCGGCGTCGCGTCCTTTCTCGTGCTGATCGCGCGGCTGTACCGGCTGCAGATCGTCGACCACGACTATTATGAATCGCTGGCGGTCGCCCAGCAGCTGCGGGAGGCGCCCACGGTGATCGCCCGCGGCTCGATCTTCGACCGGAGGGGGAAGCCCCTGGCGCTCAGCGCCTCGGTGGAGAACGTCTTTCTCAGCCCGGCGGAGATCGATCAGAACGGCGAGGACCGCGCGCTGATCGCCCGCGGCCTCTCGGAGATCCTCGGCCTGGACGAGCGGACGATCCTGGAAAAGAGCCGCACGAGCGGCTCATGGTACGTGACGCTCAAGCGCTCGCTGGAGCGGGATGAGGCCGACGCGGTGCGCCGCTTCAAGAGCGAGAACGGCCTGCACGGCGTCCATCTCGAGCCGGACAGCCGCAGCTGGTATCCGCATTCCTCGCTGGCCTGCCACGTGATCGGCTTCGTCGGCGTGGACAACACCGGCCTGGAGGGCATCGAGGCGCTGTACGACGAGGCGCTGTCCGGCACGCGCGGCCGTACGCTGCGCCTGACCAACGCCTACGGCGCGGAGCTGCTGCTCGGCGGCTACGAGGATTACGAGCCCGGCGAGGACGGCTGCGATCTGGACTTGACACTGGACACGACCATCCAGTATTATGTAGAGAAGCATTTGAAGCAGGCCGTCGCGGACTATGACGTCCAGAACGGCGCCGGCGCGATCGTCATGGACGTCAACACCGGCGCGATCCTGGCGATGGCCTCGCTGGACGATTACGACCTGAACGATTTCCTGGCCGTCGGTCCCGAGGCGCAGGCCGCGATCGACGCGGCGGAGAGCCCGGATGAGGCGGCGGAGCTTCTGACCAGGGCGCAGACGCGCCAGTGGCGCAACAAGGCCCTGTCAGACACCTACGAGCCCGGCTCGACCTTCAAGATCATCACGCTCGCGATGGCGCTGGACAGCGGAGCCGTGCGTCTGAGCGACGGCTTTTACTGCGGCGGCAGCGTCCGCGTGACGGGCCGCAGCAGCCCGATCCGCTGCTGGAAGGACGGGGGCCACGGCTCCCAGACCCTGACGCAGGCGGTGCAGCACTCCTGCAACGCGGCTTTCGTCAACATCGGCCTCCGCGTCGGCGCGGAGACCTTTTACCGGTACTGCGAGGCCTTCGGCTTTCTGAAGCGCACGGGCGACCCGGACGAGACCCTGACGGCGACGACCGGCATCGACATCGCCGGGGAGAGCGGCAGCATCTGGTGGAGCGAGAACGTCTTCTGCTCGAAGAAGAACCTCTCGCAGCTTGCGGCGGCCTCCTTCGGCCAGACCTTCACGATCACGCCGCTGCAGCTCGTCGCGGCGGTCGGCGCCTGCGTCAACGGCGGGAAGCTGATGCGCCCCTACGTCGTGCAGCGGATCACCGCGCCGGACGGCGCCGTCCTTTTCGAGCATGAGCCCGAGCTCGTGCGCCGGGTCGTCAGCGAAGAGACCTCCGCGCAGGTGCGCGCCATCCTCGAGCAGGTGGTCGGCGACCCGAACGAGGGCACAGGCCGCAACGCCGCGGTCGCCGGCTACCGCATCGGCGGCAAGACCGGCACCAGCGAAAAGGTCAGCCTCGAGGCGCAGACCGGACAGAAGCAGTACGTCGTGTCGTTCGTCGGCGTCGCGCCCGCGGATGAGCCGCAGATCGCGATCCTGGTCTTTTTGGACACTCCCTCCGACCGCTCCGGCGTCTATATCAGCGGCGGGCAGATGGCCGCCCCGACCGTGGGGAACATGCTGGCCGATATCCTGCCCTGCCTGGGCGTGGAGCCGCAGACCGGGGAGGAGCCGGGCGGGGACGTCGCCGTGCCGGAGCTGAGCGGGCTGAGTCCCGCGGAGGCGGAGCGAAAGCTCCGCGAGGCCGGGCTCTCGTACCGCCGCATCGGCGAGGGCGGGCTCGTCACGGCGCATCTGCCCCGCGCCGGCGTCACGATCGCCGCCGGGACGCAGATCATCCTGTATTTCGACGCACAGCCCTCCGCGCTGTCGGAGGAGATGCCCGATCTGAAGGGCCTGAGCTACGCGGAAGCGAGGGATCTCCTCGCTGCGCGCGGCCTGTATATCCGGACCTGGAGCCCCGTCGGAGACCCCCTCCGGCAGCGGGTGGGCGGCCAGGACGTCCCGGCCGGAGCGCCGGCCGAACACGGCAGCATCGTGACCGTCACGCTGATCAACACGGACGAAAGCATGCTGGGAAGGTATTGAAACATGAAACTGAGAGAGATCGTCAGAGACCTGGAACTGCTCGGCGGGAACGCCGACCTCGATATGGAGATCGGCGGCGTCTGCTATGATTCCCGCAAGGCGCAGCCGGGCGACCTTTTCGTCGCGGTGCGCGGCTTTGAGACCGACGGACACCGCTATATCCCGATGGCGGCGGAGAAGGGCGCGGCCGCGGTGCTCTGCGAGGAGCCGCCCGCCGTCGACCTGCCCTATCTGCTCGTCGCCGACGGCCGCCTGGGGCTGGCCCTCGCCAGCCGGAACTTCTTCGGCGATCCCGCCGCCTCGATGACCGTGATCGGCTTCACCGGCACGAGCGGCAAGACCAGCTCCACGCAGCTGCTCAAGCACGTCCTCGAGGAAAAGCTCGGCGCGAAGGTCGGCCTCATCGGCACCAACGGCAACATGATCGGCGACGAGCTCCTCCACACCGAGCACACCACGCCCGAGAGCTACGAGCTGCACAAGCTTTTCCGCCGCATGGCGGACGCGGGCTGCAGCCACGTCGTGATGGAGGTCTCCTCCCACTCGCTGGCGCTCGAGCGCGTCGCGGGCATCACCTTCGACGTCGCGGTCTTCACCAACCTCTCGCAGGACCATCTGGATCTGCACGGGACGATGGAGGAGTACGCCGCCGCCAAGAAGAAGATCTTTTCGCAGTGCCGCTTCGGCATCGTCAATCTCGACGACGAGCGCGCGGCCTACATGACGGAGGGCGCGGCCTGCCCGATGTTCAGCTATTCCGCCGAGCGCAACGACGCGGACCTGCTCGCCAGGGATCTGCGCCTGACGGCGTCGGGCGTGCGCTTCGCCGCCGTGAGCGGCGGGGAGCTGGCGCTGATCCGCCTCGCGATCCCGGGCCGCTTCTACGTCTATAACGCGCTGAGCGTGATCGCGGTGTGCCTGCGGCTCGGCATGAGCCTGGCGGACTGCGCGGCGGGCCTGGCGACGGCGCGCGGCGTCAAGGGCCGCATGGAGCCCGTGCCGACAGACGGCGACTACAGCGTCATCATCGACTATTCCCATAAGCCCGACGCGCTGGAGAAGGCGCTGAAGACCCTGCGCCCGCTGACCCGGGGCAGCCTGACCGTGCTCTTCGGCTGCGGCGGCGACCGCGACCGCAAAAAGCGCCCGCTGATGGGCGAGATCGCGGAGAAGAACGCGGACTTCACGATCGTCACGAGCGACAATCCCCGCACCGAGGAGCCGCGGGCGATCATCGACGAGATCCTCTCGGGCATGAAGGCCCGCCGCGGCACGGTCAAGGTGATCGTCGACCGCGTGGAGGCCATCCATTGGGCGCTCGACCACGCCCGCAGCGGCGACGTGATCCTCTTGGGCGGCAAGGGCCACGAGGACTACCAGATCGTCGGAAAAGAGAAACACCACATGGACGAGCGTGAGATCGTCGCGGAGTATATAGAGAGAAGGAAAAAAGCATGAATATGATGATGCGGCTGATGGCGGCCCTGATGATCTCCTTTGCGGTCGCCGCGGTGTTCGGCAGGTTCTATATCCCCTGGCTGCACAAGCAGAAGGCCGGCCAGGCCATCAAGGAAAACGGCCCCGCCTGGCACGCCTCCAAGAGCGGAACGCCCACGATGGGCGGCGTGATGTTCATCCTCGGCGTGATCGCGGTCGTGCTGACGGTGGGCTTCCCCTCGATGCGGCAGGGGCGCTACACGCACCTGTACGTCCTGGTCTTCGCGCTGGTTTTCGGCGCGATCGGCATGCTGGACGACTGGGAGAAGATCAAGAACAAGCACAACACCGGCCTTTCGGCGCGGATGAAGTTCCTGCTCCAGCTGGCGGCCGCGCTGGCCTTCGTCGTCCTGATGCGGAACCTCGGCCTCGTCAACACCGATCTCTACGTGCCCTTCACCGGCGGCACCGTGCCCATCCCGCAGTGGCTCTATTTCATCTTCGCCGCCTTCGTCATCGTCGGCACGGTCAACGCCGTCAACATTACCGACGGCGTGGACGGCCTGGCCAGCGGCACGAGCCTTCCCGTCTGCCTTTTCTTCGTCTGCGTCAGCTTCGCCTGGGGCGAGCGCTTCCTGGAGCAGGGCCTCTTTGCCTCGGCGCTGCTCGGCGGCCTGCTGGGCTTCCTGCTGTACAATTTCAACCCCGCCAAAGTCTTCATGGGCGACACCGGCTCGCTCTTCCTCGGCGGCGCGGTCGCGGCTCTGGCCTTTGCCTACGATATGCCGCTGATCCTTCTGACCGTCGGCATCGTCTACATCGTCGAGACCCTGTCCGACATTATTCAGGTCTCTTATTTCAAGCTGACCAAGCGCCTGAAGGGGGAGGGCCGGCGCGTTTTCCGCATGGCGCCCCTCCATCACCACCTGGAGATGGGCGGCTGGACGGGAAAAAAGTGGAGAGAAAAGGAGCTGTTTTTCCTCTTCACAGGCATATCTCTGCTCTTTGCCGTCATATCCTTCTTGTGGGTCTATAAGCGCTTTTGACAGGAATACAACCGGGGAGGTGGGTGCTTGCGCGATACGGGTGCCCGCCTCGCCGCTTTTTCTTCCGGCAGGGGAGAACGGCGGCAGGGCTTTGACCTGCCGTTCTTCCTGCTGGTCCTCCTGCTGCTGACGATCGGTGTCGTGGCGGTGCTCTCGGCGAGCTATCCCCGCGCCTACTACGATCCCTCCCACGTGACCGGCGGCCGCCCCGCCTATTATTTCGTGCGGCAGCTGCTGTTCGCGCTGCTCGGCGTCGGCGCGATGCTGCTCGCCTCGCGTCTGCCGATGGCCTTCTACCGGCGCATGGCCTTTCCCTTCCTGGGGCTGACCGTGCTGCTGCTGGCGCTGGTGCCGCTGATCGGCGTGCGCGCCAACGGCGCGCGGCGCTGGCTCGGCGTCGGCGGGCTGACCCTGCAGCCCTCGGAGCTGGCCAAGCTCGCCGTGATCCTCAGCTTCGCGGCGCTGATCTGCCGCTTTCGCGGCGGGATGCGCAGCTTCCGCAGGGGGATCCTGCCCTTCGCGGGCATCCTTGCGCTGCTGATCGGTCTGCTGGTGCTCGAGCCGCATTTCTCCGCCTCGGTCATCCTCTCGGCCATCGCCGGGGCGATGCTTTTCCTCGGCGGCGTGCCGCTGGGCTGGTTCGCCGCGGCCTTCGCGGCGGCGGGCGCGGGCATCGGCGTGCTGCTGACCTTTTTCCCCTACGCCTCCTCGCGCATCGTCACCTGGCGCGATCCCTTTTCCAGCCCCTCGGACGAGGGCTATCAGATCGTCCAGTCCCTGTACACGATCGGCTCCGGCGGGCTGAGCGGGCTCGGCCTCGGCGGCAGCCGTCAGAAGTTTCTGTACCTTCCGGAGGAGCACAACGATTTCATCTTCTCCGTGGTCTGCGAGGAGCTCGGCTTCCTCGGCGCCTCGCTGATCCTCGCGCTCTTCGCGCTGCTGATCTGGCGCGGCTACTGGATCGCCCTGCACGCCCGCGGCCGCTTTTCCTGTCTGGTCTGCGCGGGGATCACGACCCTGCTCGCGCTGCAGACCTTCCTCAACGTGGCGGTGGTGACGAATCTCCTGCCCTGCACCGGCATCTCCCTGCCCTTTTTCAGCTACGGCGGGACGGCCCTGCTGATCCAGCTGGCCGAGATGGGGATCGTCCTCAGCGCCTCGCGCGATATCCTGATCGAAAGATAGAAAGGATCAAGTTCCATGAAGTTCGTTCTGACCTGCGGAGGCACCGCGGGACACATCAATCCCGCCCTGGCGGTGGCCGGGCGTCTGAAGGAGCTGCTGCCCGGCAGCGAGTTTCTGTTCCTCGGCGCGGAGGGCAAGATGGAGATGGAGCTCGTGCCGCGCGCGGGCTATGAGATCCGCGCCCTGCCCGTGACGAATCTGAGCCGCGGCAGGAGCCCGGCGGCTCTGCTCCACAATCTGAAGACCCTCCGCAACGTCCGCGTCTCCCGGCGCATGACCCGAAAGATCCTCAGGGAGTTCCGCCCCGACGCCGTGATCGGCACCGGCGGCTACGTCTGTTACCCGGTGCTGAAGGAGGCGGCGCGCCTCGGCATCCCCACGGCGGTGCACGAGAGCAACGCCGTCCCGGGCCTGACGACGAAGATGCTCGCCGGGGTCGTCGACAGGATCATGGTCGGCTTTGAGGAGAGCCGCGCGCAGTACCGCGATCCGGAGCGTGTCGTCGTCACCGGCACGCCGGTGCGCGGCGAGTTCGACCGCTACACCCGCGAGGGCGCGCGCGCCGAGCTCGGTCTCCCGCCGGAGCTGCCGCTCGTCGTGTCGGTCTGGGGCTCTCTGGGCGCGGGACACATGAACGAGATGATGCTGAAAATGCTGCCCCTGCTGAAGGGACAGAAGGATTTCCGCCTGCTTCACGCCGTCGGCAGCCGCGATTTCGCCGCCTTTTCCGAGGGGCTTGCGGCGCTGGACGTCACGCCGGCCGAATGCGGCGCGGAGATGCGGGAATACATCTACGACATGCCGCGCGTGATGGTCGCGGCCGATCTGATCCTCTGCCGTGCCGGCGCCTCGACGCTCTCCGAGCTGAGCTACACCGGCAAGCCCGCGATCCTCGTGCCCTCGCCCAACGTCACCAACCACCATCAGGAGCGGAACGCCCGCGTGCTCGAGCGCGCCGGCGGCGCCCGCGTCCTGCTGGAGGGCGAGTTCGGGGCGGAGGACCTCCTGGCGCAGATCCGCGAGCTGCTCGGCGACCGCGCCAGGCTCGCCGCGATGTCGGAGGCGATGCGCTCGCTCGCCGTCAGCGGAGCGACCGACCGGATCTGCGGCGAAATCCTCGGGATGCTGGATCCGAAGAACGAAGCCTGAAGCACTCATATCGCCCCCTGCGCATAGAATGGCATGATTTCGATGCGCAGGGGGTATTTTTATGGACATCTGGCGCCTTCGCGGCGGAAAAAAGCTGGAGGGCTCCTGCACGGTTCAGGGCTCGAAGAACGCTTCGCTGCCGATGCTGGCGGCGTCCGTCGTCACGCCGCTGCGCACGGAGCTGACGAACGTGCCGCGCCTGCGGGACGTAGACGCGGCGCTGCGGATCCTGCGGCATCTCGGCTGCCGGGCCGAGCAGCGGGGGAGCGAGGTCTACATAGATTCCACGGCCCTGACGCGAAGCGGGATCCCGCGCGCTCTGATGGAGGAGATGCGCTCCTCCGTCATTTTCATGGGCGCGCTGCTGGCCCGCTGCGGCAAGGCGAGGCTCAGCCTGCCCGGCGGCTGCCAGCTCGGAAAGCGTCCGATCGACCTGCATCTGTCCGCGCTGCGCCGGCTCGGCGCGGAGATCCGGGAGGAGGGGGAGGAGATCGTCTGCCGCTGCGGGAGGCTCCGCGGCGCGCGGATCGACCTGCCCTTCCCGAGCGTCGGCGCGACGGAAAACGTGATGCTCGCGGCCTGCGC
>JAEEGL017389165.1_pt1 | contig 10348 bp, 11 predicted proteins | sample 9134231 | NCBI WGS metagenome assembly JAEEGL01 (sample SAMN16246548, study PRJNA631951) | gut metagenome | biome: gut microbiome; feature: rumen; material: fiber-attached | host: Bos | place: Iran: Karaj | collected 2018-10
GATCCGAACTTAGCGGTACTTATGCTCTTTAAGATATTGATGATGACTATAGCCACGCTGAGCGTGAACATGATGAGCAGGTAGACAAGTGCCGTCCTGAAGCTTCCGTTCTGCTTTAAGACGTCGTTTATGAGGCGTTTTTGCACCTCCGGGTTAAGGAGCGTCGTTACAGCGATAAGGACCATCAGCAGTGATATAAAGGCAAGATCCTTCTTATAAGGCCTTACCGTCTTAGCTATTATCTTATAGAAGCTTCCGCTGCCGGAGCATTTCGGACATGTCCTCGTACCGGGTATGACCCTTCCGCAATGAGGACATATCTTCTCGTATTCCGTACTTATTACTTCCTCGTCTCTTCCCGAGATGAGGATATTGATACCTCTTGCTATGTATGCATATCTGCTCATATGCTTCGAGGAATAGTGTGCCAGAAGTACGTCCTCGCCGCCCTTTCTGACTACGAGAAGTCCGCCTCCTACGCCGGATTCGGCAGATGCCTTCTCAAGATCCTTTATCTCGTAGGAAGTCATCTCACCGCAGATATATGAGACTACCCTCTTGGTAGTAACGACAAGGTAAGAGTCGCACGTCCACCTGCCGCTGTTGTCGATATCTATCGGAACAGAGTAGTAGACGGCTTCGCCTTCCTGAAGGTCGAGGCGGTCTGTTATCTTCTTAGAAAGTTCAAACTTAAGGTTCATATCATCCGTTCGATCAAAGGAACAGATCGAGCATCCTCCTCTCCTTCGTAGTCAGCTTATCGACATCTTTTATCTCGAAGCGGTTCTCATCAACATCCTGGATGATGAGCCTCGTATCCGAGAGCTTAGCTACCGCATTGGCACCCATGTTGATGGCGAACTTGCACTCACCCTTATCCGTCATTACATGGAAGTAAGCATATCCGTATTCGTCCTTGATGCTCATGATCTTCTTTATGACGGGAGTAAAGTAATAAAGATCCAGCTGCTCTCTTATGAGCGCCTGTATCTCTTCGCTCATGGAAGATAATTCCTCTATGATGCCTATCTCCTTATCGCCGTTACCGTACTCTCTTACGGAGAGATATCTGTCGGCATCGGAGAAAGGAAAGAGCCTTGTGATCCTTACTCTGTCGTAGTGCGTTCCCTTACAGTCAAGGGAAAGGAAACCGCCCTTTGTCTTCGCGAAAGTATCCTCTCGCGTGATCATATTGGTGGCAGTCATCTCCTCTGCTCTCTTCTCATATATATTGAGTGTATCTTCAGCCATTGTTCTTTCTCCTTTCCTTCATCAGAACTCCGTATTAAGAGCCATGGACTTATTCTGAAGATCAAGGAGAGTCCTGTAGATACCTCCCTCGATCCTGCTAAGTTCTTCTTCCGTTCCTTCTTCTACTATCCTTCCGCCGTCGATGACTATCAGTCTGTCGGCATTCTTGAGGGTCGACAGCCTATGTGCGATGGATAAAGTGGTGCGTCCCTTTACGAGATACTCGAGAGAATGCTGGATAGCCTTCTCCGTCTGTGTATCAACGCTGGCCGTAGCTTCATCCAGGATAAGGATCTTGGGATCGGCAAGGATGGCACGCGCGATGGATATCCTCTGCTTCTCTCCTCCCGAGAGGTCCTTACCGGAAGCACCGATGATGGTGTCGTATCCGTCGGGGAGCCTCGAGATGAACTCATGTGCGCTGGCAAGCTTTGCCGCGCGGATGATATCCGCCCTTGAAGCATTCTCATTGCCGTAAGCTATGTTCTTGGCAACTGATCCCATGAAGATATATGTATCCTGGGATACCATCGCGACATTACGGCGAAGGTCCTTAAGGGACAGATCCTTGACGTCTGTACCGTCGATCCTGATAGCACCCTCGTTAACGTCGTAGAGCCTGGAGATAAGGTTGACCAGTGTCGACTTACCGGCACCGGATCTTCCTACGATACCCAGCATCTCTCCTTCTCTTATCTTTATGTTTATCTCCTTCAATACGGGTCTTCCGATCCTGTATCCGAAGGTAACGTTATCAAGTTCGATCTCGCCTCGAGGAGAAGCGAGCTCGACAGGATGCTCTGCTTCCTGTATCTCGGGGATGGCATCCATTATCTCGAACAGTCTCTCGGCGGAGTTGATACTGTCAGACCACATTCTGAAGATCCATGAGAAGAAGTTCATGGGACCGTTGAGCTGCATTACGTATCCTACGAAAGTGATAAGTACACCGAGCTCGATCTCACGTGTCTTGAGGACAAAGAGGACACCCGCGATCCATATCCAGATACTGGATACTTCCTGCACCAGGTTATAGAGGATAGCGAACTTATTACGAAGCTTCGTTATCTCTATCTCAGCATCCTTGAGGTTATTGCTGGGGCGGTTGAACCTCCTTATCTCCTCGTCCTGCTGACCGAAGGCCTTTACTACCCTGGCACCCGTCAGATTATCGTTAGCCTTGCCCGATACCGCTTTCTCTGCCCTGTGCCTCTTACCTGACAGGATCCAGAGACCCGGACGGAGCTTTACCGTCATGAAGACAAGAAGAGGCAGCAATATACATGCAAGGAGCGCCATCTTCCAGTTCAGCCTGAACATGATGATAAAAGTTACGATTATCGTGATACCGTGAACGAATATCATCGGAAGGCCGTCGATAAAGAAGTTCCTTACTCGTTCCGAATCACTTAATACCCTCGTCATGAGTCCGCCCGTCTGCTTATTTACATAGAAGCTCAGGGAGAGCCTGCTCATGGCATTGAATGCATCGTTCTTTATATCTCTTATGGCAGTACTCGAGAGCTTAGCCATTACAAATATCTGGATATAGTTCGAGAGTGCCTGAAGGAACCTTACAAGGAGCATGGTAAGAGCTACCACGAGGAGCGCTGCTCCGAACTTACCCGCGAGTCCGAACCTCTCAAGATAGGTATCATCCATCACCAGCACATGGTCGAAGAGGATCGTACCGGAAAGGTACGGCCATGCGATATTCATGGAACCGTTGACTATATATGTAAGGATGAGTATTACGATAAGGCCCTTGTACTTAAGGAAATACTTCAAGGTCCTTCCGAAGATGGATCTCTTGCTCTTGCCGGATACAACATCCACATCCTTATCTTCCTCGATCTCTTCCTCGGCAATGAGTTCTCCTCCGTGAAGATAGGTACGAAGCTTTCTTACGAGCACGTTCATCTGCTGCTGATACCTGTTGGTAAATGCAGCTATGGTGATATACTCGCCCTTATGCTCGCACGACAGGACATTAGAGCCGACAAAAGTATCTATCCTGAGATGAGCGACATCGCTCATTTCATATACCACAGTCTCATACTCCCCGGGCTCTTCTGCGATAAGATCGTCTCCCGCCTGAGCATTCCTGAAAAAGTGTATGGTTCCTTTAGGGAGTGCCATCGTACATACAGCTATCTTCTGCTTAGTTACGACTACATATCCCTTAATGTATTCACCGTCAAATGACAAGTCTATCGGACTATGTAAGAGGATATCTCTCTCATCGATCTGATAGTTCTTGAGTGTAGTTAAGACCTTCGCTGTCAATATCAAATCCGACATCGTTCTCGTTTCCTTTTTCAATACTGGTTTTTGGGGTAATGAGAGCGATTGTAGCACTCATATACACCAAATACAAGCGTATAGGTTTCGGAAATGATATTTATAACCAAACTCGTCCCATTTAACGTAGGAAAGGATATCCCTATTGTATTTTCTTACCTTCGGAACAAATAACTCTTATCAGAGTTCGCATACCATGATGTATTCCGACTGATCCTCATCTATGATCCTGAATCCGACCTTCTCATACATCCTCACTGCATAGTTCTCCTTCTGCACCGCAAGAGAAGCTCTCCTGTATCCTTTCGCGCGAAGATGATCCAGCATGGCTGTCATAAGGCGCGTACCGGTTCCGCGGCCCCTGTACTCCTTATAGAGCGATATGGCAAATGAAGGCGTATCGTCATCTACATGGCCGTAATCATCCATGATCCTTGTCCATACGGCGCCTGTTATCTTACCGTTATCTTCGGCGACGATACAAAGATCCGAAGAATACTTACCGAAGTCCTCGTAATAGACCCTGAGTTCAGGGCGCTCGACTATAGACCTGTCAGGAGGAACTTCTCCTTCAGGTATGAATATAGCTTCATAGAGAAAATCCTTGAGGATATACGTCTCATCTGATCTTAATTCACGGATGACTGTCACGGATGACTCCATTTATATGATATTCCTCTTGAAGTAATCCAGATCCTCTTTGTACTCCTTGGCATCGCCGCTGAGCTTCTTTTTCTTTGATCCCAGCGGAACATACTCTTCCGCCACTGAACGCCCGATCACCTCTACGCCCCTTGAAGAATAAGAGAATGAGACATCATCGCCCTTAGATACGGTATTCTTCTTGATGAGCATCTGAGCGACAAAGTACATGCCCAAAGGGATACCCGTACAAAGTCCGTAAAGTATACCTATCAACCCGAATATGATCACTACGGTCTTCATCACTTATTCCTCCTTGCCGTGAACTTTATGAGCCTCTTGGAAGAGAACAGGTCGATGATCTCCCGTACCTGTTTCTGGCTCTTCTCCTGCAATGCTATTATCGAAGATCCCAAAGCGGCAAGCGCAAATAAAGCACCTATGCCCATATACGGATTGCTTACGAGTGCTGCAAGACCGGCACCGATACCTACGGCACCTACAGCGGATAAAGCTATTATCGGCAATATCGAAGCTCCGAGAGACGCCGAAGCAAACATCTTCTTATTGTACTCGGGACCTCCGATGACCTTACCGTTCTGACCGTTAACGAGCATCGTTATGTCCTTATCCTTGAACCTTCCCACAACGAACCATACGGGGAACAGTGCATAGAATGCCTTCCCCTTATACTTGACCTTATTGTCGTAAGATGAGTTGTAATATCCGTAAGGCACAACATCGAGGATCCTGAGCTGTGCGAGCTCATAAGCGCGCATTCTCTTATTTGCCTGATCCAGGAGTGCTTCCGGATCCTCATCGGCCATATCGGAACAGAATCCCTGAAGATATCCTTCCTCGAACTTACGGATACCCGTAAGATCAAAAGGCTCTATCATCGCGCTCGCGGTATTGGTAAGAGCAGCGGAAGCTTCCAGCGTCAGCTGATCATAAAGGCAGCGCGTGGATCTTCCGATCTGATCCGAGACTACTATATCTCCCTTCTTATCCTTAGCGGTCTTCTCGTAGATAAGATTGCTCCTGCTCTCCGCCTGGACTATATAGTAAGGGACATATATACCTACCGTCCTTACCAGAGGCATCTCCTTAGCCTTCTTATCCAGGAAGATACTGCCCTTGAGATGAGCTCTTACCTTCTCTTCTGCCTTCTTCGCTCCGAAGGCAAACGGTATTATACCGTCAGGTCTTCTCCTGTTGGCAACCCTGTCGAAGATGACTCCCTGGTTACCGCAGAAAGGACAGACGGATGTCATCTCCACGTCACCTGCTACAACGCTTCCTCCGCATGTAGAACATGTGTAGACATTGACATCCTCTCTTGCGATAACGTCTGAACTTACTACTTCGGATATATCCACGAGCCCCTTATCGTCGCTGTGGATAACATCGGATTCCCCTCCGCAATTACTGCATACGAGCTTGCCCTTATCGGGATCAAAGCGGAGTTTACCCGCACAATTCATACACTGCATGTTATCTATACCCCCTCAAGTATTCCGATAACATTATACAGTAATAATTCCTTTATGGAGGGATGATCGTTACTTACCGATATTCCTGTGCCTGTATCTTCCGAACAGGATGCCGTCATCTATGAATTGTCCCGTCTCAGACACCCACATTGGGAACTGTCCCTTCCGATCATAAGTCTTGTCATTCAGCATCCCCGTATGGAAGGAGATATGCCTGAACTGGCGAAGCACCAGTTCCATCCTCGTATAAGGACATCCTTCAGGCTTCATATAGAGCATGGAGTCATCGAGTGTATCAAGATATTCCATGGTCTTCTTCTCTACGGCATCGAGATACTCCAGCAGCTGCTCATCGGTGAGGACTACAGACGTCGGGTTATCGGGGTTATCCATACCTTTTTCGTGGAAAGCGGGTTCTTCATAGTCGAAAGGATTTATAAACCACTTATCCGCGGAATGTATCGCATGGTAAGCCCATCTCCAGCAGGGATGACCGCAGCATACCGCATCACGATCATAAGCTCTTATAGCAGTCCTGATGTTAAGAAAGTTAGGAGTTATCGTATCCTTTATCACATTTATGAGTTCGTTCATATTGATCATCTCCTGATCTGTTGAAAGTGATCGATCCTGACCGTATAATAGCATCACAGGATACATCAGTAAAATTGAAATATCAGATAGTTTAATTCAATATTCTTGAACGAGGTACACCATGACCCTTACACAGCTTCGTACATTTCTGGAGATAGCAGATACAGGCAGCTTTACTTCAGCTGCAGATAAGATGGGATATGCACAGTCCACCGTCACCATGCAGATAAGATCCCTTGAAGAAGAACTGGGAACACCGCTCTTCGACAGGCTCGGCAAGACCGTTGTCCCTACAGATCAGGGCATAAGGCTTATGGCCTATGCAGAGAAGATGCTTCAGATGGAGCGCGAGATCAAATCGGATATCACAAGCAGCGATGCCCCCTCAGGTCTTCTTAAGATAGGCGTATCCGAGACATTATGCTACAAGCGATTCCCCGAGATGCTCCTTCGTTACAGGAACAGTTTCCCCGATGTAGAGATACAGCTTACTTTCGTAACTCACGATACATTTCCCGGAATGCTTCGAAGCGGCGCCGTAGACATGGTATATACCCTTAATCCCCTTATAGAAAGAGATGACCTCAAGCTCCTGAGCAAGCGCGAAGAGAGCCTCGGGTTCTATGTCTCACCTGATCACAAACCGGCAAAGAAGAAAAAGGTAACCGAGAGCGATCTTAATGACATCCCTCTCCTTCTTACATCCCACGGATGCAGCTTCAGGAACATGCTCCTGGAAGCTCTTGAGGATAAAGGGATAACTCCGAAGATCGCCATAGAGACGAGCAGCAAGGAGATCTTAAAACAGTTCGCCATAAACGGAGCCGGAATAGCATTCATACCCGATATGTCCGCCCAAGACGAGGTAAGAGACGGCAAGCTGGTACGACTCAACTGGAAAGGTGCGAACTTCCCCGTATATTCTCAGGTCTTCGTACACAAGGATAAGCACATCACGGGAGCGATAAAAGAGATGACAGAGCTTATCGCAGGATATCTATAAGTTCGCGAAGATCTCTTATCTCCATATCCTGACCATAGTCCTTATCTTCGTCTGTCCTGTTTATGAGGATAGCCTTGGTCCCTGCATTATGTGCGCAGACCATATCCTTGATCTCATCTCCTACGAAGATCATCTCGGAAGGATCGATACCAAGCTTGTCGGCGATCATGATAAGTCCTTCCCTGCATGGCTTTCTGTAGCCCGTATCGTTAGAGGTCAGGGGCAGGTCTATATACCTGATAAGAGGTCCGATATCACCAAGTGCATATTCATTATCCATGCCGTAAGGAACGTCGGAGAGAGTCGCAGTTCTGATACCCATATCCTTTATCTTCTTAAGTGTCTCTTCTGCTTCGGGATAGACCTTAGTATCTACTCTGAAGAAAGAATAGAATTCCCTCTTTATATCTGACATAAGAGAAGTATCGACAGATGTACCTTCGAGCATTTCGGAGAAGATCGTATCGGAGGAGTATTCCTTCTCCCTTGGATTGATCCTTGTATTGTACTTAGTGAGCACTTCACCGAAATGCACATACTCTCCCTCGGTAAACTCAAGACCGAGCTTCTCTGCCACGCTCTCAAAGGCAGGTCTGTAGAGCTTGGACCAGTTAAGAGGTATCGGATAGTATGTAATGGTCTGACCTATATCGAATACTATTGCCTTCATAGACTTACCATTGCAAGCACGGCCATGACAAAAGCTGCCACAGCACCGACGATGCCGGTTATAGGCAGCCACATCTTCGATTTATTCTTCTTCGCCCTCATCTTAACAAGGGATATGATCCCCGTGATACCGCCTGCAGGAGATACAAGGAATGCCGGGATAATACCTATCATGAACAGTACAAGTCTCAGGACCTCGACATCGCTGATCTTGTGATACCCCGAAGGCTTAGGGATAACTACTGCTATGACAATGATGAGGCTTCCGAAGAATGCCAATAAGGACAGACCGAATGATACCCATCCCAATACGACTGCACCGTCTCTGACCTTCTTTATTCCTGTTTCAGACATAGGCTTTCCCCTCCTGTTACCACGGAACGAATCCGCCGCCGATGACATCCTTTACTTCAGGGTCTGACATTATAGCATACCTGTCGGGACGCCTGTACTTATCTCCCATTATGTCACCCTTCCTGTGAGCGCGAAGCGCATCAAGATCAAGTTCTGCAACATATACTCCGGGCTCCCTGGGCGCTTCGAATACACACATATCCCTTGCCCCCGGCTCATCCTTCTTCCACGGTACACCGTCAAAGAGAGTGGAACGGCCGTTGCAGTCAGGATGTCCTTCGGGATAGTTACATGTAGCTACTGCCACCATATTCTCATAAGCTCTCGTCCTTAATGCTGACAAACGGTTGATCTCCATGGGACATGCGTTAGGAGCCAGGATGAGCTCCGCGCCCTTGAGCATAAGTATCCTTGCACTCTCGGGGAACTCCCTGTCAAAGCAGATCATGGAACCTATCTTCACCTTGCCTCTTCCGAAGTCAAGGTCAGCTACATAGAAGTCATCTCCGCCCGACAAGACCTTCTCCAGATCGAATGCGCAGGGATGCACCTTGCTGTAGTGAAGTATCTCCTTACCTGTCCTGTCGAAGAAGATAACGGAGTTAAGAGGCTTAGGATCGTGCTTCTCAAGGAAAGTTATTCCTATAGCAATTTGAAGTTCTTCCGCGAGCTTTCTAAACTCTTCTATAAACTCACTATCCTTCTCTATAGCAAGATCATCGATCTCTCCTTCAGCCTGAGGGAGATAATATCCGTCACTGTACATCTCAGGGAAGAGTGCCACATCTGCGCCCTTCTCCTTTGCCTCTATGCAGGCCTTCCTGCCCGCGTCGAGATTCTCATTAAGATCCTTACCGGGAAGGATCTGCATAAATGCTATCTTTATGTTCATTCTGTCTGCTCCCTTATAGTATTCAAAATCAGCTTAACCTCAATGATCCGCCGTTATCGCAGATCTTACTTATCTTACCGTCAAGTATGCTGTATGCCTCACCGAATAGCTCTTCATGCCCGTCTTCGATGACCATGTAGCTTCCGTCGTTAAGAGCTATTATCTCGTGTCCTATGCTGTCAGGAAAGGTTATATCCTCGATGAGCCTCATGCCGTCCAACATATCGTATCGAAGGCTCTGGAAATGAGGGAAGATATTTACCTTAGTGATACCTAAACCCTTTATCCATCTTCTATAGTTCGGGTCAATAGCTTCACCTTCAAGTTCAGGTCCTGCATATACGTCTTCCGCGCAGTTCATGGAACCTGCACTCCAAGCGATGATAAGTCCGTCAAAGTTCTTAAGATATCTTCTTAATCCTATCCTTTCGAAGAAGTCGTTCTGGGTAGGGACATGACCGCCCGTTAGTATCAGTACATCCGCTTCCTTGAGCGTATCGTTCCTGCTGTCGATCATGTCTATATCTGTTATCTGAAGTCCGCTCATGGGAAGAGCTTCCCTGTAGCATTCAAGTACAGGATCGTTCTTCATGTGATCTTCGGGATCAGCGCAGATCATGAGGACACGCGCTCCGCAGGGCCAATATCCTCTTATCTTATCGAGGCATCCGTTTATATTACTAAGAGAGACCGGAATACGCTTGCCGTCTTCCTTCAATACACCTCCGAGCCAGCTTGTAAGAACAGCTCTCATCTCGCCTCGTACTCCTCCCTTGTAAGTTCCATCTCGATAACATTATAAGGCTCTAAGGCGACTGTCTCCTTATCCTTGAAGCCCACTGCCTTGTAGCAGTAATGCGCGGGATCGTTATTCTCGAATACGCCTATCGTTATCTTCTTTGCACCATATACTTCGAAAGCATACTTAAGGCCCGCCGCGAGCATCTTCTTGCCGTAGCCTTTACCTCTTACTTGGGTATCAACTATTACCCAGCCGAATCTGATGACATCAGGATCACCGCCCGGGTATCTCATGATGAAATGCCCTACGACATTACCGTCGTCATCTACTGCCGTCCAGGGATAGAAATTATCCGCCTCGGTGCATAAGCCGTTATCCTTCGTGTACTTATCGTCTAAGACGCCGGC
>JAEEGL010366090.1_pt1 | contig 10347 bp, 10 predicted proteins | sample 9134231 | NCBI WGS metagenome assembly JAEEGL01 (sample SAMN16246548, study PRJNA631951) | gut metagenome | biome: gut microbiome; feature: rumen; material: fiber-attached | host: Bos | place: Iran: Karaj | collected 2018-10
AACAGATACATCAGCAGGATGCCGATCCAGCCGAGCGGCGGGCCCGGAAGGGCCGGTACGATGCTGCCGACGATGCCCAGGATACCCAGGAACACGGCCAGGATGATCATCAGCGTATTCATCGGCGGGAGGGGTTTAGAAAAGCAGGCCCAGGCCCACGGAGAGGGTGTTGGCGTGCAGCTCCTGCTCCGGGATGAGCCGGCTGACGCCCAGGGCGTAGGAAGCGCGGAACTGGACGGCGTCGGCCACGGTGAACGCCAGGCCGAAGCCCCACTGGAGGCTGGCCCGCGTGAGCTTGTGCATCGGATCCTCGAGGTCCTTGACCGTCACGAAGTTCCCGTTTTCATAGAGATTGCCGAACAGGCCGACGTTGAACACGGGGCCGGTGAAGAAGGAGCCCGTGGCGCCGTTTGCGATCGAGAAGGTGTACTTGACGTCCATCGGGACGGACAGATAGTGCATCTTGATGAACTTGGGCTTGACGTTGGCGTCGTTGCGGCCGGACTGGTAGCAGAACAGCAGGCCCGGCTCGAAGGTGAGCCCCGCCAGGGCGGAGAAATAGAACTCGTGCCGGACACCGGCGTAGAATCCGTTGAGGCTGTGCGTGCTCATGAAGGAGGAGCAGTCGGCGCCCCGGAAGGCGTTGGCCGAATAGCCGACGCTGACGTTCCAATCCTGCTGGGCATATGCGGAGGTCGCGCCCAGGAGGGCGGCGGCCAACAAGAGAATCTTGATCTTTTTCACGTTTGACTGAGTTGGTTCCAGACACAAAAATACGAAAAAAATGTATTTTTGTATTATGTCCCCTTTTTCCGAGACCCTCCTCTCCTGGTACGCCGCCTATGGGCGTGACCTGCCCTGGCGCCGCACCACGGACCCTTATCCCATCTGGCTGAGCGAGGTCATCCTCCAGCAGACGCGCATCGCGCAGGGGCAGGCGTATTGGGAACGGTTCATGGAGAGGTTCCCCACCGTGGAGTCGCTGGCGCAGGCCAGTGAGGACGAGGTCCTGCGCCTCTGGCAGGGCCTCGGCTACTACAGCCGGGCGCGCAACCTCCACGCCGCGGCGCGCCAGATCACGGCGCTGGGGCATTTCCCGGACACGCTGGACGGGATCAAGGCCCTCAAGGGCGTCGGCGACTACACCGCCGCGGCCATCGGATCCATTGCCTTCGGCCTGCCCGCCGCCGTCGTGGACGGCAACGTCTACCGCGTGCTGGCGCGCCACTACGGCATCTCCACGCCCGTCGGCTCCACGGCCGCGAAGAAGGAATTCACCGCGCTCGCGCAGTCGCTCCTCCCGCCGGAGCGGCCGGGCGACTTCAACCAGGGGATGATGGACTTCGGCGCGCTGCAGTGCACGCCCGTCGCGCCCCTCTGCCCGCTGTGCCCGCTCGCCGGGAGCTGTGTGGCGCTCGCCACGGGCGCCGTGGACCGGCTGCCCGTCAAGGAGAAGGGCGCAGCCGTGCAGGAGCGCCGCTTCGACTACGTCTACGTGCGCTTCCGCGGCCGCACCGCCATCCGCCGCCGCGGCCCCGGCGACATCTGGGTTGGCCTTTACGAGCCGTTGGTCTGCGACCAGCGGCTCGACGGCGTTGCCTATGACGGGGGAAGAATCCCCCGAAACCCCCTCGGTCGCTTCGCTCCAACTGCCTCCGACCAGCTACCGAAAGATGCCATGCTCCTGAAATCAGGGGTAAAGCACCAGCTCACCCACCGCACCCTGCTGGTAGACTTCTACCTGTGGGAGCCGGCCGAAGAGCCCGCCCTCCCCGACGGCTACATCTGGATCGGCGAAGCGGAGCTCGACCGCTACGCCAAGCCCCGCCTCTTCGAACTTCTGCTGGAATCGCTGCCTAGATAAAGCGGCCGTCCTTCATGGTGAGGGTGCGGTCGCAGAGGGCGGCGAGCTCGGGATCGTGGGTCACGATCACGATGGTCTGCCCGAGGCGTTCGCGCAGGGCGAACAGCAGCTTGTGGATCTCCTGCTTGGTGGCGGAGTCGAGATTGCCCGTGGGCTCGTCGGCGAAGAGCACGGCCGGGTCGTTGACCAGGGCGCGGGCGATGGCGACGCGCTGCTGCTCGCCGCCCGAGAGCTCGGCGGGCTTGTGCCCCAGGCGCTCCTGCAGGCCGACCTCGCCGAGCAGGCGGGCGGCCTTCCGGCGCGCCTCCTTCATCGGCACGCCGGCGATCAGGGCCGGGATCAGGACATTCTCCTCGGCCGTGAACTCCGGCAGCAGGTGATGCGCCTGGAAGACGAAGCCGATGCGGCGTCCGCGGAAGGCGGCCAGTGCGTCGCCCTGCAGCCGCAGGACGTCCTGCCCGTCGACCAGCAGGCTCCCGCGGTCCGGCCGGGATAGCGTGCCGAGGATCTGCAGGAGGGTGGACTTGCCGGCGCCGGAAGCGCCCATGATGGACACGATCTCATGCGCCTCAGCGCTAAAATCGATGCCTTTCAGGACCTCCAGGGTCCCGAAACTCTTATGGATGTCGCGGGCTTCGATGATCATGATTCAAAGGTAGCAATTAATCGGGACACAAAAAAAGACAGGCGGCATGCCTGTCTTTTTTTTCTCGGGTCAAAGCAACCTACAGGTTCGGGTTGCATTTCTTCCAGTCGGACACCGGCGGGATGATGCCGAGGTCGATGATCTCGTCACGCATCTTGCAGAGGTGCTCGTAGGAAGCCTGCAGGTCGGCCATCTCGGCGGCGGTGCCGGCGGGATCGGTGAAGTGGACACCCGTCGCGTCGATCACGGACGGCATGGCCATCATCACGTTCTGGTAGCTGGCGTTGTTGACGTAGCAGCCGGCAGGCCAGGTGAACTTGTCGCCGCCCATCGCGGCCTCGATCATCTTGACGGCGTTGTAGGCAGGGCTCTGGAAGGAGCTGCGGCCACGGAGCTTGATGATGTTGGAACCGCCCTGGATGGTGTCGTGCTTGATCTCGGCCCAGCGCTCGGCGGAGAGGGACTTCTCGGCGAGCGGGGTGCCGTCGATGAGGGCCTTGGAGGCGAACACGGCCATCGCCTCGCCGTGGCCGCCATAGGTGTAGGCGCCCGTCACCTTGCACTGCTGCACGCCGAACTCGTTGGCAAGAGCCTCCTGGAGACGGGTGGAGTCAAGGGCGGCGAGGGTGGTCACGCACTCGGGCTTGACGCCGGAGTGGAGCAGGACCACGAGACCGGTCAGGTCGGCCGGGTTGAAGATCACGACGATGTGCTTGACATCGGGGCAATATGCTTTGACGTTCTTGCCGAAATCCTCGGCAATCTGGCAGTTGCCTTTCAGCAGGTCCTCACGGGTCATGCCCTCCTTACGGGGAGCGCCACCGGAAGAGATGATGTACTTGGCGTCCTTGAAAGCGACGGCGGGATCGGTCGTCCAGGTGATGTTGGCCCCTTCGAAAGCGCAGTGCGCCATCTCGGCGACAACGCCACGCAGACCGGGCTCATACACATCATACAGGCACACGTTGGGGGTGAGACCCAGCATCAACGCGGTCTGGGCCATGTTGGAGCCGATCATACCAGCGGCACCGACAATGACCAATTTTTCGTTAGTTAGATATTTCATATTGGACAGTAAAAATTGACGTCTTTTACAAAAAACACGCAAATATACAAAAAATCATTATCTTTGCGATGTTATAAACTATTTATGGCCCTATATCTTATCAAAGATCTGGACGACGACTACCACTCGCGCGTGGGGGTCTGGCAGATTACAGAAACCGAAGAAGAGCTCCGTGAGCTCTCTTCCGTCCCCTCCGACGAAATGGAGGAAATTTCCTACATCAAGAGTGAATCTCTGCGCAAGCAGAAACTGGCCGTCCGCTGTTTGCTGGACGCGCTTTTCGAGGAGAAGGTGTACCTGAGCCACCACGACAACGGCAAGCCGTACATCGAAAACTCCGCCATGAACATAAGCATCACGCACACCAACCGCTACGTCGCCGTCATCCTCAATCCGACGGAAGACGTGGGCATCGATTGCGAATCGCTCGACCGCGATTTCTCGGCCGTCAAGAAGAAGGCCCTCTCCGAAGAGGAGATCGAAGAAGTCGAAGAAGTGGACGAAGAGCAGCGCAACGAGCAGCTCGCCCTCTACTGGTGTGCCAAGGAGGCTGTCTACAAGATGATGTCCCAGTACAAGGTGGACTTCGCCGAGCAGATCGAAATCGAAGATTTCCGGATGCACGGCGAAGGCGAACTCGCCGCCACCTTCACGGACAAGGACGGTTTCGAAGAGGAGTTCGATCTCCAGTACATCACCTTCGACCGCCACGTCCTGGTCTGGGTCGTCAGCTAGCGTTTCGGCCTCAGCCAGGTTTCGGGATTCTCGGGAGTCTTTTCTTTCCAGACCTCAAAGTGCAGCTCGGTCTGGCCGTCGATCGTATCCACACGGCCCAGGACCTGGCCGGTGGTCACTTTGTCTCCGGACTTGACGTCGACGTGCCCCAGCTTGCAGTAGAAGGTGAAGTAGCCGCCGTGCTGGACCAGCACGCAGCGGCCGTAGCCCGGCATCACGATCACGCGCTTCACTTCGCCGTCGAAGACGGCCTTGACTTCGGCGTCCGCGGACAGGCCGATGTTGACGCCGTTGTTGGCGGGCATCACCAGCTGGGTGTAGACGGGATGGTTGTGCTTGCCGAAGGTCTCGACCACCGGGCCGTCCGCCGGCCAGGGCAGCTTGCCCTTGTTGGCGGCGAACTCGCCGGACAGCTTGACATCCAGGGGCCTGGAGTCCCTGGCCGTGCTCTTCTTGTTGGAATTCCGGGCCGCTTCCTCCTTCTTGCGGGCGTCCTCGATGGCCTGCGCGATGATGCGCTCGATCTCGCGGTTGAGCGCCTCGACCTGCTTGCGCTTGGTCTCGAGCTCCTTCTGGTAGCGGTTCTTGTCTTTCTGCAGGTTGGCGATCAGCCGGTCGGAGCGCTCCTCTTCGGCGCGCAGGTCCGACAGCTCCTGCGTGCGGGCGGTCCGGATGTCTTCGGCCTCCTTCTTCAGGGCGGCCAGCCGCGCGAGGTCCTGCTCGAGCGACGCGCGCGTCTCCTTTAACTTGCGCCCCTGCGTGTTCATCGTGCGCGAGAGGTCGCGCAGATAGACATAGCGCCGGGAGGCCTGCCCGACGTTGCGGGCGGACAGCAGGTAGGTGAACCAGAGGCGCGTGTCGCGGTTCTTGTAGGCGGTGCGGACCAGCCGGCGGTAGTGGTCTTCGAGCGCGGAAAGGCGCTTGCGGAGGCGGTCGGCGTCGGCCTGGCGCGCGGCGATGGAGTCCGTCAGGGCGCGGATCTCGCGCTCGCTCTCCGCCACGAGCTCGCGGCGCGTGGCGACCTTCCGGCGGACGAGCTTCAGCTCGCCGAGGGCGTTTTCGCGCTTGGATTTATTCTCGCTGATCTGCTTCTCCAGCTGCGCGATCTCCTTGCGGAGGGCGGCGCGGCGCGACTCCTGGGCCGCCGTGTTCTGCGCCGGCAGCGAAAGCGTGCCGAACAGCAGGAAGGCGAGCGTCGCCCATATGCGGAGGGCGTGCGTCATTTGCTTTTCTGCTCGGAAAGGGACTGATAGAAGGACGCCAGGTTGTCTTCGCCCAGGGCGGCGAGGACCTTGGCATAATGCTCCAGCACCACGGCGCTGTCCTTGCCGCCGTAGAGCATCGCGTGCTTGAAATAAGGCTTGGCCTCCTTGGGCTTCTTGAGCAGGTAGAGCAGCCAGCCGCAGGTGTCGAGATAGGAGGCGTTGTCGGGATCCAGCTCGACGGCGCGGCGGCTCATCTTGAGCGCTTTCCTGAGCTTCCGGCCCTCCAGGGAGAGGTAATAGGCGTAGTTGTTGAGCACGGTCGCCTGGTCGGGATCGATCTTCAGCGCCTCCTCATAGGCCGCGAAAGCCTTCTTCTTGTCGCCGATCTCCTTGTAGAGGACGTCGCCGGCGATCGAGAGCGCCTCGGCGAGGTGGTCTTTGTCGCCCTCGCGGCGCGCCAGCTCCTGCAGCACGCCGCACTGGTCGAGGACCCCCTCCCAGTCGTTCTTGATATAGAGCATCCGCAGCTTGAGCAGCTGGATGGCATAATCCTCAGGATGCATCTCGCGGTCCAGGTCCACCAGGCGGTTGATCGCATCGCCCCAGACCCAGTAGAACGGCGAGTCGATGCTGTCCATCAGCCTCGTCAGGTAGTTGCTCTTCATCTCGGGCCGCACATCCTCGTTGCGGATCACGCCTTCGAGGTCCACGAAGAACGGCGCGAAACGGCCGGCGCGGCGGCTCAGCTCCATCCGGCCGTACAGCGCCGGGGCATACTCGGGATCGAGCAGCAGGGCCTGGTTATAATAGGAAAGCGCCAGCGAATCCTGCCCCGAGGCGGCCTTGGCGTCGCCCACGACGGACAGGGTGTTGGGATTGTTGTAGAGCGAGGGGGCCATCTTGATCAGCTTCTCCACATATTCGCCCGAGCGGACCTGGTCGCGCTTGGCCTCATACAGGGAAGCGAGGGCGTAGATGTACCACGTATTGGTCGAGTCCGCCCGCTCGGCGGCGAGGAGATGCTTCTCGGCCGCTTCCACCTCCCGGCCGGCGAGTTCGGTCAGGCCGAGATAGTAGTTGACGGCGTCGTCTTCCGGATACACCGCAAGCAGTCTGGAGAAAATGACCTTGGCCACGGGGATCTGCCCTTCGGCAAAAGCCGCCACCCCCCGGAGATACAGGCTGTCCGTCGAATGCGTCTGCGCCCCGAGGGAAAAACAGAGCAGCGTCGCAGCCAGATATGTTATCAACTTGCGCATATAGGACACAAAAATATATATTTTTTGTGAGAAAAATTGGCTAATTTCGTGGGAATAATTTTTTCCGAAAGCGGGATGCAACTTTTCACAAACAAGGCGCATCTTAACACACGGGAAACAGAATGGATCGAAGGGGCGAAGCAAGGCAACCGCCGTTGCCAGAAAGCCATCTACGACCTCCTGTCCGCCAGGATGTTCGCAGTTTGCCTGCGCTACATGGGCGACCGGGATTCCGCGGAGGACATCCTCCAGGATGGTTTCGTAACCCTTTTCTCCAAACTGGACAGCTATTCGGGAGAAGGCTCCTTCGAAGGCTGGGCCCGCAAGATCTTTGTCAATACGGCACTGATGAGTCTCAGGAAGAAAGACGCGCTCAAGAATTCCGAGGACGTGGACGCCGCGTGGCACATCACCAGCGACGACCCGTCTGCCATCCAGAAGATCGGCTACAACGATCTGCTCGAGATGGTCGCGGCCCTTCCGCCAGGCTTCCGGACGGTCTTCAACATGTATATTATCGAAGGATACTCACACAAGGAGATCGCCGAGATGCTCGGCATTTCCGAGACCACCTCCCGCTCACAGCTGCAGCGGGCGCGGGTGCTGTTGCAATCAAAGATCAAAGACAAGTATTAAGATGCAGGATAAGCAATACCAAGATTTCGACCGCCAGATCAGGTCGATGCTTGCAGATGCGGAGGCGAAGCCGTCTCGTCGCGTCTGGAAAGCCGTATCCGCGCGTCTGCACACCCCTGCCGCTCCCGCCGTCAGCCCCTGGGGCTGGATGCGCTGGGCCGGCCTGAGCCTGGCGGCCGCTGCCGCCGTCGCAGCCGGGGTGTTCTTCATCCATCCACGGACCTCAATTCCAACCATTATTCATAACCCGGAGCAGGCTCAGCTTGCTCAGGCCGCTGATCCCGCCAACGCCTCGGAGAATTTCGACATGCAGGCGGAGGTCGCGGCCCCGGAGGCTCCCGTCCCGACGGAGTCCTCCCGCCCCGTCGTCCGGCGCCAGGCGCCCCAGGCGGCCGCACCCGTGCAGGCCGCCCGGGAGGACGACGGCCGGCAGCCCGAACCGGAGGCCACCGTGGATGTTTCTGAAGACAAGCAGCAGACGTCCACGGCCTCCACGGTCGGGCGGAGACCGGCCACCCGCCCGGTCCGTCCGGTTTATGATCCCTTCCTGAGCCTCGGTCCGGAGCCGATCCGGCCGCGCGCCGCCAAGCCGCGCCCCAGCATCTACGCGCAGGGGGCCGTCGGCAGCAACGACGCCGCATTCCGCGCCCCGCACGGGGCCGCGATGATGGCGCCGGGCGAGCAATACGGTTTCACGGAATTGGGTGCTTCCACGTACAGCGTGCCCTTCACCGCAGGCATCGGCGTCCGCTTCTATGCGACGCCCCGCCTGTCCTTCGGCACCGGGCTCGACTATACCCGGCTCAGCCGTTCCTTCGCGGGCAGCTATGCCGACGTCCCCGGCAGCGTGCACCACACGCTCCAGTATATCGGCATTCCGCTCCGCGCCTACTACGACATCGTCTCCTCCGGCCGGATCAAGTTCTACGTCTATGGCGGAGGCGAAGCGGAATATTGCCTCAGCAACACCTACAAGCTGTTCGGCTCGCCGGACATCGTCCGGTCCTACCGGGTCGACGAGCTGCAGTTCTCCGTCGGCGCCGGCCTCGGTGTGGAGTTCCTGCTGTCCAACCACCTGGGCCTGTACCTGGATCCGGGCGTCAACTACTATTTCCCCTGCAACCAGCCGCGCAGCATCCGCACGGAGAAGCCCTTCATGCTGAATTTCGACGTGGGTCTGCGCTTCAATTTCTAATCCGGCTTTCCAAAAACATAATAGACAGATTTTTATGATGATGGCCCTGCGGGAAGATGCGATTCTTCCTGCAGGGTTTTGTTTTCAGCTAAACGTTTAATTTTTCCGGAGCCCCGCAAAAAGATACGATTCTTTCTGAGGGGCTTTGTTTTTTTTGCCTTCTTTGCAAAAAAGAGACGACTATGAGAACTTCTTTCTTTCCCCTTCTGCTGGCGGCCGTCCTGGCTGCCTGCGACCCTTTCGATCCCGGGATCGTCGGCTACCGGAGCCGAAGCGACTGCGGTCCGCACCGGCCGGGAGACCGCGTGGAGCAGGCCGGGCCGGATGAGCCCGGCCCGGCTCCGGGCCCGGTCTTCCAGCTGGACACCACCGTTTACTACTGCGCCGTCCGCTTCCCGGACGGATACGACTGGCAGCGCGACACCGCCTATGGCTCCGTGCCGTTCGAGCTGCTGCTCTACCGCGATTTCGAGCCCGTCCTGACGCTCCCGTCCGGGCCGGACGCCTGCTTCGTGCCCGACCCGGACAGGCACCATCTGGCGGGCGGGCACCTCTATACGGAGCGGATGGCGGACGGGCAGACCCGGATCGGGCGCGACGGGGTCGAGCTGTTCCGTTTCCCGGGCCGGGAATACCTGGTCGGCCTGCTGGAAGACGGGGAGGACCTCTACACCCTTTCGCGCCCCGCAAAAGGGGACGGATTCACCTTCCGCCGGAACGGCGACGTCCTGCTGCGCCAGCCGTCCGGCACGCCGTTCGGCAGCCTGACGGACCCGTCCTACGGCCCGTCAGGCGCGCTGTACCGCGACCAGGAGCAGGTCTGTTTCTGCTACGCCTCCGGAAAAGGGCCGCAGCAGACCTTCCACGCCGTACGCGACGGGCTGGCGCAGCAGCTGGAGGAGCTTCCGCCGGGCGCTTCCGTCCTGGACCTGAAGCTCATCCGCGGGCAGGCCGTCGCCCTGCGGTCGGACTTCCGGGGGGAGCGGCTGAGCGAAGGGCGCCTCTGGGTGTCCGGCCAGGCATTCGCGGTCACGGGCCGCTTCTCCGACGGCGCCGGATGGTATTCGGGCTACATGAAAGACGGGGGCGCGCCGGAACGGCTCTGCCGGGAGGAGGCGACGCTTTACGTCGCCTCCGGCCGGGCGGCCGCCGTGAGCGCGGACGCCGCCGGGGACGTGCGCTGGTATGGCCCGGAAAGCGGCCGGGAGCCGCTCCCCTGCCACTTTTTCACGCCGGCCTGCGCCGCTTTCCTCCCGGGCGCGCCCTGGCTGGCGCTGACGCCCCGGGACACGCGGCACCGTCCCTTCGTCCGCAGCGGGACGCGGGTGCATGAGGTGGATGTAAACGGCTATGTCAGCAGCCTGGCGGTGACGGTCAGTCTCCGTCCCAGGTGAGGGTGCGGCTGCCGTCCGGCCCGACCGCGATGGAGACCTTGAGCGTCTCTTCGGGCAGCAGCTCCTCGATGTTCTCCGGCCACTCCATCAGGCAGAGGGCGCCGCTGTCGAGATAGTCGTACAGACCGATGTCCAGGGCCTCTTCCAGCTTGTTGATCCGATAGAAATCGAAGTGGTAGACCGGCTCTCCGGACCCCGTCCGGTATTCGTTGACGATGGCGAAGGTCGGGGAGCTCACGGCATCGGCGCGGACGCCCAGCCGGCGGCAGAGCGCCGTGGTGAAGGTGGTCTTGCCGGCGCCCATCGGCGCGTAGAACGCGACGAGGCGGCGGTCGCCGATCCGGCGC
>JAEEGL010791679.1_pt1 | contig 10347 bp, 9 predicted proteins | sample 9134231 | NCBI WGS metagenome assembly JAEEGL01 (sample SAMN16246548, study PRJNA631951) | gut metagenome | biome: gut microbiome; feature: rumen; material: fiber-attached | host: Bos | place: Iran: Karaj | collected 2018-10
CAAGCGTTCCCGATCAAAACGACAAACATGGATTTATGCAGCACATGGAAACCCAGCAGCCTGCTGGAAGCCATGCAGGAAACCGCTTCCACCAACTGCGACCTGCTGGGCTGCGGAAGAAAAGACCTGCTCAAGCAGAACAATGCGTGGGTCGCCCTGCGTATGGAGATCTTTATGGACAGGTATCCCGCTCTGGGTGAAACGGCATCCGTTCTTACCTATCCAAAGCCTCCCAGGCATGGAATGTATCCAAGATACTTTGTGATCTCTGATGAGCGTGGGGAAGCCATTGGCAAAGTGTCCAGCTTATGGGCTCTCCTGGATCTGGAAACACGGAAATCCATTTCCTTCTCCCCTGTCAATGCTCTGATACCGGATACACCAGAACTGGCCCCCTGCCTGCCCAAACTTCCTCCGCTGGTCGCACCGCTCTCTTCAGCGTCCGTTGTCTCCGAATTTCTTCCGGTCTATACCGATCTGGATGCAAATCGGCATGTCAACAACGCACGTTACCTTGACTGGTGCTGCAATGCGCTTGGTATTGAAACCATGTCACAATATGAACTTGCACACTTCGTCATCAATTACGAAAAAGAAATTATACCCGGCCAGCGCATACGCACCGAGCTGAGACGGGAAGGCAGCACCTTCTACTTCGCGGGCTTTGAAGGCGATATCCTGCATTTTGCAATTCTCGGTGATCTTCGCCTGCGTGGTTAGTTTTACGGGTTTGCCATGAGTTTTCTGGCTTCCGTCCTTGCGGCACGCATGGCGGAAGGAAAAGGGAGTGCTTCCATTTCCTCAACCGTAACCAACTTCCATTGGGGAAGAAGATCAAACTCCGGAGTAACGGTCAGGCACCACAGGTGCATCTCCCATATAATATGGGAAAAGACATGTTTGGCTGTACCTGCATCTGCGCATGTAAGAATTCCCTTCGCTTCCGGTTGATGGCCGGAATGCTTCTCCATCGGAAAAACCCAGAGGTCTGCAAGAAGTTTCTCTTTTCTCTGGTGAACAGCTATCCGGTTTCCCTGTCGGATCAGCAGAACATCCCAGACTTCGATGTTCTGCTTTTTCTTTTCCTTTTTTTGAGGCAGCTGCTCTGCACGAAGCATATCACCACAAGCACACAAGACACGAAGCGGGCATTCCATGCAGGCCGGCTGTTTCGGTGTGCAGATTCCGCTCCCCAGATCCATAACCGCCTGATTGAAGTCCCCAGGCCGAAGAGGATCCAACAGTTCCGCCGCTGTCTGCTGCAGGACACGTTTTCCCTGGGCAGTGTCAACACAGTCTGTATACCCGGAAAGCCTTGAGAAAACACGAACGGCATTCCCGTCCACAGCAGGCACCGGCTCGCCGTATGCTATGGAAGCAATCGCACCTGCCGTATATTCTCCGATGCCTGAAAGTTTCAGCAGACCTTCATAGGAATCCGGGATGATTCCCCCATAAAACGCAGCGACCTCCTTCGCCCCCTGTCGCAGTGCTCTTGCTCTCCGATAATATCCGAGACCTTCCCAGAGTTTCAGAACATCCTGTTCCGAAGAATCTGCAAGCCTGTTTATATTCGGATATTTCTCCAGAAAACGGCCATAATATCTTTCCACGGTCTCCGTCCTGGTCTGCTGAAGCATCACTTCACTGACCCATACTTCATATGGATCATGTGTACCGCGCCATGGAAGCGCACGCTTGCTGCGGTCATACCAGCTGAGTAGTGCTTTTCTGATTTCCAGCGTTTCCATCCTTTCGCTCCTTTCAAACGGCACCATTCTACCAGAATCATCCTTTCTTTCCCAATCATCGTTTAAATTCCGCAGATATTTTGAGTAATTTTCCGTTTTTTTGATTATTCTTTTTTTATTTGCATGCATTGCTGCATTTTTTCTGATTTTTTATGATTTTTATCAAACGTTCCTATTTGCATATCGTACCGAAATAGCGTATAGTAAGCATTGTTCGTTAGCACTCACCATTGCCGAGTGCTAACAAGACAAGATAGGAGGAACAATCCATGACCGTGAAACCTTTGGGTGACCGCGTAGTCATCAAGAATGTAGAAGCCGAAGAAACCACCAAGGGTGGTCTGATTCTGACAAGTGCCGCCAAAGAAAAACCCCAGATGGCAGAAGTGATCGCTGTCGGCCCCGGCGGAATGGTAGATGGCAAAGAAGTCGCCATGCAGGTCAAAGTTGGCCAGAAAATCATTTACAGCAAGTATGCAGGAACCGAAGTCAAAATTGACGGCGAAGAGCTGATCATTGTCCGTCAGGCTGATATCCTGGCAACTGTGGAATAAGACGAGAGGAGTTTGCATTATGGCAAAGCAGATTAAATATGGCGAAGATGCACGCCGCAGCCTTGAAAAGGGTGTCAACGCCCTGGCTGATACCGTGAAAATCACACTTGGACCGAAAGGCCGCAACGTTGTACTCGACAAGAAGTACGGTGCTCCCCTGATCACCAATGACGGTGTGACCATTGCCAAGGAAATCGAACTGGAAGATCCCTTTGAGAATATGGGTGCTCAGCTGGTGAAGGAAGTTTCCACCAAGACCAACGATGTTGCAGGTGACGGAACCACCACCGCTACCCTTCTCGCACAGGCCATCATCCGTGAAGGTCTTCGCAACCTTGCTGCAGGTGCCAATCCCATGGTGCTGCGCAGGGGTATTGAAGCTGCCACCGAGGCCGCTGTGAACGGTTTGGCAAAAATGAGCCAGCCCATCTCTTCCAAGCAGGCCATTGCTCAGGTTGCTGCAAACTCTGCAGGCGATGCAACCATCGGCCAGCTGATCTCCGATGCTATGGAGACGGTCGGAAATGATGGCGTTATCACGGTTGAGGAAAGCAAGACCATGTCCACGGGCATGACCACCACCGAAGGCATGATGTTTGACCGCGGCTATGCTTCCGCCTACATGGTCACCGACACCGAAAAGATGGAAGCTGTCCTCGATGATCCGGTCATCCTGATCACCGACAAGAAGATCTCCAACATTCAGGAAGTACTGCCCCTTCTCGAGCAGGTTGTGCAGACCGGCAAGAAGATGCTGATCATCGCTGAGGATGTTGAAGGCGAAGCACTCTCCACTCTGGTTGTCAACAAGCTCCGCGGAACTTTCACCTGCGTTGCTGTAAAGGCCCCCGGTTTTGGCGATCGCCGCAAGGAAATGCTCCAGGATATCGCTATTCTGACAGGCGGTACCGTGATCTCTTCCGAGACCGGTCTCGAGCTGAAGGAAGCCACCCTGGATATGCTTGGTAAGGCACGCCAGGTCAAGGTCAACAAGGAAAACACCACGATTGTCGGTGGCGCAGGCGATAAGGAAAACATCGATGCCCGCGTTGGCCAGATTCGTGCTCAGATCGCCGAAACCACCAGCGATTATGACCGTGAAAAGCTTCAGGAACGTCTTGCCAAACTGGCTGGCGGTGTAGCCGTTATCCAGGTTGGTGCTGCTACTGAAGTTGAGATGAAGGAACGCAAGATGCGCATTGAAGATGCCCTGGCTGCAACACGTGCTGCTGCCGAAGAAGGCATCGTTCCCGGCGGCGGAATTGCCCTGCTCAATGTTCTGTCCTATGTGAAGGATATTGAGAACAACTATTCCGGCGACGCCAAGACAGGTGTTCAGATTGTTCTGCGTGCCCTTGAAGAGCCAATCCGCCAGATCGCTGCAAATGCAGGCGTTGACGGCAGCGTGATCGTTGAGAACGTCAAAAACCACAAGAAGCAGAATCCGGATGAGGCAAACTATGGTTATGATGCCCTTCACGATGAATATGTCAACATGGTTGACGCAGGCATCATCGATCCTACCAAGGTTACCCGTTCTGCCCTTGAAAATGCATCCTCTGTTGCAGCCATGGTTCTGACCACAGAATCCCTGGTCGCTGACATTCCTGCTCCCGAACCCGCTGCTCCTGCAGCCGGTGGTGCCGGAATGGGCGGTATGTATTAATTCTTACGCTCTTATGCCCCGTGCATGCTTGCACGGGGTTTTTATTGTGTCTTTGGGCAAAGAAAAAGAAGCGGTTTCGTGCCGCTTCTTTTTCTTTGTTCATCTTATTGTTGTTATTGCAGTTTTTCACCGCAGCTCATGCAGAACTTCGCCCCGGGAGTGATCGGTTCGCCGCATTTCGGGCACACATTCGCAGCCTGCAGCTTTTCTCCGCAGTTGGAGCAGAACTTCGCACCGGCAGCAATGGGATTTCCACAGCTCGGGCAGAATCCCGCAGCTGCCTGCTGAGGTGCAGCAGGAGCAGCCTGCTGCTGCGCCTGGTTCTGGTTCGCATTGAAAGCCTGCGTGAACATCTGTCCCATGGCGACTCCAGCACCCATGCCAACACCCATACCGGCTACACTGCCCTGCTGATTGGCCGATTCACGCATGGCTTCCGCGGCCTGATACTGCGTGTACTTGTTCAGATCACCGACAACACCCATGGAGGTACGACGGTCCATTGCCTTCTCGACTTCTTCAGGCAGGGAAATGTTTTCAAACACAAAGGAAGTCAGCTAGACGCCGAGATTGGCAATTTTCTGATTGATCGCCTGAAGAGCGAAGTTGGACAACTCATCATAGTTGGCAGCAAGGTCCAGTGCAGGAATCTTGCTCTCAGCAATGGCATCGCTCAGGCATGACACCGTCTGGCGCTTGATCTGGTCTTCAATATCCGAAACTTTATAAGTGCTGTTGGTCCCGAAGCATTCCTTCAGAAGCAGCTCAGGATCGGAAACACGGAAAGCAAAGGAACCAAATCCACGGAGACGAATGATTCCAAATTCGGAGTCACGCATCATGACGGGATTGGCTGTTCCCCACTTGCGATCAAGGAACTGCTTTGTTGAAACAAAATACACATCGGATTTGAACGGGCTGTTGAAGCCATATTTCCAGGACTTCAACGCCGTCAGAATCGGCATGTTGCTGGTCTGAAGCTCATATCTGCCGGGACGGAAGATATCAGCCAGCTGACCTTCATTGACAAAAATGGCAACCTGGCTCTCTCTGACGGTGAGCTGGGCTCCCATCATGATTTCCTTGCCATTCATATCGTACTTGTGAACGATTGTGTTATTCGTCGGATCTGTCCACTCAATAACATCAATCAGCTGGCCTTTGACGATATTGGAAAAAATGCCCATTTCGGATTCCTCCTTGCTTTTTTGCTTAACGATATTATACACCCTGTTCCGTAAGACTCAAGAGATTGGGTCGAACTTCCTCGGATGCAATACTCAGCTCCATTCCCAGAAATTCTTTTACATGTTCGATCCCGGCCTGTGCATGTTCGCGAACCATAGCGCGCATGGTCTCTGCACTTTCGCTCATTCTTTCCCCAATCATGGGACATGCAGTCAGAATGATTCGTTCATCATCCACAACGGAAACGAGAACACGCATGCCTTCCTTTTCCGCGCCAAAAATATTCCTCATGGCAACTTCAAGACGGTCCGCTCCAGCCTGCCATTTTCCCTGCAGGTATCCATCTTCGGGCATACTCAGTTCCATGAAAACGCAAGGCACTTCAGGGTCCATCTTGCTTCGCAGCAGCAGCAGATTCCGGAGGACATCCTTTTTGTTTTTCTCTTTGCCGCTTACCAGTTTTCTGAAATACTCATGGCGGCACATCTGCATCATATCGGCTTCACTGTACCGGTCATTCGAGTAATCTGCACGGGTCCGGTTCAGGATGGATCCAATACTCTCAACATCCGCAACTGCTTTCTCTACAGTCACCTGATCATTTTCCAGAATGATGGGAATCAGAGGATGGAAGTTCATTTCTTCTATCATCCTGCGTTTTTCCTGTTCGGGAAGGCCAATGACCATTCCGTCAACATGGTGCTTTGCCATCGTTTCAACGGCTTCATCAGGAGACTGCGCCATGCGGGGCTCTCTGAATCCAAGCAATGACCATGATGAAATGCCAGTAAACGCTTCTCTGATTTTCTGATTGTCTGTCACCAGCAAAAGTTTGTACATTCTTTCAAACGCCAGTCCTTTCCTGATGGAATATGACACACATTCTCCTTTTCGCATACAGCCACTTGCCGCAGCGTAAACCATTATACAAGATTTCAGCGAATTGCACAATTCCCCCCGATAAAAAACTGACTTTGTGCCCAAAAGTTGAAAAAAGCAAAACATGATCTGAAACAGCCCAGAATATGCTCATCTCGATCCATTCGATTCTTTGTTTTTCAGATAATACCCGCTCAGGATCCTGTTATTCAGAGACGGAGGAAGAAGATCATGCAGGAAAACCGCAAGATGCTGGTCCGCACTTGCGATGCGCAGCCGGAAAGGAAGATGCTTTTTTTCTGCCGCCCGTGTCACTTTCTCACCCAGTCGGGCCGGGTCAGAACCATTTTGTTCGTCATGATGAATTTTCGCTGTGCCCTTCTGGAAGAAAGAGGCGTAGGGCGAATTCTGGCGCATGCCGGTGGTATGGCCCCGGTACGCTTCGCTTCCACTGCGATGATCTCCCGGTTCCACAAGGCATATCTGTATTCCAAACGGTTTGACTTCCATCTGCAGGCACTCTGCATACCCCTCCACTGCATGTTTTGCTGCAGTATATGCGCTCTGGAATGGAATCCCCAGCAGCCCGTTGATGGATGAGAACATCATGATCTTGCCGTGGCCCTGAGCACGCATCAACGGCAGAACTGCCTGATTGATACGCACCATTCCGAAGAAGTCCGTGTTCATGACCCTCGCATATTCTTCAAGGGTTGTTTCCTCACAGGAGCCCAGCATGAGAATACCTGCACAGTGCACAACACAGTCGACATGGTCTGCAACTTTCAATGCAGACGCAGTGAAGCGTTGGATGCTTTCATCATCTGTAACATCCAGCGGAAAGCAATGCATCTGATTCTGTCTTCCTTCCTGAAAGGAACGGGCCCCCGCAATTACCGTATGTCCGGCTTTCGCCATGGCCTGCGCCGTATGCAGCCCAAGACCGCTCGATGCACCTGTAACCCAGACAATCATGCTCCAGCCCCCTTGAGTACATTCTCCACTACCTGCTGGGAATGTGCGGCCGCCAGTTTTGTAAACGTTGGATAGTCCATTTCGGACTCACCATTCGCATGATCCGAGATTGAACGAAGAACGCCGCACGGTACGCCATGCATATAGCATGCGTGGGCAACAGCTGCTCCTTCCATCTCGACGGCCTTGGCCTGGAAAAGATCATGGATTCTTTTCCGCACATCAGCCCTGCAGATAAACTGGTCACCTGTTGCAATGATTCCTTCATGAACGCAAAGTCCAGGAACCTTCCCTGCCGCGCGGACAAGCTGTTCCCGCAGTTGTCTGTCACAGGGAATCTCAACCAGGCCAATTTTGGATACATAGCCTACCGGGTCCCCAATCGGTGATGTATCCATATCATGTTCCACCGCCGCAGTCGCAATCACCATATCCCCGATATTGACATTTTCTTCCCCGGAACCGGCAACCCCAAGATTCAGAATCCATTGCGGATGAAAATGGAGAATCATGCTCTGTGCACAAAGGGCTGCATTGATTTTTCCCGGACCACCAACAGCAAGTACCGTTTCCTGGCCATAGAGTTTTCCGCTGACAAACACATCCATCCCGATCCGGGTTTCTTTTCTATCTTCAAGCATGTTTTCCAGAGCTTCCACTTCCACATTCATTGCACCGATAAGACCAATCATGATTCGTTCTCTCCTTCTTTTCCTTTCGTGATCAGGCGGGCAGCTTCCTGAATAACCCGTTCCGCCCTGGGTACATCTGTATGCTGTGAGACAAAGCAGAAAATGATGGGATGGGATGCATAAATGATTCCAACATCATGTGTGATTCCATCATCCTCACCGGTCTTATGGGCACAGGTTATTCCCCTGCTATGCAGATAAAACGGCATTTTCCCGTTCAGACGCTGGTCTGAAAGAATGCGGAGCATTTCAGCAGAAGCTTCAGGACTTATGACTTTTCCGCTCAGCAGCTGCTCCATGAGAATGCCCATATCACCCGCAGAAACACTGTTCTCGATTCCCTGCCTGGATAATTCTTCCATAAAGAGTTTCCTGCGCAGCACGGTGTTGCGTAAACCGAGTTCTTCACTCAGATGCTGAATATTTTCCCTGCCAAGTCGGTCGATCAGCAGGTTTGTGGCTGTATTGTCCGACACAATAATCATCAGTGTAACCAGGTCACGGATTTGTACGGATATACCGTCATGCAGATAGGTCAGTGCGCCACAGCTCGGCAGCTTGTCTTCCTTTCGGATCACAACTTCCTCTTCAAAACTGATAAGTCCCTTTTCCTTCTGCCGGAAAGCCTCCGCCATCACCATGATTTTGATCACGCTGGCCGCTACAACAGGTACATCTTTCTGAAAGGTTATTTCTTCTCCTGTCACGGTATCGCGGATAAACAAACCAACCTCTCCCGGGAGGTTCCTGACCATTTCCAGAATGATTTCTGCCTGTTCTTTCAATGCATGCACCTCCGTATTCGATCTGCACTGTCCAGATGAAAATCCGCTCTGTTGCGTCGGAAAGCCGGATGATAGCAGGGATCCTTTTCCTCCCCAAACTTCTGTTCAATCCGGCGGAGATCTTCCGGATGCCGCACAGTCCCTTTCAGGAGGAGTTCCGAAGGTCTGCAGATGACTGCACCGTGTGGGGTATAGACATGATGCAGGCCTTGTCTTCCAAGGCGGATGCACCAGTCTACCATAGCCAATCCTCCCTGGTATGCTGTATCAAACGGGATCCAGTGATCTCTGCGAATCATGAAGCACGCTCCGCTGACAGCTCCGACATTATGTGCCTGTCTCAGAAGATTGTGCCATCCGCCGGCCCCAACCAGAACGCCTTCCTGGAGACACTGTGCGAACCCATCCAACGGATAGGCAAACCCGGCATGCCGAATATGTCCCCGCCTGTCCGTAAGGGCAGGTGTTACCGCTCCGACATCATCCCTTTGCGCATACATCAGGAGTTCCCTGACCATATTTACTGGAATATGCTCGACCGCACTGTCCACAAAAAGCAGCACATCGGCTTCAGAGTGTACAGCTGCCTTTTCATAGGCCATCCATCGATTCTCTTCCAGCGCAAGCTGCGTCACCGATATCCTGTTCCAATCTGAGCGCTGCAGCTCCTGCATGCAGTTTTCCGCATGGCCATACACAAACGCCTCTACACGGAGCGGTTTTTGAATGGAATACTCCAGATGAAGGACACCATGCTCCGGAACAGCCCTGACCGGAAATCCCAACTTCCCCATGTGCTCTTCCGTCGCCCGGCAGGAAGCCTGCAGACATCGCATCAGATTCGTGTGGCTTGCGCTGTTCCCGACCGTACGCCAATGATAGCAGATTGCATGAACATGACTGATCCGTTTGGAACACTCGGAAAGCCGAAGCATAAGGTCATGGTCCTGGGACCCATCAAATGCACTTCTTTCCCCTCCGACCTGTTCCATCAGTTCCCTGCGGAAAACAAGCAGATGACAGATGTAATTGGAAGAACACAGTGTGTCTGGACTGAAATCCGGTTTCAGATGAGGGTCCGTATGTACCTTTCCATTTTCCGTTATCTTATCTTCATCCGTGTACACAATATCAGTCTGTTCTTTTTCAAGAATGTCTGCCACAAGCCAGAATGCATGCGGAGCCAAAAGATCGTCGTGGTCACATAATGCAATCCACGCTCCCTTTGCCATGGCATAAGCCCGGTTCGTGTTCCCCGATATTCCTTCATTGATATTTGCATGCTGGACACGTATTCGAGCATCCTTTTCAGCATAACGATCCAGTATGTCTTTGTTTTCAGCGATGTCCCCCGTATGATAGAAACAGGCCTCCCATTTTTCCTCTGTCTGCTGAAGAAGGGATTCAAGAAGTTCCTGCAGGAAGACCGGACGCGGACGATATACCGGGATCAGGACACTGATCAAACCGATATGATGCTGGTGTTCTTTCTGAAACGCCAGTTCTTCCGCTGAAGGCTGTGCAGCTTTAAAGCATCTGTCATACGTTCCCAGATAAGTTTCCGCCAGTTTCTCCATACCGTGCCTGACCGTATATTGGATGCCATGCAGTCGGAAATATTCCAGTATATTCTGTATTGCAGACATTCTTTCTTCTTCCTCTCCCTGACTCCATGCCGCTGGATTCAGATGCCATTGCCCCATCCATTCTGCCAGCTTGTCCGCAAGCTGTATCCTGGGCACAGTAAAGCAATCATACCAAAAAAATCGAAAAATGCATACCGGTACAGGAAGTCCGTTCTGCAGTTTCCCACAAGCGGAGGATTCATTGATTCGAAAACCGCTTTCTGGCAAAAGA
>JAEEGL010991338.1_pt1 | contig 10347 bp, 6 predicted proteins | sample 9134231 | NCBI WGS metagenome assembly JAEEGL01 (sample SAMN16246548, study PRJNA631951) | gut metagenome | biome: gut microbiome; feature: rumen; material: fiber-attached | host: Bos | place: Iran: Karaj | collected 2018-10
ATTAATGCCAGGCGGATTGTTGTTTGGTAAAGTACCAGCAATAGTATGGACCCCCATCTCTTTAGCTGCTTTATATAAACCGACTTGTCCTCGTCCCGCACCGACTACCAGCAATCTTTTCCCCTTAACGTTCACTTTAATGTCTCCTCTCTTTCTACTTCATGAAGCTTTGTTACATTTTCTTCTTTTATATATATGTTCTTCCGATGAAGAACCGTATCAATCGTTTTTAGTAATATTTTTATATCCCCTATAAAAGTTACATTTTGAGCATATTCAGCATCATACTGTAACTTCTCTTCTTGGCTAATACTGTTCCTAAAATAAGCTTGAGAATAGCCTGTTATTCCAGGTCTAACTGTAAGTCGAATTTTCCGCTTTTCATCATATTTTTCAAGCGGACGATTTGTTGTTATAGGTCTAGGACCAATAAAGCTCATATCGCCCTTAAGAATATTAAATATTTGTGGTAATTCATCAATTGATGTTTTCCGAAGAATATTACCAACCTTAGTTATTCTTGGATCATCAGGAGCGTTGAATGTTGAATTGTCCTCGTTTCTTAAGTCTGGAGCATTCATCTTCATAGATCGGAATTTATACATCGAAAAAATCTTTCCATGTAGTCCACGCCTTTGTGCTTTATAAAACACACTTCCGTGATCTTCTAAAATGATACAAGGTCCAACAATAATGCAAATCAAAATAACAAAAGGAGATAGAAGCAAAGAAATAAAAAAATCAATTACCCTCTTAACATAATTCTTATATATCATGATTCACATCCACCTTTATCAGCCTTTTTGCTTCTTCACATGCCAACACTGCATCCTTAGCGGAATCTGCTTGTGCGATAACAAAGCCCACTCTATCCACACTATTTCTTATTTCTTTTGCCTCGTCCCCAACATTATGGACAATGGAAACCTGCTTTATCCCTGAAACTTCACAAGCCTCATCTACCCCTCCAATAGCTTGTATTATTCCTTGTTCGCTCTCCAAGTATCTAATCGCCGATCCTCTATTCCACTTTGGTCTTAAATCCGGTATTTCTCCTAAAGCAATCAAAATACTACATTCAACCATATTAACACCTGTTGATAATGGAACCAAGTGTGTTGTTATGCAATCACCACCCAAGCGTGCCCCAAGTTCAACGATTTTGGGTCCATCCTTCGTTACCTTAATCTCGGTATGCGAAGGTCCATTCTTTATTCCAATCGCTTTATTTGCCGAAATTGCTACTGCCCCTATTTGATCCTTTATCTCATCACATAATTGGCTTGGCTGACTATGCCCCATTTCAACAAAATAAGGTGCTCCGGTTGTCAATTTATCAGTTATTTGAATAACATGAACCGTCCCATTTATAGCTAATGTCTCCACGCTAACTTCAGGACCTTCCATATATTCTTCTACAACAATTTCCCCACTTCGTGAAAACTGATTTGTATAATTATATGCTTCCTCCAAATCACAATCTTCCTTAAGTAAATCAACGCCTCGACTTCCAGAATTATCAGCGGGCTTCACAATACATTTATATCCTTTGTCTCTTATATTCTTAACAGCATCTATAAATGCACTTAATCCCTTAACACGATAATAGAGAGGTACTGGAACCCCATTTTCCTTAAGTGCATCTCTCATAAATGCTTTATTTGTCGCTTTCAAGGCAGTCTCTTTACTAATCCCAACCAGTCCCATTTCATGGCAAACAACTGCTACTGACTGCATTGGCATATCTGAAGCAAGGGTCATAATTCCATCAATCTGGTGTTTCCTTGCAGCTTGCAAAATCTTTATTGTATCAATCGTGCTAATGATCTCTTTTTTTATATCTGGAACAGAAAATCCAATAGCTTCCGGATTCATATCCGCCACTACGACATTAAACCCCATGTCCCGAGCCTTTTCAATCGCTGGAAGTTGTAAAATGCTTGCTCCCAATATCATAATTGTCTTCAACCAACTACACCCCCATATCATGCTTGATTAACACTTTTTATTACTTCTATCATCTTTTCTCTTGCAACAACAAATTGACCATATTCTTCTTTATCCCACTTATCACGAACTCTTTGCTGGACTCCTCCAGGACCAATAAGAGAAGGCACAGATAAAGCATATTCTGGAACATCCATGCTAAATGGCATAGGAGAACTAACTGAAACAATTGTTGGTCTTTGATTTAATATCGAGTCTGCCAAATAGCACACACAAGTAGCAATCCCATAATGAGTCCGGCCTTTAGATGATATTATGTCAGCTCCCATATGTTTCGTCGCATCAAATATGCTTTTTTTTATTTCATCATTCCATTGTATATCCATTTCCTGACAATATTCAGCAATTGGAATGCCTGAAACTGTTACATGACTCCAAACTGGTATTTGCCTATCGCCATGTTCACCAATAACATACCCATTAATTATCCCCGTCGATAATCCAAGATACTCTGCAATCTTTCTAATCATTCGCGATGTGTCTAAAATGCAACCGGTTCCAAACACGTTCCCATTAAAAAGTTGCATCCATTCCGATACTTTATATGTCAATACATCTACTGGATTAGAAACCACAATAATAACACCGTGTGTATAATACTTCTGAATTGATGAAACTACTTCCTTTAGAATCTTTGTATTCTCATTTGCAAGATCCAATCTTGATTCTCCTGGTTTTCGCCCTCTCCCCGCTGTAATGATAATTAAATCGCTATCAATACATGCAGAATAATCCCCTGCATATAAGTCTACAACCCCCAAAGAAGGGATCCCATGTCTTATATCTAGTGCTTCACCTTCAGCTTTTTGTTTATTGGTATCTATAAGAACAATCTCTCTAGCGATATCTCTCATTGTTAAAGCATAAGCTATTGATGCTCCAACAAATCCCGCCCCTATTATTGATACCTTCCGTTTTCCAACGTTAAGTATTCGCGATGTAGCATTATTCATCGATCTTGTTTACTGAATTCAATTATTCAGTATCTCCTTCTCTTCCGCATCAGTGAATAGCACTATTTCCTTACTTCAAATCCATGTGAAACACATCATATCCTTAAATAATCACATTTCTCTCATCACCATTTTTAACGCATTACATACCGTCTCCACATCATCATCAGAAAGAAGTGTATGAAGCGGTAACGTAAACAGATTCTGATAATAATCGTATGTATTCGGAAAATCCTTTACATTCCAACCCAGTGCTTTGTAAGCCGTCATCATCGGCAATGGTTTATAATGAACATTGGTACTTACACCTGCTTTGGCCATTTCCTCAATTACTTTATTCCTCTTGGATTCATCCGCTCCAGGGATACGAACCAGATACAGATGGTTTGAACTGTCAACCCCATTTGTATGATGAATCAGATGTTCCAAACCCAGCTCATCACAAACCGCATCATATTTCCTGATCATTTCTACCCGGCGTTCCAGCAGTCCCGGATAACGATCCAGCTGCCGCAGTCCAATCGCTGCCATGATATCTGTCATATTGCACTTATACCACGGTCCGATAATATCATATTCCCATGCTCCGACTTTGGTCTTTGCCAGAGCATCTTTATTCTGCCCGTGTAAACTCAGTAACTGGAAGAATTTATAAATATCCGCATCCGACACCCCTGCTTCATACACAGCAATCGGAAGCCGCCAGGCACTTGCGCCACCTTCTGCTGTTGTGAAATTCTTCACCGCATGGAAAGAGAATGATGTAAAATGGGCTATTCTTCCACAATAGCGTTTCTCGGGCGTCGTCAGTTTTCCTTCACCCGCGCGGGTTACAACCCGACTGCCGCCCAAGCCATGTGCACAGTCACAAACTACAGCAACGGTTCCAATCCCATTCTGGATTTTACTGCTTAAATTGCCCAGCGGAGTTCCATCTGGTTCCTTCGGATGGAACAGACTCTTCTTTTTCTCAACGATTTTAAATACACGATCATAATCTGCAACAATACCTGCTAGGTCAACAATAATTATGGCTTTTGTCTTTTCTGTAATGGCTTCTTCGAGTGCATCATAATCCATCTCCGGACAATGCGTAGACTTATCGCCATCTTTCTGAATATCAACAAACTTTACGGTTGCTCCACAATGAATAGCAGCGGAAGCAGACGCTGTATATGTATAAGCCGGCACAATTACTTCATCACCTTCACCTATACCTAGGATACGAAGATTAAGTTCTTCTGCCGCTGTTGCTGAATTCAGACAGACTACGCGATCCTTCCATCGATCAACTTCTGATTCAGTATCAATATCCACTCTGCCAGTTTCAATGTACGCTGCAAGTCTTCTCTCCAGCAGTTTCGTACGAGGTCCAGTTGTAATCCACCCACTCCTCAGTGCCTCAACAACTTCGCTAATCTCAGATTCACTAATATCTGGCGGGCTAAAAGGAATTACTTTTTTCTTAACGGGTTCAGCCAAAACCTCATGCGTTTCTTCCAATTCGCCATTTCCTGACAAATAAATAGAGTAGCCATAATCCTGCAGGTTTATTTCCTTATCCTTGCAGATTTTTTCAATCTGATCTTTAATCTCCGGTTGCAGTAACGGATCAGCAATGAAAATATTTTTGATGCTATATTGCCCAATTGTATTTAGCAGACGATCAACGCCTCCATAGACAGGGATGCCGTCCATCATCTTCCCATATGTTCCGCCTTTGCTGTCAAGCACACATACCGGCTGGAATGTATCACTATCCTCCAGATCCCTGACCACCCGCCGTGCAGCCTCGCCCGCTCCAATGACCATTGAAGGAGTGCCTTGCTTCTTGCTGTTCAATATCTTCTTCTTCTCGACCAGCCAGATTCTATAGCCAAAGCGGATTAACGTAACAAACAAAAACTGTAGAATCGCACCAATAATGTAATATGTAATCGGCATTCTCCGAATAAACAACGCTGTACCAATTACATGCAGAACAGCTGTTACCACCGAAGCCCCGATAATCCGATTCATATCGTTAATTCCAGCATACTGCCACATTCCGCCATATAAGCGGAAAAGCCAGAATATGGCAATACAGAGAATTGTATAAAATGGGGCAAATGTCAGAAAATCTGTTAAATAATAAGATACCGTTGGCCTGAACTCATAATTCACATAGAAGCGCATTAAAAGTGCCAGAAAATACGCAGCATTTACGGCCAATACATCAAGAACCAGAATAAGCCAATCTTTTCCTTTAATCCTATTCATGAAACTTCTCCTTCTTATGAAACTAACCCGCAAATGTGAATTATCGTTTTATCTTTCTTAATTCTCAACTAACGGATTGGCGCTCATAATATATGCTCTATTATCTCAACATGAAAAAAGGATTCTGTCTTTTACATCTTCATAAATGCATTCTGCTTTTTCTTTACTGCTAATTCTTTTTTTCTCTTTTAAAATATCTTTCATTTGGGTTGCCAAGGGGAATACTCTTTACCCTCAAGAATATCAGCTATTCTTACACATGCTTTCCCATCGCCGTATGGATTACACGCATGACTCATCGCTTCATACACAGATTTATCTTCTAATAATTGCTTAAATGTTCTATATATAGTTTCTTCGCTAGTTCCTACCAACTTCAATGTTCCTGCTTCAACACCCTCAGGGCGTTCTGTTGTATCTCGCATTACAAGAACAGGAACACCATAGCTCGGACATTCTTCTTGGATTCCACCAGAATCAGTCAAACACAAAAAAGAACGTGCTTCAAAGTTATGACAATCAAACACTTCTATCGGATCAATAATATGAATCCGATCGCATCCACCTAGTTCTTCTTCTGCTGCCTGACGTACCACCGGATTCATATGAATAGGATATATAGCTTTACAATCTGGATGCTCATTGAGAACCCGTCTTATAGCCCGAAACATCTGATGCATGGGTTCCCCTAAGTTCTCTCTGCGATGTGCTGTAATAAAAATTAATTTATCTGATCCGACCCATTCGAGTTCTGGATGTGTGTAATCTTCTTTTACAGTGTGCTGCATCGCATCAATAACTGTATTCCCAGTAACGTAAATCGTCTCCGCCTTTTTTCCCTCTTTTAGCAAATTTGTTTGTGCCAAAGGCGTTGGCGCAAAATTATACTGACTTATAATTCCTACAGCTTCTCGATTAAACTCCTCAGGAAAGGGACTATATATATTATAGGTTCTTAACCCAGCTTCAACGTGCCCAACTGGAATCTGAAGATAAAAGCACGCAAGCGCTGTCACAAAAGTTGTAGATGTGTCACCGTGTACCAATACAATATCTGGCTTCACTTTTTCTAGAACTGTTTTAATAGCTTGAAGTATATTTGTTGTGATGTCAAACAAGGTTTGCCGATCCTTCATTATATTAAGATCATAATCTGGAATCACATGAAAAGTATCCAATACTTGATCTAACATCTGACGATGTTGAGCTGTAACACAAACAATTACTTCCAATCCAGCTCTTTTCTTCATTTCAAGAACCAATGGGCAAATTTTTATCGCTTCAGGTCTGGTCCCAAAAACACACATTACTTTTTTCATTTGCATATGCTCCCAATAATCTTTTATTTATTTTCTGATTACGCATTTAAATTATCAGCCGCGACATTTCCTTGTATGCTTGTCTCTTTAATCCCTTATAGATCTTGCTAATTGTTCATATTTTTCGCTCTTTTCTTCGCTCGGATGTTTTCCTTCAGGATGATAGGTAGAAACCATTTTGGATACCTGATCCCGAATCGTTGATTTGTTCGAATATGCAGCAGCCATCAGGTTCTCCAGCTCATCCAGGAACACATTCTCATCAAACTTGATTGGATTCCCGATATGAATCAGGTCATTATCCGTTTTCTGGAGACCTTCCTCCGCCATCAGCTTTTCTTCATAAAGCTTTTCGCCGGGACGAAGGCCAGTATATTCAATTTTGATATCCTCATCCGGCTTGAATCCGGAAAGCTTGATCAGGTTTCTCGCGAGCGTATCAATCTTCACCGGGCTCCCCATGTCCAATACAAAAATCTCTCCGCCGTGCGCATAAGTACCAGCTAGCATGACCAAAGAAACCGCTTCAGGAATTGTCATAAAATACCGGATAATATCCGGATGGGTAACCGTCACAGGTCCGCCCTTCTCAATCTGTCTCTTAAAAATTGGAATCACACTGCCATTGCTACCCAGGACATTGCCGAACCGGACAGCCACAAATTCCGTTTTGATATTCTCAAATACCTTTCCGGTTCCATCCTTGTCCGCGTTCTCCACACCATCATGGGTGAATAGTTGCGGAATATCCTTTGCCTTTCCTTCCTTAATTTTCTTGTCAAAAGCCTGGATTACCATCTCGCACAGGCGCTTGGATGCTCCCATGATATTGGTAGGATTCACCGCTTTATCTGTAGAGATCAAGACAAAACGCTGGCAACCGTGTACCATAGCTGCATAGGCTGTCTTATAAGTTCCGATTGTATTATTCTTGATCGCCTCACAGGGGCTGTCTTCCATAAGCGGAACATGCTTGTGTGCCGCCGCGTGATAAACAATATCCGGCTTGTAAGTTTCAAACACAGAGAACATCTTCCGACTGTCTCGGACGGAACCAATCAAAGTCTCCAGGTTCAGTTCCGGATATTTTTCCCTCAGTTCCAGTTGGATAGAGTATGCATTATTTTCATAGATATCAAAAATAATCAGCTGTTTTGGCTGGTGTGCTGCAATCTGCCGGCACAGTTCTGACCCGATGGAACCGCCGCCACCGGTAACCAGTACTGTTTTGTCATGAATATAATCAAACACTTCCTGGAGATCCGTCTTAACCGGTTCCCGGCCAAGGAGGTCTTCTACAGAAACCTCCTTCATTGCACTGACGGTAACCTGCCCCAGCATCAGTTGATACAAACCAGGCAGTTGCTTCAGTTTGCAATTGGTTTCATTGCAAATCGCCAGGATGTCTCGCTTCTGCTGCGCAGAGGCGCTGGGAATCGCCACATAGATTTCATCGATCTTATACTTTTCAGCATTTACAAGGATATCATCCCGCCCGCCAACGATCGGAATGCCATCCATATAACGATGCCATTTGTTCGGATTATCATCTATGATACAAACCACTTTATCATTGATTTCCGATGCACGAGACATATCCCGAAGGATAGCCTGAGCCGCATTTCCCGCACCAATCATCATAATCCGCTTAGCGCCCTCTTCCAACGGTTCATGATGCTTTTTCATAATCTGAATCAGTCGGAATCCAAAGCGAACAAGGAGCAATAGAATAAATTGAATTCCTGCCCCAAGAATATAATAAGAAAGCGGCATTCTCTCTAATAAAATTGTTATTAGTATCGTATGCAAAACAGAAGATATTACCGAACCAAGCAAGGTTCTCATTAGCTCAGTGTAACTCGCATAACGCCACATACTATTATACATGCGGCAAAGCAAGAAAATAATGATACTAACTAACGCAAAAAGAAAGATAAAACGAGTATATGGCACAAAATATAATTGCGGAATCGAAGAAAACCTTCCATCAAAACGAAGCCAAAGAGCCAGAAAATAGGCTGCACATACGGCTATATAATCATAAATAACCAGAACAGCCGCAATAATGTGCCAATGCTCAATCTGTTTCTTCCCAATCGAAATCATTTTCCTTTTTGTTTTTGGCTGTTCATTTTGCTCCATACTGATTCCACTCTGCCTTTCGGATGCGTATAATCACAAAAAGAAAGCTCCGCTATATGGCCCGCTGAAGCGTGTCATAAATGCCCGCCTCTTTTCGGCGTTTTCTTGCTCCAGCAAACCACTGCGAGCCCGTCCACGCCTGCCTGTAATTTCCCCGGTCTGCCAACGGCAGGTATGGCTACGCATATGCACAAACTGACGCAGTCATACAGAATAAATTATACAATACACGGCCATATCCGTCAAACTAAGAATATAGGTAGAAACTCATACAATACAAGGTTTTCACTAAACCATATAGATTGCATTTTCACAAGCTGCATGATAAAATTAATTGTTAAAGTATACCCCCTTACCAGGGTGACAGGAGGGAACTAGATGGATCAGAATGATTGTCGAGAAGGACGACTGACCATTGACAAGGATGCACAGATCAACGTGGTTGTTAATGCTCCGAATAGCGGAGAGGATACCATTGACCTGGGAAACGTGTTCCACAATGCAAAACTGAAAAGCAGAGTATTCGCCTGGGTGCTGGTGCTGTGCCTTGTAATCGGTCTGGTTGCACCGCTACTGCTGTACCAGATCAATCCGCCCATGCTGACCGCCACATCAGTGGTAACGCTGAAGTATGACGTTTCTCAGGAGAAAACCGTAAACGGCCGGAAAATCATTACATATTCTCCCGTCGAAGATCTTACAGCTCCAGACGGAAACGGAGAATTGGATCTGAATCAAATTACGTCTGCATTTGTTCTTCAACAGGCAATGGATGGGTTGGAACTAAGCCAGCCGATTACCCTGGCCATGCTCCGAAAAAACCTCTCCATTGAACGGGTGTTAACGGATGAAAGCCGCCAAGCTCAGGAGCTGGCCTCCAAGATGGTGGATGACAAGAACAACGCCGCCTATGACCAAATTCAAAGTGTGAAAATGGTATATGACAACAAGTTTGTTGTTCGTCTTAAGAACGGGTTTACGCAGGTCGGTGCACAGGATGACGCTAAAAAGCTGATACTGAAAGACAATGAGATTACCCTCCTGCTGGACCGGATCCTGAGCGCGTATAACGACTACCTGGTGCTAACCTACGCAAACGTAAAGCTCCCAGATGATGAGCTGTCTGTCATCGATACAGAAAATCTGGATCTGCTGGAGAGTCTGGAACTCCTACAAACTGCCAGCGACAATCTATATGATTATTGTGATCAGAAATCGGACGCTGTGAAAGCCTACCGATCTCATAAAGATGGGCGGAACCTGGAAGACTGGATGAAGACCATTCAAACCGGTCGTGAAATCGCAATCGACTACCTGTATTCCTATGTGTACAACAATTCCATTGTGCGAAACAAGGACAGCATGATTACCAGCTACCGTTACCAGCTGCGAAACGCAGAAAGCCAACGGGATGTGGTAAAGGGCAACATCGCAACGGTGGCATCGATTTTGGAAAATTACAAAAACGATGAGATATTCGTTTCCATGCAGGAAAGCGATACCGCTAAATCTACACGTACCACCACAGACTACTACAATGAGCTTATCCTGCAACAAGCAGAAAACTACGCCACTGCCGCCAAGCTGGAAACCACCATTGCGGACCTGAATGACAAAATTGCCAACCTGACCGCAGACAACAACACAACAACCACAGTGGAAACCAG
>JAEEGL011628282.1_pt1 | contig 10347 bp, 7 predicted proteins | sample 9134231 | NCBI WGS metagenome assembly JAEEGL01 (sample SAMN16246548, study PRJNA631951) | gut metagenome | biome: gut microbiome; feature: rumen; material: fiber-attached | host: Bos | place: Iran: Karaj | collected 2018-10
AGTGCCACAACCCAAGATGCATCTCCTCCATCGAGCAGGAACTTCCCCAGATCTTCTATCTTGCTGATGAAGAAAGGGAAATCTACCGCTGCAGGTACTGCGACGAGAAGTACTCCGAGGGCGACAGCAACCACATCTGAACAAAAACAAGGCTTGGGCAGATGCCCAAGCCTTTAATAATGTGTATGTTTATTTGATATAGCCCTGTTGTCTGTTGTAGATATCCTCGCGGTTTTTCTCCCGGCGCTTCTCTTCGCCACGGAGCATCTCCTGCATGTAAGGATTGTCGTTGGCGCCTCCAACAGATAGAGGTCTTGTCTCGTTGTTGATGTAGATATCTTTTGAAGATTTTCCAAACATATCCAGTTCCCCCCTGTGAATAATATAATATTTTTAAGCGAGATTGCTCTGCTTACGCTCTCGCAATCCTGCCACCTAATCTCATCCGCCATGCCTGCTCGGAACAGAGTTCCTCACTGGACGGCTTCGCCGTATATAAAATGAAAAATAAAGAGTTGAATGCTAGCAAGCTACCATCAACTCTTATTTTTATTTTATGCATGGCTAATTAATAACCAAACTCCTGAGCCCAGTACCAGTTGCCACCATCATCCTGGAATACAGCAATACCTACTGTCTTGTAGCCACCATCCATAATGTTAGCCTTATGTGTTGGTGAATTCATCCACGCGTTGTACACGCTGTCAGCTGATGCATAGAGCTTGGCAAGATTCTCGCCGTACTGAACGTTACTGTCAACTGTCCAGAAGGCTGATCCATCAGGTCTTGTATGTGAGAATGAAGATCTGCACTCCTGTGCACGTACTCTTGCTGCATCTGTGAGCGGTTCGCTCCATGCAAGAGTTGCAAGTCCCTGAGCGGCTCTTGTCTGGTTCATCATGTTGAACACTGCAGTGCATGCGTCAACAGCTGCCTGTGTGGATGATGCTGATCCTGCAAGGGCAATGGCCTGGTTGTCGATCCAGATCTCGCCGGCACCCTCGTCCATTCCTCTGGTTGCAGCCTGATCATCAATGATTGCATCTTTGGTTGCCCCACAAGCTACCAGTGTAAAAGTAAGAACAGCTGTAAGGGCTACTGCTACGATTCTTTTTACCTGAAACCTCTTCATAACATCTACTCCTATAAACTTTTTTCCATACTTCTGCTGATGATATATTCTTACATATATACTAACTTAATTTAAGCATGGCTTCAACAAACTATGCCTTAAAAAACTATAAACAGATTATTTTATTTCACCGGGCAGTGAAAATAATGAAATTTTGTTTTATTATCTATTTTATCTTGCCTCGAACAGGCGTTCTTGATATGCTATAAGCATGGATAACAACCACGTTTATGACTATGACAAGTACATATTCCACATAGATGTCAACTCTGCTTTTTTGTCCTGGTCTGCCCTCAAGCAGCTTAAGGATGATCCGGGCAGCGTTGACCTCAGGACAATTCCCTCCGCAGTAGGCGGCGATGTCAAAAAAAGACATGGAATCATAACTGCCAAGTCAATTCCTGCCAAGAAGTATGGAATTGTCACGGGAGAGCCTGTCGTTAAGGCCCTTGAGAAGTGTCCTTCCCTGGTCCTTGTTCAGTCGGACTTTACAACCTACAGGGAGTATTCCTCTGCCTTTATCGCAATTTTAAGCAAGTACTCTCCCCTTATCCAGCAGATGTCCATTGATGAGGCCTTTGTGGATATCTCCGGGTTAAAAGAAATCTATGGATACCTGGAAACACCTGAGGACCCCTACCCTATATGTCTTGCCAGAAAGATCAAGAACGAGATAAGAGACACCCTGGGCTTTACGGTAAACGTTGGCATCTCCTGCAACAAGCTTCTGGCAAAAATGGCCAGCGACTTTACCAAGCCCGACAGGATACACACTCTTTTCCCGGAGGAAGTTCCTGACAAAATGTGGCCTCTGCCCATCGGGGATCTGTTTGGTTGTGGAAAATCAACTGCTGCAAGGCTACAGTCCATCGGCATCAGGACAATCGGCGATGCTGCCGCTTCAGACCCTGCGGTACTGATGTCCTTCCTTGGGCCAAACGGCGGCTCCTACATCTATCGGAGCGCCAATGGCATTGGCAGTACGGAGGTCCACGACACCTATGAGGATGCCAAGAGCTATTCCAACGAGACAACTCTTAAGAATGACTTAACAGCAGATAACTACGATAAAGACATCCTTCCGGTTCTTAAGTATCTCTCAGAAAAGGTTTCAGGACGCCTTGTCAGAGACAAGGTTTATGGCCGCACCATCACCGTATCCGTAAAAACAGGAAGTTTCAAGCGCCACTCCATGCAGCTTCAGCTTGAGAGTTCCATAAATGATGTGCAGCGTATATTTAAGTACTCCAAGGAGCTTTGCGACAAGCTCCTTCTTGGTGATGATGGGCTGTTTATAAGAGGCGAGACCATAAGGCTTGTGGGGGTTGGTCTCAGTAAACTGGACGACGGCTCCTACCAGCAGCTTAGCCTGTTTGATGGCGGGCTGCTCTCTTCAACTCCCATTGACAGAGACTTAGTTTAATAAAAACTTAATAAATATTATTGAAAGGGCCAACTCATTTAGGACATTTATTAATGGTATAATCTAATAGGTTGTATCGTCATTTTGATAACTCTTAACATAAGAAAGGACTTAATTATGGAGAAAAAAAGCGGTTCTTTGATGTTACCTATCGTTGGCTCTATCATTCTTGCTGTCGTGATCACAGCAGTTTTCATTACGGGCTTCAACATGTACAGCACAGTTAAGACCAATGCCTCTCAGTCAGAAGCTTACGAAAGCAGGCTCAGGGAAGATATCATGTCTGAGTTAAAAAATGAGACTCAGGAAGCCATGAGCATCTGTCAGGTTATGTATGACAGATATCTTGCCGGCGAAATGACCATGGAAGAAGCTCAATTAGAAGCAGCAAATATCATCAGGGAACTAAAGTATAATGATGGATCAGGCTATTTTTGGATTGATACATCTAAAGGTGTTAACGTAGTTCTTTTAGGCAGAGATACCGAAGGTCAGTCAAGATGGGACAGTGTTGACCCTAACGGAACATACTTTATCCAGGAGATGATAAAGAATGGTATGCAGGATGGGGGCGGATACACAAATCTTATGTTTGCCAAGCCCAATGAAACTGAGCCTCTGCCCAAGATCAACTATACAGCATATTTTGAGCCTTTTGACTGGGTTATGGGCACCGGTGTATGGGTTGATTATATTGATACACTTGCAAGCAGCTATAACGCAGAATCCAGCAAAGCTCTTACTTCCAACATCAGAAACAGCGTTATTACCACGATAGTTCTTCTGCTCATCGGAATTGCCATCGCTGTTTATATGGGAAAAAGGATCACTACTCCAATTAAACTTGCTACAAACCAGATGGTCAGAATGTCCAATAATGATTTCTCGGATAATGCTGAACTTGACAAAGTAAGGACACTTCCTGCCAGAGAGAACAATGAGATCGGGCAGATTGCCAAAGCTCTTGACCTAATGCACACCAACATCAGAGATTTAATGTTAAAAATCTCTGACACCACTGCATATGTGGCATCAGCATCCGAAGAGCTTTCAGCCAGCGCCTCCCAGTCCGCTAAAGCCAGCGAAATGGTTGCTACTTCCTGTACTTCAGTAGCAGAGTCCTGCTCGGGACAGATAACAGCTGTTGCCGGAGCAAGTAACGAAACCCAGGCATTTGTTGACAATATGCAACAATTCCAGGATGCCATCAGCAGGACCACCGAAATGATAAAGACCACTAATGAAGCCGCTACAAATGGCGCTGCTGACATGGCCAATGCAACAAATATGATGAGCTCCATAAAGAATTCCGTGGAAAACACCGCCTCTGTAGTAGAAGCCTTAGGTGAACAGCTCAAAAATATTGATACGTTTGTTGATACCATTGCAGAAATTGCCAGCCAGACTAATCTTCTATCCCTCAACGCCAGCATAGAGGCTGCAAGAGCCGGAGAAATGGGTAAAGGCTTTGCAGTTGTTGCCAGCGAGATAAGTAAGCTTGCTGACCAGTCCAATGACGCAGCTTCGAAGATCACAGAACTTATAGAGGAGATAATGAAGAACTCTGACGAAGCAGTTTCTTCCATGCGTCAAGGAGCCCAGGACGTTGTATCCGGAACAGAAACCGTTAACAACGCAGGTGAAACATTCAACAACATAGTGGATATGGTATATTCCATCTCCGAACAGTCAGAAAGAATGAGTGAAATCGTAGGTCAGCTTACTGAAGGCACGAATACCATTGCCCATAACATCAGCAAAATTGAGGATATGAGTTCCAACGTTGCAGATGAAACCCAGAACGTTTCCGCTGCTTCCCAGGAACAGACTGCTTCCTCCCATGAAGTTGCAGAAGCTTCTGATAAGCTTGCCAGCAATGCACAGGACCTGCAGGATTTTGTTTCCAAATTCTCACTTTAATGACACAAAGGATGCTTCCTATTTCTACAGGAAGCATCCTTTTTACTTTTTATTCATGTCTATGAGTCAAAAACAATACTCATGGAACATATATCTGAACTGCATTATACAACTCGCCGTCAATAACCCCTATTGCCATAAGCATATTATCAGTCAGGTAGTACTCTTTGGTATCAGGAAACCACTTGGCGTAGTTATCTCCCTTAAATTCTCTTCCGATAATGTATTCCTGCTCCAGGTTCCCGCTATCACCATCTAAAACAAACTTCTGTAGGATTATCTCACAGTTCTCTTTGATAGCAAAGGTTTTGTTCTCCTCGATTAGCTTTCTTAAAACGCCTTCGTTTAAGATATATACAACCTTATATTCCTCCTCGTAGTCCTCTTTTTCAAGGGCATAATAGGTGTCATCGTCGCTGCTTTTTAAAAGAAATCCATCAAACCTTGTGGTTCCCAAAACATCATTTCTGAATTCCTCATCTGTTCCGTATCCAAGGTCTTTATTGGCCTCTTCAAAGGACACAACCATAAACTGTGTTCCGTTTATGGAATAGATGTAGCTGTTTTCTGCTGCGCCATCCACATACTCAGCCTTGATCCTCTCCTGGCGGCACAGATCCCCGGTAAGTGATGTCTCATCAAAGCTCTTTACCTGCATAAATAAGTTGCTGTCATTGTCATAATGCTTTACCGGGTCAAAGGTCTCTGGATCTTCATTTCCAAGGCACAAAAGAGATATTGTCTCATTATCCCCTGTAAAATTAAGGGTTGGATAGGAGCCCTTCTCCCAGGTATATGCAGCTTCTGAGGTATCATCTGCCGAACCAAAGTGGAAAGTGACATTATCACCCTTGAGCTCGTAGGTGAATGGAATACCTGACATGCCATCAGGTGTCTGTGTGGATCCTGTAGTCTCACTGTCAAATACATAGTAGCTGTAAACGTTGTACAGATCATCGCCCTTGTATGCAGCGTATACAGCTCCGGAAAGCCTTGGAGCACCATCTGATGAGGATCCGGTCTTTTCAAAAGATATGGGCTCTGAGCTGAAGTACTTATCAGTAAGCTCGTCAAAAACCTTGGAGTCTGCGGACATTTCCACTTTGCCATCCGTGTAATTATGATAAACGCCATCTTCAGCGGCCATGTAATCCACGTCAGATTCCCGGGTAATGACAAATTTGCCGGTTTCCCTGCTCACATACCCTTCTATTACGGAGTTTCGCATGGATACCATAAGGCTGTTGTCATCTGTGACAGCGATGGGATAAGCTGTTCCTCCGCTCTGGAGGGTAGTTACTTTTTCAATGGAGCCGTTTCTCTCCATATAGATTGTGGCTTCATAGGTTGCATCATGCCCCTCAAGGTCATCAAATACATAGTTTGTAACCAAAAGAGCATTCTCTCCTTCGCAGATAGGAGCATATGCATAGGCCTGTCCCGCATGAAGCGATGCGATAACCCCTTCATATTTGGATGTCTCTTTTGAAGTCCCTGCAGACAAGCTGCCACAGCCTGTGAATACCGATACTGCCAGCACTGCTGTCAGCAATAAAGTAATGATCTTTTTCATGTTTTCCCCCTCATTTAGTGTATTTCATACCACTTATAATGATACACCTCATCCGGAGCATATATTCTAAAAAGATGATAAAAAAAACACCTGCCGGTGGGTTTTATCACACTGGCAGGTGCCGGTAAGCTGTATAAAGTATTATGAAACAACTTCTCCCTTAAGGATAGCAAGAAGGCGGAGGAATCCGCAGTAACCCTTGTTGTCAAGGAGCGCTGAAATATCGTAGCCTGCAGGGATGACTACGCTGATCTTTGTTTTTCCAAGTGGGAAAACAACCTGCATATCGATATTCTTCTTAGAAAATGTTTCAAGCATAGCTCTGTCAAGGCATGAAATACTGTCGGTTTCCATGCGGAATAGTCCACCTGCAGGTGTAGCACCGATATTTGCAATCACTGCTTGCTTGTACTGAGCATCTGAGAGTGCAGACATTTTAAATGTTACTGCTCTGTCTGCGATGCGTCCTGATCCTGTTGATGAAAGGGTACCTGCTCCAAGAGATGGTGTTGTAGAAGAAGCCTTAACAACAGTGATGGCTCCCTGGATAGGATCAGCTGATGAAGAATCGGGAGCAGACTGAGGCGACTCGTTATCATCTCCGCCTGATACAACAGAGACAGCGTTATCTACCACAACTGTTACTGTGCCGCCTGATCCGCCGCCAGTTTGCTGCTGGATCTGTTCTACAATTATGTTAAGCTCTTGCATATTAAGGTATGTCATTCCTGTTATGGAACTGACAGTAATAACTATATTGTTACCACTCTGCTGAACAATACACTGGCATGTGGTGGGAAGCTGAGCCTGCCCACTACCTGTTGTAACTCTGAGGCCTTCTGCCGTTGTGAGTGTCAAAACACCTGTATAATTATGTTCATCATCACTCTGTTCCAAATACCGAAAACTTTGGTTGGGGGAATCCGTGTGCTTCCAATTACTACTATCATCATATACATGGAAAAGCTCAGATGAATCATACGTACCAACAAATGTAACATAATACCACTGATGTTCCGGATCAGTTCCATTTTCAACTTCTCCATTATCATAATTATTGATAACACGTCCATTATTAGTAGTGATTGTTCTGAAATTGTCAGTAACTATTCCGTTATTTATTCCTATTGTTCCATTAGAATTATGCTCTACGGTTCCATTATTGGTGCCAATGCTATTTCGATTATCCCTTACTGTTCCACCATTGGTCGTAACAGTTCCAAGATTATAATCAACATATCCATTATTGGTTACAACAGTTCCGGATCTATAATTTTCGTCAACTGTTCCGCCTTCTTTATTTTCAGTGATAGTCCCGTAATTTTCTGTAACTGTTGCATCATTATTGTTATTTGTTATAGTGCCGCGGTTTTTCGATACTGTTCCGTTATTATCCGTCAGCGTTTCGCCAGAGCTCACCCAATCTATCGTAGTCCCAGCGGGATTTGGATCATCAAAAGCAAATGCTTCAACAGAAGAAGCCATTATCATGGTTCCTGCCATAAGAGCAGCTGTTGTCAGTGCAGCTACTTTTTTCATAGTATCCTTGCAAGCCTTATTTCCCATATCACCCTCCAAAAATATAAAAAAAACATAGATAAATAGTTGATTTTCCATTAATTATCATAGCAATACAGCCCCGGAAAAGTAAATGCTTTTTTTGTACTTTTTTTATAATTTTTTAATATTTTCAGACAATTATAAGTCTTTTCATGTCCTCCGGAATGGAGGCATCAAAAGACAGCTCCGTTTTGGTGACAGGCTGGGTGAATTCCAGGTGGGCTGCGTGGAGGGCTGCCCTAGTCATGCCGTGGCTGTCAGGGATCTCTTTTCCATAGAGATTATCTCCAAGAAGGGGATGCCCCAAATGGGACATGTGGACCCTGATCTGGTGGGTACGGCCGGTATCAAGGCGAAGGCGAACCAGGGCGTAGTCCTTAAACTGCTGCTCCACCCTATAGTGGGTAACAGCTCTTTTCCCATCCTCCATAACCCTGCGGATCATACGGACTCCCTCCTCCTGACCAATAGGAGCATCTATGGTTCCTTCCTGCTGTTCCATAACGCCATATACAAGAGCCAGGTACTCCTTTCTCTTGGACATGCCCTCCTGCTGGTTTGAAAGAAGGGCTGCACTGTAGCGGTTCTTGGCAAAGAGGATGAGCCCCGAGGTCTCCCGGTCAAGGCGGCCAATGGTGCGGACAACGTGATTCTGGCCGGACCTCAGGTAGTAGCCGGCAAGAGCATTTGACAGGGAGTCCTTATAATGGGCATAGGATGGATGTACTACCTTGTCTCCCGGTTTATTGATAAGTATGATGTCCTCGTCCTCATAGACGATATCTATGGGCTCGTCGCTGGGGATGACTTCCCCCGCATTATCATTGTCCTCATAGATCCTGACCCGAAGGACATCTCCTTCCTTAAGTCCTGTCCTGACCATAATGGGTACAAATTCATCGCTATGATCATATTTTTTTCCAAAAGAAACGTTCTTTAGTAAATCCATATCAGGGATATCTTCACCGTCCCTGAAAAGACATACTCCGTCCCCAAACTCCTTGCATCTTGCTATCTCCCGTGAAGACAAGCAAAGCCTTACTGCCATGACTTCCCTGGCAGTAAGGCCGTTATCTGCTTGTGATAGCTCATATTTAAGTTCCCGGTAGCAGTTATTCATGCTCAAGTTTTCTTTAGCGGGAAATGCTGTTGCTACCATCCTGAGTTCCTCCCATGTTCTGGATTTAAAGAGACTTGTCCACCTGCCAATTCCGCAGGCTTTATCTCATTAATTACTCCAAAACTTTCAATAAATCACTTCGCAGCCTCTTCTCCGCAATGTCACAAAATGTCCGGTTGTATGATTCCTTTAGAAGTTGTTGCCCTTGTCCTTCATCCTCTCGATTGCGTCCATGGCAAGAAGGCTACGCTCGCACTCAGAAGCTGAAAGAGATATCTGCCACGCTAAGGGACTGCCCTTCATATGCTCGGATGCATAGGAAAGGCCGTTGGTCCTCTCATCAAGGAAGGGCCTGTCTATCTGATTGGGATCACCAAGAAGTATGATCTTGGTGTCCTTGCCCGCTCTGGTGATGATACCCTTGGCCTGGGTGGGGGTCATGTTCTGGGCTTCATCGATGATGAGGTAGGTCTTAAGGATAGAACGGCCTCTGATGAAGTTCAATGCCTCGCACTGGACAATTCCCCTCTCAAACACTTCGTCGGTCTTGCCCTGGAGCTCTTTTTCATCCTTGTAGCGCTCCTCCTCGTTGGAGTCAATGAGCTGCTCAAGGTTGTCTATGATGGGTCTCATGAGAGGTGATATCTTGTCCTGCTCATCTCCGGGTAAGAATCCGATGTCGTCGTCAAACTGGGAGTTGGGCCTGCACACAAGGATCCTTCTGTACTCCCCGGTGGGGCGGTTGATCATCTTCTCAAGGCCAACTGCCAGTGAATAGAAGGTCTTGGCTGTTCCTGCCATACCCTTGACGATTACAAGGGGTGCCACGTCAGCAGGCTGCATCAAAGCTTCCTGAAGGAAGTACTGTCCTGCGTTCCTTGGCTTGACGCCGTAGGGCTGGCTCTTTTCATATTCAAGCTTCCTGATCGTTCCCTTGCATACGCGGCCCATCTGGGTCTTGCCAAGGGACTGGTCAGCCCTTACAATAACAAATTCGTTCTCATACAGTTCCGGCTGGTACTGATTGCCCTCTGCGTCGCAGCAATACACCTTGTCCACCGGAATGCCTTTTTTCTTGAAATCCTTAAAAATCTCTTCAGGGGCATATACATCAATCCTGCCGCTGTACTGCTCGCCTCCTCCCGCAACCTGCTCGGTTGTGAAATCCTCTGACTTGATACCAAGAAGCTGCGCCTTGATACGCATCAGAATGTCCTTGGTTACCAGAATTACCTGCTCTTTGCTGGTCTCTTTGAGACCCTTGCACACCTTGAGTATGCGGTTATCGGACTTGTAATCCGACATGTCCTTGGGAAGCTCCACATCCTTGAAGTTCTTCTCAACCCTCAGAAGTCCTCCATTATCAAGCTCCACACCGGCTACAAGATCTCCTGCCCCACGCAGCTGCTCTAAGATCCTGATGGCCTCTCTGACATTAGCTCCTCTCTCACCCTCATCTCTCTTGTGAGTATCAAGCTCCTCCAAGACTACCAGCGGAAGAACGACCTCGTTATCATCAAAGCACTCCAGAGCATGAGGTGCCTGCATCACAACGTTGGTGTCCAGTACATAGATCTTCTTCATGCGTAGATCCCCCTCTATTTGTATGACTTGTAAAC
>JAEEGL012233793.1_pt1 | contig 10347 bp, 9 predicted proteins | sample 9134231 | NCBI WGS metagenome assembly JAEEGL01 (sample SAMN16246548, study PRJNA631951) | gut metagenome | biome: gut microbiome; feature: rumen; material: fiber-attached | host: Bos | place: Iran: Karaj | collected 2018-10
CCGGCCTCACAATGAGCCAGATCAGCGATAAGGATATAGAGCTCGAAAGCGATAACGGCGTGCAGTATTATGAGATCGAGTTCAAATGCCGTGGCTATGAGTACGAGATCAGGATCAACGCCGTAAGCGGCGCGGTCATGAGATTCGAAAAAGAGCTTGATGATTGAGCCGCGGAGCCGCTTCCGGTTCCGGATAAGTAAAAAACTCCGTGAATACGCAAGTATTCACGGAGTTTTTGAAGTTCATACTTTAGCCGGAGCAGGCGGAAAGCGGATGCGCCGCCGCGGGAACCGCAATTGTTTTTCGGATCAGCGCTTCGTCAGTATTCCCTCCGATAATCGCTGCTTTTCCCTGCGTTCATACCATGAGGAACGATCCCTGCCTGGACGCGGCTTTGATCCTTCTTCCCCGGGAGCGGGGATATTACTCATCATCCTCATAATCGGCTTCATTGTAATCGGGATCGTGGCTGTTAATGTCCTTGAATATTTCGTGCATCAGCAATCCCTGCATTTCCGCCTCGATATACTCCTCGTCTTTTTTGCCGCTTACGAGCTTTTTCTGAAGCTTCCCGTATGTTTTGGCTTCCTTCGCCTGGTGCAGGAGATCATATGCGAAAAATACCGCTCCGCCCAAAAGCGCAATCGCCGGCAAAGCGATACGCGCCGAGGCAAAGCCTAAAGCGCCTCCTGTCAGCAGAACAAAAAGCGCCGCGTCACGGACGATCTTCATTTTAAAAGGATTCTTCGTTTCCTTTATCTCCTCGCGCGAGACGTTGTTTTCCTCCTGCATCTGGTTCTCCATAGCGGCTTCGTCGATATCGCCGGGAATGGTCCTTGCTATAAGATACATACCGAGGTTGTTCAGTTTCCTTTTTTGACCCGGAGTAAGAGAGGAAGTCCCGTTAGCTCTGACGTAATCGAGAAGCTCCATGTTCGATTTGGAAAACCGCAGCATTTCCCTCTTTTGCTGTTCGGTCAGACATGCGAATCTTCTTGCCGCTTCCGCCTTTATTTCTTCATTCGTCATTTTGCCGCCTTCTTTCGGTATTTTACTGTCTGTTGCTTTAAGATTTGGTATTTACCTTCCTGCCGGTTCTCCCGCAGTCAATCCTGTGCAGGGAGGCTTCGCCCTTCTTCCGGGGCGGGGGCGGTCTGCTCATCCTCCTCCGGCTGCTCCTGCGGCTCCGTCTTTTTCAGCATTGAGAAATACTTTTTATACGCGCGGTCGTATTCCGCGTTGAACAGGGCGTCGCTGCCGCTGTGGAGCCTTTCAAAGTAAAGATGCTCGTGATCGGCGAGCTCGGGATGAACGCGGACGACCGTCGCCACGCCCACGTTGGAGCACACGTCGCCAATGCGCTGGAACTCCACCATAAGATCGGTGAACGAGGTATCGGCAAAGGAATTACATTCGCCGGTGCTCATGCGCTTAAGATGGTTCCTGCGGAACAGCGTGATCAGCTCCCCCGCCACCTGAACGAGCGGCTCGATGCGCTCGGCGGCTTCAACGTCCCTCTTGGCGAAGGTCTGCTCGGTCTCGTCGAGTATGTTCATAAGCACCTTCTCGATAACGCCGAGCTCCGAAACGGCGGCGGCAGAGAACGTGGTGCCGCTCTTATTGAGGGATCCCGCGTACGCCGCGATATTCACGGCGTGATCCCCGAGGCGCTCGAACTCCGAAACGATCTTGTAGTATTGGTTCAGTATGGCGACGTGGCTCTCCAGCTGCAGATGCGGCAGGAATTCGACCAGATATTTACTGATATTGTCCGTCATGCTGTCGATCTCATCCTCCTCCGCAAGGATCTCTTTATGCAGGGCGGGATCGTATTTTTTCAGCAGGCGGAAAGCCTTTTCGATATTAGTCCTTGCGGCGCCGAGCATGGAGAGCAGCGTCTTATAGCAGCTCTGCAGCGCGAGCGCGGGGGTGTTGAAGAAGACGGGATTGAGGGTATCCGTGACGGACTTATACTTGCTCTCTTTGGCGGGCTTATCCTTTATTATGCGGAGGCTGAGCTTTTCAAGGAGGCCGAGCACGGGCAGGAGTATGAGCGCGCAGCCCAGGTTGAAAACGGTATTGGTGTTGGCGATGACGCCCGAATTGACGGGAGCTTCCCAAAGCTTATCAAGGAGGCCGAGCTTATGCGCAGCGGTAACGCCGATCAGCACGAGCGCGGTCTTGCACAGGTTGAACAGTATGTTCACGAGGCCGACGCGCCTTGCTTCCGCCTTGGAGCCGATGGAGATGACTATTGCGGTGGTCACGCAGTCGCCGAGGTAAACGCCGACGATAACGGAGTAGATAGATTTGAACATCAGCATACCGGTCGACGAGAACGCCTGCAGTATGCCTATGGTCGCCGAGGAGCTCTGGAGCATGAACGCGACGCCCGCGCCGGTGGCGTAGCCGATAAACGGGTTCCTTCCGAGCCCCGCAAAGAGGCTGTCGATAATTCCCGACTCGGCAAGCGAATTGACCGCGCCCGTCATATTCAAAAGGCCGGAGAACAGTATGCCGAAGCCGACCGCAATATTCCCCACGGAGCGGGAATTCTTGAATAAGCCCGCCATTATCAGCACTACGCCGACAATGAGCGCTATGGGCGCGAGCGTGGAAGGCTGAAAGAACCGGAGCCATGAAGCGCCCGAAGAATCGATATCGAGCAGGCGGATTATCTGACCGGTGACCGTGGTACCGACGTTTGCGCCGACGATTATGCCGAGGGATTGGTGCAGCGTCAGTATCCCGGCGCCGACAAGGCCCGCCGTGATGACTATCGTCGCGGTCGAGGACTGAATGAGCGCGGTAACGAGCAATCCGAGCACGAAAGCCTTCAAGGGATTGTTCGTGACCTTGCTCATCGCCTTTTTGAGCGTGCCGGATGAATTCTCTTTTAATGAATCCCCCATCAGGCGCATCCCGTACAGGAACATGGCAAGCCCGCCAAGGAGAGATATCACGTTAAAAATATCCATATAGTCCCCTTTAATGATCGAAAATGACGCACGGCCGATGGAAAAATGATACCATACTTCCCCCGTTCCCGTCAAGATTTACGATCAAATACACGGGGCGAAAAAGCAGCGCGCCGGATCGAAAAGAGAGGGCGATCCCCATTGAAAAGAGCATCCCCATGTGCTAAACTCTTTTCACGGAAAAAACATCCTTCCCGTAAAATATACTTTAATTTTCGGGAACCGCCGGGCTTATAAAAGCGTTATATTAGTGAAAGCAGGTGAACGGCGTTCACTATGATACAGGAGATCTTTATGAAACGCATATTTTTATTCGCACTCATTCTTTTGATGGTATTCCCTCTTGCGGCGTGCTCCGCCAAGAAAACTCCCGAAGCGGCCGCGTCCGATCCTTCCGAAAAAGCAGGGCCTTCTGCCTCCGCTCCCGCGCCGACCGATACGCCCGCGCCGACTCCCGATCCCGACGCGTTCGTGCCCGAGGGATACGATGCGCACGATTATCTCGCGCTCGTCAGGTTCTTCTCCGCTCCCCTCGAAGGCGGCGCGGAAACTATCGGCGAGTGCTGTTACAGCGGCTTCGACGCCGAGGATCCTTCCACGTGGTGCACCTCCTACGACGGAGTCAAATGGGATGATTCGGGCAAATGCACCGAGATCCGCATGCACGCCTCCTCGGATAAGCTCCCCGCAGAGCTCGATCTGACCGGTTTTGAAAAGCTCTCGAAGCTTGAGATCTGGTTCACGACCATAGAAAAGCTCACCATAGCCGACTGCCCCTCTCTCACGGACGGCTGCATGATCTATTCCGGAACGGCGGAGGGCGAGGCCCGCATAGAGGCCGGCTTCGTTACGCAGCTCAACGCGGCTTCAAGAACAAAAGTCTACTGTTCTTTGATGGGCGACGCGCACCCCTTCGTGCTCGATCTGACCTCGGACGGCCCCGGCTCCATCAAGGCCTCGGCCGTTTACTATGACGGCGAATACAACGTATGCGGCGTTGCCATGGAGGACGAATACGTCGAATTCCTCGGCTGGTTCGACGAATCGGGCCGCCTCGTTTCCTCCGAAAAATTCTTCTATTTCTCCGGCGGCGAGCTGGGGCAGATCGAGGGCGAGCACCGCTATACCGCGAGGTTCGCAAAGCCCGATGCGCCCGCTCCCATCAGCGGCGGCGATTTCTTCTGCGAGCTCAAGCCCAACGTGCCCTCGATGATCGATATCGACGGCGACGGGAATGCCGATACCGTTCTTGTTTCGGTCGATCCCGACGATCCCGAGGACTATATCTCCGTGACCGTGACGCTCGCCTCCAAGCCCGGCGCGCCGTATCATTTCCACATCGGCAGCGAGGGCGGCGCCGTCTGCGCCGCGGCGGCGGACTTCGATCCTTCCGATAAGCATACCGAGATCATGCTCTGCTACGATATGTGCGACGGAGACCCCGCCACGGTCGTGCTGCGGCTGAAGGACGACGGGAGCGGCTTCGACGTATTCACCGAGTACATAGAGGCCGTCGTGGAGTACGACGACTGGGTGGGCTCCTGGTACTATAACGGCCTCCCCGAGAGCTTAGTCTTCAACGCCGAAAACGGTTTCTGCTTCGTAAGGCGCACGGAGATACTCGGCACGACTTTCGTCGCCAACCGCTTCACGGTAACGAAGGACGGCTTCGTCATTCTCAACGACGAGTATCTCTATCTCGATACCGATCCGCTGGTGCTCAAAAAGGAGCTCAAGCTTACCCTTGAGGACGGCAGTACTATAACAGTCCCCGTCGGAGCGAAGATCACGGCCTATTCCACCGACCGCGAAACCTTCGTCAAGGTGCGGCTTGAGGACGGCAGGATCGGCCGCGCGGAGGTTTCCTTCGGCAGCGATGGCTGGCCCGTTTACATCAACGGGGTGCAGCAGGATAAATACGCCGAAATACCGTACGCGGACTAAAACGCCCGCCGGACCAACGATGACTCTTTCGCCGCTCTTTAAAAAAGGGCGGCGTTTTTCTGCCCAAAGCCCGAAAAAGGCCCGGGCGGACTTCGGCGGATAATGCGGCGCGGCGCTCCGGGGAGCCGATTTATCGCCGTTCGCCATTGAAAAAGAACTCCCGTTATGATAAACTGTATATTGAATAAAACCAGAAGCGGAGGAAATACCATGCTCACAGTCTATTCAAGCCCGCTCTGCCCCGACTGCAGGGAGTGCAAAGCCAATCTCGACGCGCATAAAATACCGTACTCGCTGATCGATATAACAGGGAGCATGCCCGCTCTCAAGGCCTTTTTAAAGCTGAGGGACGGCTCGAAGGAGTTCGACTTCTGCCGCGAAAACGGGAGCGTCGGCATACCCGCGATAGTTTCGGAGGACGGCTCCGTGACTCTCGACTGGGAATCCGTGATAACTTCAAAGGGGCTGCCCATTGTTTACAGGGAGGACCGCCCCGCCTGCCGCATCGACGGCGGGGGATGCTGATAACGGGATCGGGGTGCTCATTATGCAGATGAAGGAAGGCACAGGCTGGAAGGCCTGCTATAACGAGAAAAAGGGCGTTTACGGCGCCGAGGTGATGTTTCAGGGATCGTGGGATCTTTACGAGATATCCGCCGCGGTGTTCTCGCAGCTCTCAAAAAACATGAGCGGCAGCGAAGCGGAGGCGCTGATCCTGTCGGGCAGGCGGCTCTATTCGCACGTCAACGATCGCTGCGGCCCGCCCTACACCATCGTACTCGACGACGATTACGGCGATTACTGCCCGTGGATGGCAGAGGCAAAGCCCGTCGGCAAGACCTGGAGCGATGAAATGACCGACGCCGCGGTGGAGCTTTTCGAATCGGAAAAGAAAAACCGCCCGCAGAGAAGGAAGAAGCGCGCGCAGAGGAAAAAGGATCAAGACGATGGTGATAAATGAAATCGAATTCAAGCTGAAGGACGGCCGCGCCGCCGTTATCAGGAGCCCGCGGGAAGAGGATATTCCCGGCACGCTCGAATATTTGCGCCTGACGGCGGGCGAAACGGAGTTCCTCATGCGCTATCCCGAGGAATGCGGCGTTTTTACCTATGAGGGAGAGAAGGCGTTCTTCGACCGCGTCAACGCATCCGGAAACGAAGCGATGCTCGTCTGCGTGATTGGCGGGCGCGTCGTCGGCACCTGCCAGATAATGTGGAGCAATAATATCAAGATCCGCCACAGGGCTTCCGTCGCGATAGCGCTCCTGAAGGAATACTGGGGTATGGGCATTGGCAGGCGCATGATGGAGGAGCTGATCCGCATAGCGCGGGAGAACGGGAACATACTCCAGATCGAGCTTGACTTCATCGAGGGCAATACCCGCGCTCGGGCGCTCTATGAAAAGCTCGGGTTCAGGATAACCGCCTGCCGTCCGGACGCGATCCGCCTGAAGGACGGCACTCTGCTGAACGAGTATTCAATGGTCAAAAAGCTTGACCGCCGATAAGAAATCGCAGTTTTTGTGAAAGGGGCAATAAAAATGTACGCTTCCATCGCATTGAACGCGGCGATAGTGATCATCAACGCCGCATGCCTTGTCTGGGGATTGAGGAAAGCCAAGCCTCCGACGTCGATATTCCGCTATTTCACCATGCTCTCGAATCTGCTCTGCGCCGCTGCGGGAGCGGTTTTGATCGTTCTTTGGTTCGCCTGCGGGAGCCTTCCTCTCTGGTCGGTCGTTTTCAAGTATGCCGGAGTCTGCGCCGTGACGGTCACCATGCTTACCGTGCTCCTGTTCCTCGGGCCGGCCTCGCACGACTGGAAGGGCCTGTTGAGCGGAGCGGATCTGTTCCTGCACATCGTCTGTCCCGTGCTGGCGCTGGTTTCGTTCCTTTGTTTCGAGACCGCCGCCATGCCCGCCTGGACGATAGCCGTTGGCGTTTCACCCGTCGTTCTTTATGCCGTGCTCTACTGCTATAAGGTGGTTTACGCGCGCGAAGACCGCCGCTGGCCGGATTTTTACGGCTTTAACGCCGGCGGAAAATGGCCCCTCAGCTACGCCGCCATGATAGCCGCCTCCGGCCTCATCGCCCTTATACTGTGGGCGGTAAGGTTTTAAAAAGGAGCCGGGCATGTTCATCACGAATGAATACATATTGAACTATAAGGGAAAAGACGTCGGTTACTACTATGTTTACAGCGACGGGAGCAATTCCTTCACGCCCGGGCGTTTTCTTGAAGAGGAGCAGAAGGCGGCGCTGAAGACCGTCGGCCTCGACAGGGAGATGGAGCGTAAGACCCCGAACAGGCGGATAGCCCCGTTCATGAAGGACGAATACCGCGTTTTGAACGTCAGGCGGACGGTGTTCGTAAACGGCGGCTGGGAGCTTCGGCGCGAGCCGCAGGAAACGGACGAGGTGTTCCGCATATATCGATGCAGCGCCGAAAAGGGCTCCGGGGAGTATTCGCCCAAGGATCACAGCGCTCCTCATTGGGAGGGCCCCAAGACCCCCGAGGGTATGCGCGAATGGTGCACCTGGTATTTATTCAGAAAGATGGACGACGGCACCTATCAGGCCGAGCTCGACGAATCCTGGTGGTGGGGCGGCGGTCACAACGACGGCGGCACGATAAGAACGCCCATCCCCGAGGAATGGCACGCGCTCTCATACGACGATTTTCTTGAAAGGGTAGTTGGGCTCTCGTCCGCGGCGCATTACGGCTTTGACGCGGAGGAGCTGAAGGCGCATAAAGGCCTGAAGGAGTTTTTCGGCTTTTAGCGAAAGAAACCGCGAATACCGCTCCGGCCGAAAAAAGCCGCCTTAAGGCGGTGCCAATTAGGGATTTCAAAATAATCGGGGTAGAGCACTAAGCGAGCAAAGCGAGCGTCGCCCACGTGCCCGAAAAATGTTTTTTTCGAGGCGAGTGGGCGCCCGCGGCGCGAGAGCCGCGGAACCGCGATAAATCAAGCTCGCCGAACCGCTCCTGCGAGACATATCTTAGTTGGATTGACGGTGTACGGGGTAAACCCAGCCAACCTCCTGCAAGACACATCCCCAAAACTGTAAAAACGAAGCATGGTGCAAGGAATCAATCCCTGCGCCATGCTTTTTCAGAATTCAATCCGGATAGTGATCATTCTTCGAATCCCTAATTAGCACTCACTTAAGGCGGCTTTTTTCTGTCGGTCACTCGGCTTTGTCTGCGTCCGCGCCTGCGATCTTCAGCGCGTCGTCGATGCCGGGAACGATGTTTTCACCGCCTATTTTTTCTATGAAGCCCGCCTTCTTCATAACGGACATAGGCTGGCGGCGTATGCGCGTCAGTATCAGCCTGACGCCGCGTTTTTTAAGGCTTTCGTTGAGTATTTCAAGGTTCCTCATCGCGGTGGCGTCTATCGCTCCGACGTTGCCCATGCGGATTATCAGCGTGCGCGTATCCTCTTCGGGAACGATATCGAGCAGCTTATCCGCCCCGGCGAAGAACATCGGGCCGTAATACTCGTAGACGACGGTCCTTTCCGGTATCTGTTTGGCGTTAAGATCGTCGATGAGCTCCTTTTTCTCCCAGCGGCGGATCCTCGTCACCTCGCTCATGCGCTTCATAAAGAGCACGAACGCCAGCAGGAGCCCCGCTATTATGGCTACGACGAGATCGAATATCACCGTCAGCAGGAAAGTGACGACCATAACGAGTATGTCGCTCTTGGGCGAATGGCGGCAGATATCGACAAAGCGCCTCCACTCGCTCATATTGTACGCAACCATAAAGAGTATCGCGGCTATTATCGGCATGGGGATGAGCTTCGCCACGGGCATAAGCACCAGGAGGCAGAGCAGCAGCACCAGCGCGTGCACCATGCCGCTTATGGGGGTGCGCCCGCCGTTTTTCACGTTGGCCGCCGTCCTTGCGATAGCGCCCGTCGCGGGGATGCCGCCGAAAATGCCGGAGGCGATATTGCCTATGCCGAGGGCTATGAGCTCCGTATTGGAATTATGCCTGTCGTTTATCATGCCGTCGGAGACCACGCATGAGAGCAGGCTCTCGATGGCGGCGAGTATCGCGATCGTAAACGCGCTCGGGGCGACCCCCAGCACGGTATCGAGGCTGATCTCCGGAAGGGAGGGCGCGGGAAAACCGGCTTTGAGATCGGGATAGAGCGTGCCTATTGTATTGACCTTTAACGGGGTGAAGCAGACTATCAGCACGCCGACGATAACGGCGACCATGGAGGCGGGTATCTTTGAAACGATCGAGGAGAACCTGCCTTTGCCGATCCTGCCGAGCATCGGGAAAAGTATCAGGATCGCCATGCCGATAAGGCCCACCGCCAGCGCGTGATAATTGACGGTCGATATCGAGGCGGCTATCGCCTTTATCTTATCGAGCGTTTCGACCGTGCTCATGCCGGCCGGGTAGGTGAGCCCGAGAAAATCCTTTATCTGGCCTATTATTATCGTCACCGCTATGCCCGCGGTGAAGCCGACGGTGATGGTTATCGGAATGTATTTTATGAGCGAGCCGACGCGGAACACGCCCAGCAGTATCAGTATAACGCCCGCGAATATCGTGGCGATGATGAGCCCCGAGAGCCCGTGCTGAGCGACTATGCCCGCGACTATCGCCGCGAACGCCGCGGTCGGGCCGGAAATATTGACCCGGCTGCCGCCCAGGAACGCTATGATGAAGCCCGCTGTCACGGCGGTGTAAAGGCCCTGCTCCGGCGAGACCCCGGAAGCTATCGCGAGAGCTATCGAAAGCGGCAGCGCGATAATGGCCACGATCAGACCGGCTATGAGATCATTGATGAACTTTTGAGCGTTGTAATCCTTTAAACAGGTAAAAAGCTTCGGCTGGAACAGCTTCATACGGCCCTCCATTGACGGATCATTGCGGTTCTTTCCTTAATAGATTATACCCGTTTGCCCGAGCGGCTGTCAACCTGACGGGCGCATTATTCGGAAAGTATTCGGCTGAAAACGCGGTAAACCGCATTTTACACTTTATTTTCGTGCGGCTTTATACTATAATTATGACATGACCGATGCGGTCTTGATCAAAAGGAGGAAATACAGATGAATTGCAAAAAATGCGGCTACGAGCTTCATGACGAGCTCTTCTGCCCCGAATGCGGCACCAAAGTCGAACTTCCCGCCGCCCCTGAGATCAATAATACCGTCCCCCAGAGCGCTCCGAGACCCGCCGCGCCCGTTATAAACAACATTCAGCAGTTTGCTCCGAGACCCGCCGCGCCCGTTATAAACAACATTCCGCAAGGCGCTCCGAGGCCCGCCGCGCCCGTTATGAACAACATTCCGCAAGGCGCTCCGAGACCCGCCGCGCCCGTGATGAACAACATTCCGCAAGGCGCTCCGAGACCCGCCGCGCCCGTGATGAACAATATTCCGCAAGGCGCTCCGAGAC
>JAEEGL012891401.1_pt1 | contig 10347 bp, 3 predicted proteins | sample 9134231 | NCBI WGS metagenome assembly JAEEGL01 (sample SAMN16246548, study PRJNA631951) | gut metagenome | biome: gut microbiome; feature: rumen; material: fiber-attached | host: Bos | place: Iran: Karaj | collected 2018-10
AAATCTGATATAACTTCTCCTGTGTCTTTATTTATTAATATTTCTTCTCCAGTTTTTGGATCTTTCTTTGTAATTATATTTGTGGTACTAACTTTAGGTTCTTTTCTTATTGAAGTCTTTTCTCGTTTTTCAATTATTTCATCATCTTCTTTTTTTTCTTTTATAAATATTTCTTTTCCTGTTTCTTTATCTTTTTTTATTTTGAGTCCTTCTATTTTTTTTCCTGTTTTTTCATCAATTATTATACTTAATCCTGTCTCTGCATCTTTTATTTTCTTTATATCTTTTAATTTTTCTCCCGTTTTTTTGTTTATTAAAATTTCTTTTCCTGTTTTTTCATCTTTTTTACTTATTATTTCTTCTACTTTTGAATAATCTATAATTTCAGCATCTATTTTCATAAACACTTCTTCATTTGTCTCTGGATCTATTTTTTTTATTATATTTTGAATTGGTTCTCCAGTTTCCTTGTCGACTAAAATATATTCACCCGTTTCTTTGTCTTTTTTTATAATAATTTCTGCAACTACATCTCCAGTATCTTTATTTAAAACATTTTCTTTTTTTGTTTTTTCATCTTTATAAACTACTAAATTTGTTGTTGAAACATTTATTTGTTTATCTTTATCTTTCTTATCCTTTGGTTCTATTACAACATAAACATCTTTTCCTGTATCAGGATCTGTTATTGTTAAAACATTATCAATTTTTTTATTTGATTTTGGATCAATTAAAGAAATTTCTCCTGTATTTGGATCAATTGTTTTTATAATATCATTTACTTTTTTTCCTGTTTCTTTATCTATTAAAACTTCTTTATTTGGTTTTCTATCATTTTCAACAACCAATTCTCTTGTATTTATTGGAATCAATTCTTTTGTTGATGACTCTTTTAATGAAGAATAATCATCTTCATTTTTGAATTTAATAACAATATAATATTCTTCATTTAGTTCTTCATCATATCCTTTAATATATTTCATAATTTTATTATTTTCTTTATCTATTAAAATTTCGTTATTTGAAATAGTTTCTTTTTTAATAGATAATTTTTCATTTGTTTTTTTATGATAAAATTCATCTTCTTTCTTTTTATTTTTTTTAATTCTAATTTCTATTATTTCTATAGGTAAATCATGAGAATCAATTATGATATATTTTTCTTTCTTTGTATTAATATCAATTACTTTTAGAATATTTGGTAATTTTTTTTGGGTTTTCTTATCTAAAAAGGAAATTTCACCTGTTTCTTTATCTTCTTTAATTATAATTGTGTTTATCACTTCCCCATTTTCTTTGTTTATTAATATATATTTTTTTGATTTTGGGTCTTTTTTGATTAGAACCTCTAAAATTTTTATTTCTATTTCTTCTTTTATAATAAAATTTTTATCTATTAAAAAAATAGTTTCACCTGTTTCTTCATCAATTTTTTTTTCAACATTTGGTATGATTTTTTGTGATTTTTTATCAATTAAATATTTTTCTCCAGTTCTTTTATTTATTTTCACTTCTAAATTTAAAATTTCCTCTCCTGTTTTTTTGTTGACTAAAATATCTTTTTTACCTTTTATTATTATAATTTCTATTTTATTTGATTTTTCTTTTATTTCTTCCATTAAATCTAATTCAATCCAAATTTCATTTTTATTTTTATCTTTTATAGAAATATTACTTATAATTTCCCCAGTTTCCTTATTACTCAAATAATATTTTTTTGATTTATAATCTTTCTTTTTTTCAATATTTTGAATTGTTTCATTATTTTCAATGTTTATGAACTTATTTTCTTTTCCTCTTTCCTTTTTTTCAATAATTCTGATTTCTCTTATATTTACCACATTTTCATCTTCTGAAAATTCTCTAATATTTTCTTTGATAAAAAATGATTCTTCGTTTTCATTGTATGTTTTTTTATATTCTTTTAATTCTTCATTAGAGTCTTTATCTATTAAATATTCTTTTCCCGTCTCAGAATCTAATTTTTTATCAATATTTTTTTCTATTATTTCCAATAAATTTTGTGGGTCTCTCATATCAATCTTAAAATTGATTATTTCTTTCTGTTTATTTTCAATTTTTTTTTTTGAAAAAGCAAACTGTGATTTCTTCTTTAGTATCATTTCTTATAAAACAAGTTTTATCATTTGAATTTCTTTTGATTATAACATTTGTGATTATTCTTTTTTTATTAATTATAATATAATAATTATTATTCTCAAGTTGAGGAATTGGATTATTTTCCAAATCAACTATTATTTTTTGATTTTTTGAATCCTTTATTACCTTTATATTTAATTCAATATCTTCCTCTGAATAGGATATTTCCTCTTTTAAATATAAAACATTATTAAGTTTTATCAATTTCTCTTTTGGAATTTCTTTCAAATTATTACTTTCATTTATAGGTTTGATAAGACTTTCCCCTATAATTATAATTGAATCATTATTATCTATTGTAAATTCAACAATCACAATCGAATTTTCTTCATCAAATGACAAATCAGATGGGAATTCTTTTATTTTTGTCCTATTACTTTTTGATTCAATTCCAGAATCTTCATTTACTTCATTTACAGAATCAAGATTTGATGCTTTAGATGAATAATTTATCCATTTTTTACTACGTTCCTCTGTCTCATTCTCTTTTCCAGGATGAATAAATGGTTCAGTAGTGCTCTTCTCATCCTCATCTTTTTTTTTCTGAGACGAGATATCAGATGTTGTATTCTCAGGATTTTCTTTTGTAGTGCTCTTCCCCTTTTTTCCCTGCTTTTCCTGAGTTTTCTCCACAATTACATCATTTTCTTCCTCCTCCTCATCTTTTAATGTAGCACTCTTTATAGATTTTTTATCATTGTGTTCATTAATTCTTTTTTCCTGGAAATATTTATTGTCTTTTCTAGAATCTCTGATTTCTTCTTCTGGAAGTTTTACATTTTGTTTTATTATAGGAGTTTGATCCTTTGCAGGGGTTCTAAATATTCCTGAAGTTTCATTCACATTTTCCTCTTCATTTCCATGACCTTCATTCTTACTACTGCTTTTCTCATATTTAATTTTTACTTTTCTAGAATCATTCTCTTGAATATTTTGAATCAAATTCTGTCCTTTTTCATAATCAAAATAGGTATCTTTAATTGCTTGAGCTACTTTAGTACTTACTCCTTTATATCCACTAGGAATGAATTTACCTCCTATAATTCTTTCTCCAGTATTTATAGTATATTTCAAATTATCTTTTCTAGAAACTTCCGGACCTGATTCTCTTACACCACTTTTTTTTATATTAATTTCTTTGTTTCCAGAAACATTTCCATAATATTGTAATTGAGCTTTTTTAGAAGCTTCCATATAATTCGAAAATTGTCCAACTTCATGTTGTTGGTTATAAAACAGTCTCTTTAATCCTCCACTTCTTTGTTCAGAACTTGTTGCCTCTCTTCCTCCTATCTCATCACTTTTAGCCCTATTATAATCTGTATCATCATAAGCAAAGCGTATTTTATATTCTCCTGCAATATGTCTAATACTACTCCCTCCACGATTTTTCCTAGGTGAACGTGAGTAAAACTGTTTTTTAATATAAGGAAAATTGGCATAAGGATTATATAGACTATATAGAGGACTTGTAGTATATTGATTTGGAATGAGTTCAAATTCCTTTTTACCTTTTACATTTGTTGTTTCTCCTTTTATATCTTTAGGTAGGTTAACAATCTTTATTTCTTTTATTTCTTGTTCTTGAACATATCTCCTCATTTGTGTGTTTGGAATTTGTGGATTTTGTTGAGGAGGCGGAACATATGTTTTTGTATAATATTGAACTTTTTTATTGTAGATATTCATAGATTTGAGATTTATTTAATTGAATTTTTAATTTTTGATTCAATTTATATATAATTTGAGTTATTAAATTTTTTTTTTTTATATTTTTTTAAGAGGGAAAATCTAATTTAATTTTTTTTAATAATAAATTAAATTTATAAACAAATTTTAAATCATTTATAATTATTTTAAAAAAGATCAGAATGAAATTCTAAAGTTTAAATTGATGTTTTTAAATATATACAATTCTCTCAATCTTTATATACCTTTTTTAAATCTATATTTTTAATAAAATAGTTTTATTTATAATCACTATTATTTTGAATTAAAAATTGAGAGAAGCTTCCTGTTTTTTGATTTCTCATTGTTTTGAATTGTTTAAAATTTTTTAAGCCCTCATTTACATTTTTTATTTTGTTTTCAAAATTATTTGAATGATATAAAAGATTTAGAGCTAACTTAATTTCTATATTTTTATTAATATTTGAAAAATTATTTAAAGTATTCTTTAATTTTTTCCCTCTTGAAGTCAAGTTTTCTTTTTCATTTTTATATTTTAAATAAATATTAAGATTTTTATTTAAAATAATTGGTGAAGGATTAATTGTTTTATATTTATTATTTTTAATCAATGGAATTTTAGATTTAAATAAACCGATTATAGATTTTTTATTATTAATTTTATTGTTATTTGACTTTTGACTTTTATTATTTTGAATATTTATTTTATGGAAATCAAATGATTTTTTTATGAGATGATTATTTGGTATTGTATCTTCTATCTTATTAATTGCAATATTAATTTTTCTTTTTTGTTGTTTATTTGATAATAAAACTGTATTATTTATATTTATTTTTTTCTTTTTATCAAAATTTTCTTCGAATATTATATTATTTCCATGATTTAGGATATTGTTTATTGTATTTAAATTAAGAGAAAAAAAAGGAATTGAAATTGTTGATGGATTTTTTTTTTTTGAAGAATTTGTTAAAATATTACTTTTATTAAAAGATGAAGATCTTTCAATTGAGGAATCAAATTGTGTGGTTGAAATGTCAATAAAAGTATTTCTCTTTTTATTGTTCTTTACATTTTGATTTTTTTGAATCAATTTTTTGCGATTATTTTTTGTTTTTTTAATTAAATTAATTTCTTTTTTTTTCACAAACTCATCATTATATTCTTGATTTTTTTCAAATTGATTTAAATTAGTTATATTAAATTTTTTATTTTTGATATCAGAATTTGAGTTTATACTGTTCTTTTCTTCTGTTTTTTTATTATTATATGTTTTTTCTCTATCTTGATTACTACTTTTATTTTGATAAATGTCAAAAGATGAATAAAATGAATTACTCATCAATTTTTGAGCCATTATCTTAATCATATTAACATTTGTTGTTATTGAATTTAATTTATTTAATTCTTCTTCAAATTTTAAATCTTCATTTTCTAATTGTAAAACAGTATCACTAAGAGAATTTGTTTTTTGAACATAATTTAATTGTTTAGTTTTATTTTTCTTATTTATTGATTGTTTTTTATAATTTTTATTGAGATTTGAAAAAATATCATTAGTTAAAATACCATTTTGTCTTTTTTTCTCCACCAAATTTATTTTTTTTGGTTTTTTCATAAAGTCATGTTCTAAATTTATTGGTTCAATTTTATGATATTTTTTTTTATTATTCATATAATATGAGGTAGTTATATTTTTGGGAATATAGTTTTTATCTTTAATTTTATCTGTTTCATTAGATATATTTTTATTCTCTGAAAATGGAGTATTAATGTTATTATTACAATAATTTGAATTATCATTAATAATTGAATCTAATTTAAGATTTGCTGAATTAATATCCATTGATCTTTTTTTATTATGAATTACATTATTATTTTTATAAATTTTTTTTTTATTTTTTACAAGATTTAAAGAAAGAAATTTTTTATCCAGATTAAGATTATTTGAAATATTTTCCGTTTTTTCATTATTATCTGTAATAACTTTGGAATGTTGGATATAATTTAAATATTGCTTAGAATTTAAATCTCCAATGGAAGTTCCACCTTCTAAAACAAATCTTTTCATTAATAATCTATAAACACTTGTTATTGAATCATACTTATTCATATTTAAATGTTTTCGACATTCTTCTATATCATAACCATATTTTCCTACCTCCAATAATATATTTTCATCAATAGGAATTGATTGATTTGAATTGAAATCAATTCCAGGTCTCATTGAATTTTCAATAATGTTAAACCATTTATGTTTGATTATGTCATTTATACATATTCTTTCTTTTGGATCAAATTTTAACATTTGTATTATTAAATCTTTAGCATCTCTTGAAATTTCTTGGCAAAATTTTAAACCTAATTTTTGGCTTTGAATAATTTTTTTATATACTAAAATTTCTTGAGACTCTTCAAAAGGAACATTTCCATTTAATAAAGCAAATAATATTATTCCACATGACCATACATCACTTAATTCTCCATTATATTTTTCTCCTTTTAACATTTCAGGAGGAGCATAAGTTGGAGTTCCACAAGGAGTTGAAAGCATCTTATTCTTTGGAAGAAAAGTTGACAATCCAAAATCAGAAATTTTCACATCATTTTTTGCATCCAATAAAATATTTTCGGGTTTTAAATCTCTATGACATATTCCTTGTTGGTGTAAATATTGAACTCCATTTATAATCTGTTGGAATATTTTACATGATTCTTTTTCAGATAATTTTCCTTTAGATACTATATAATCAAATAATTCTTTATTTTCACAATATTCCATTGCAATATATAGATTATGTTTACTTTCCATTACTTCATATATTTGAATAATATTTTTATGAAGAATCTTTTTTAATATAGATATTTCTTTTTTAACATTTTGAATATTTGATTCAATATTAGCTAATTTTTCTTTATTGATAATTTTTATTGCAATTTTTTCTCCTGTTTTTATATGAATTGCCAATTTTACTTTACCAAATGTCCCTTCTCCTAAAGTTATTCCTAAATAATAAGGACCTTTTATTTTAGACTTTTTATTATAATTGAATTTCTGGGTTCTTTGAGTTAAAGATTTATTTTTTTTATTATCATGAATTTCTTCATTTTGATTTTGATTTTTAAGATCTTCATGATTTTTCATTATTTTTTTGACTAAGGAATAATATTCATTTTAATTATATTTTTTAATTCTTTATTTATAAATATTTTTTTTAAATTTGATGAAAAAAAATAAATTGAAATGTTTTAAACACCAGAAACTTAGTTATAACTATTTTATATAGGAATGATTAAAGTTTATCATATTTTATATTTTGATAAAATATATAAATGAAAAATTCTTAAAACAAGGTTATTACAATTATTATAAATTCATAATTTTAAAAAATTGTTTGAAAAAAAACAAATTTTTTCAAGGAAAATAAAGACATTAAATTGATTTGTTATTTTTAGAAACATTTTAAAGCAATAAGTATTAAATACAAAAAGCAATTTCATTTATACCATTGTAAAATGAAATGAATTATTATATATAATTAAAATCTAATTTGAAAATTTGTCTTTTTCATAAATGCTAATAATCAAAACATATATTATATAAAAATAATATTTGAGAAAATTTATCAATTAATGTGAAGAAAATAAAAATATAAATAAGAGAATTTAAATTGAAAGAAATAAGAAATAATATATTACATAAGATAAAAAATATTAAAATTTTTTTAAAATATTTATTAAATTAAAAAAATAATATTCCAATAATAAAGAATAGAATATATATATACTTAATCTTCCCATAGCTTAATTAAATGATCAAATCCTCCAGAAGCAATGTTACCATCATTTAATTCAACACAAGAATAAATATTTTTTTCATGAGCTTTTTCTTTTTCTGCAACAATTTTAAAATCTAAATTTTCATATTTATATTTTATAAGACAATGATTACTATTTTGATTAATAATTGAACATAAAAATAACCCATCTAAACACTTATTAATAGAAAAAATAACTTTTGGCCCTAAAATATTTTTAATAATTTGATGATGAATAATATTAATTAAATAAAAACCTTTTGAATTTTTTCCTCCAATACATAAAATTTTATCATCCAATAAACACATAATTTTGAGAGACCATTCAGTTTCTATATTATTTAATGTATAAATAAGGTTATAATTATTACAATTCCAAAATTTAATATTTTTTTCAAAATAGGAGGAAGTGACAAATTCTCTATTATTTAATCTTAAAATATTACAGTTAGATTCTAATTGTTGAAAAATTATAGTTAAAATGCAAATAAATTGATTTTCTTTATTTAAAACCCAAACTTTCATAGTTTTATCACAAGATATAGAAATTAATTCATCTTTTCTTATTTCAATGACTTTACAAACCCAATGATTATGACCTATTAATGTTTGAACTATATTATATTTATTTTCTCCTTTTAAATTTATTATTTTCATTGTTTTGTCTTGGGAACAAGTTATAATATCTCCATTATTTAATTGAGTAAAATAATGAATTGCACCTAAATGCTCTTTTATTGACATTTGTAATTCAAAAGTTTCATTTTTATATATATTTAAAGAATAATCTCCTGAAGAAGAAATTAGTCTTCCATCGTTTAATTTTGATAAATGAGTGATCCAACTTGTATGATTTTTTAATATTTTAAAATTATTTTTAAATAAATTTGCTTTTTTTAAATTATGTAAAAGAGATATATATTTATTTCCTTCATTATATACTATATCATATAATTTAAATGTTTTTTTAAAATTTTTTAGATTTTGAATTACATTAAAATTTAAATTATTTTGGCTTTCTTCGTATTGATATGTGTTCAATAAAATTTTAATTAATTTCAATTCCAATTCACTTGATTCTTTTAATTTATTTATTTGAGATATTATATTTTGTTTTAAAGTGTCTAAATTATTTATTTTTATTTCTAAATTTTTTATTTCTTCCAATAAATTTTTTTTTGATTCTTCTGAAAAATTAATTTTTGATAAATGAATTAAATTATGAAGTTGATGCTCTTTTTTACAATTAATACATAAATTTTTTTTACAATTTAAGCAATAACAATAATATAAATTTGAATGTATTTTACATAAAAAATCATATCTTTGAAAATTTATAATATTATGAGCTTCTAAATTAGAATGACTGACTTGACAAAAACTACAGATAAATTTTGAGCATTTTAAACAAAAAAAAAAATTTCCTTTTAATTCTTTTTGGGTTTTCCCACATTCTTTACATTTTTCTTTTGATAATGCAAATTTATTATATTTCATTAAATAGTCTCTTAATAAAATAAATCCTTGATGTCCTCTTTCACATTGATAATTTATTATTGGTTCTCCTTCATTATAATATAATTTTAAAGATGATATTAAATTACAATTAGGACATCTTGGAAAGTTATCTAGGCTGAATTTATGTAAAGAGGATTCGTTCGAAATGTTTTTATTATCCATTAAATAATATGATTTAAAATCGAAAAGTCATTAAATCAAAATATATTATTAATTAATAAATAATATTATTTAACTAAAATTAATGTTTCCATATATTTAAACATTAAATTTTTAAATATTAAGGGAAGATAAAAAAATTCAAATATATGACTTTTAAAAGAAAAACTATAGAAATATATTTTTTCTGTTAAAAGAAAATACAAAAGAAATAAGTAATCAAATAAATATCGAAAAAAAATAATTTTATTAATTAAAGTTATATGATTTATTTATTTTTAAACATTCATTAAATATCAATATCAAATATTTAAAAGTAAAAAGAAGAGATATAATATAATCAAACAAATAATTATTTTTAATTTATCAAACAAAAAAAATTAGATAAATTATAATTTGATTATTTTCTTATAATCTAATAATAATGAATGAAGAACCTTTCTCTAATAGGTTATAATTTGCATGAATATCTGGTAAATTATTTTGATTTATTGATTTTGGAAATGATAAAGAAGATATCATTTTTTTTATTATTAAATCTATTGTGCTTAATATTGTTTCTTTGTTTTCATATTTATTAAAAATATAAAAATTAAATAAAGTATATTGAAAATAAAATATAAAAACGACAGGTGGATTTTTTTTTTTTTGTCCAAAAAATTTGAAATGAAAAAAATTTCAAAAAAATTGAAAAATTTTTTTTGAAAGCAAATTGAAAAAAATTAAAAAAAAAATTTAATAATTTAAAAAAAATTGAAAAATTCTGAATATAATTACCGTAATCCCCCTTATCCGGACAATACATTTTCATTTTTTTTTTAATTTCTGACTGAATCAGATACCCAGGTTCTACTATAAAATATATTATATCAAATTTAATATTAAATCATATATTAATTTTATAATTTTATTAAAATTTTTTGATGATTTATTTTTTTTAAAACATGGGGATTGGGGATTGGGGATTGGGGATTGGGGATTGGGGATTGGGCCCAATCCCCAATC